>Ga0232062_1037384_pt1 | contig 12992 bp, 5 predicted proteins | sample LAC_MetaT_6_FD_165031 | JGI IMG/M metagenome (GOLD analysis project Ga0232062, IMG submission 165031) | Metatranscriptome of anaerobic ammonium oxidizing microbial communities from anammox membrane bioreactor (MBR) in UC Berkley... | ecosystem: Engineered > Bioreactor > Anaerobic > Unclassified ...
CTCTACGAGATGGACCAGATCAACCCGTCGTTCGGGGAAACCGACGTGGTGCTGGTGATCGGCGCCAACGACGTGGTCAACCCGGCGGCCAAGACCGATCCTGCCAGCCCCATCTACGGCATGCCGGTGCTGGACGTGGAGAAGGCGCGCACCGTCATGGTGATCAAGCGCTCCCTCAACCCCGGCTTTGCCGGCATCGACAACCCCCTCTACTACCTGCCCAACACCATGATGCTCTTCGGCGACGCCAAGAAGATGGCGGTGGCGCTGGCGCAGGCGGTGAAGAACGTGTAGGCGAGGGGGCGATGTCACTGCGGCGCGCCGTCGGCACCCGCGCCCTCGGGCGACCGCCAACCCCGCCCCATGCCCTGGCCGGTCCTCTCGGCAGGCCACCATGAGCGGGGCCGACGTTCTCCTGCTGCAGCGCTGGATGCTCGGCGCCCAGGCCGGCTCTCTGGTGCTGCTCGCCTTCTTCTTCGCCCTGCTGGCCCGCACCCAGCCGCTGGCCGAGGTGCGGCTGTGGGCCGCCGCCTGGGCGGCCAACGCCGCCGCGGTGAGCGCCTGCTTCATCGCGCCCTTGGCGCCCCCGGACACCCTGGCGGTGCGCCTGCTCATCGCCATCGCCGCCGCCGGCAAGGGAGGCTTTGCCGCCCTGCTGCTGGCCGGCGCCCGCTACCACGGTCGGCCGGGGGTGGGCATCGCCGTTCCCACCCGAGCGCTGGCGCTCCTGCTGCTGGCGTGGGGCTCGATCCTGGCCAGCTTCGCGCCCACCAAGGAGCACCTGCAGCTCGCAATGGCGTTGATGGTCGCCTGCCTGGCGGGGATCAGCGCCTGGGCCGTCTTGACCAACCCGCGCGTCCCCGCCTCGCGCTGGCTCGGCGTCGCGATGCTGCTGGAGGCGATGCTGTTCGCCCACTACGTCCCCTTCTCCCTCCCCACCCTGTGGGGAGCCCCCGCCGCCGACCCCGGGCATCTCTTCCTGTCGTCGCTGCTGGAGACCGGCGCCGAGGCCTTCGTCGCCCTGGCCTCCCTGGTGGCCCTGCAGGGCACGGTCACCGCCTCCCTTCGTCACCTCAACCGGGAGCTCGAGGAGTCCCAGGAGCGGCTGCGTCACCTGCTGGACGTGGATCCCCTCACCGGCCTCCTGAACCGCCGCGCCCTCCGGCCGTTTCTCACCTCGGCCCGCGCCTCGGGGGCCGCCATCATCGTCCTGGATGTGGACAACTTCAAGCAAATCAATGACACCCACGGACACCTGGTGGGTGACGAGTGCCTTAAGTACGCGGCCGAGGTGATGCGACGGTGCTTCCGTGCCGAGGACGGACTGTTCCGCTGGGGCGGGGACGAGTTTCTGCTGGTCTGCCCCGGTCTCGACCTGGAAACCGCCTACTCGCGCACCGCCGAGCTCACGCGGATCCTCGCCACCACCGACCACCGCTGCCCGCCGCTGCAGCTGTCCGCCGGAACCGTTCTCCTTCCACCCCACGGCGAGCCGGACGTCGCCATCCACGAAGCGGACGCCCTCATGCTGGCCGCCAAATCATCTCGCAACTCCAGATCGTGAGGATTCCCACCCGCCGAGCGTCCGGTGAGCGAGTACAATGGGAACCACACGGCGCGGGGGTGAGGACCCGCGGAAAAGGAGTCACACATGCCTGCTCTTACCTACCTCGGACACTCGGCCTTTCTGGTCACGAGCAACCAGGGGAGCGTGGTCATCGACCCGTTTCTCACCGGTAACCCCACGGCTCGCACCAAACCCGGTGACCTCAAGGTGGACGCAGTGCTGCTCACCCACGCCCACGGCGACCACCTGGGGGACGGCGTGGAGATCGCCAGGGCCAACGACGCGGTGATCGTCGCCCCCTTCGAACTGGCCAACTACTGCGCCAGCAAGGGCGCCAGGGTGCACCCCATGCACATCGGTGGCGCCCGCACCTTCCCCTTCGGGCGGGTGAAGCTGACCATCGCCCACCACGGCTCCGCCGCCCCCGACGGCACCTACTGCGGCAACCCCTGCGGCTTTCTGGTCACCATGGACGGCAAGACCCTCTACCACCCCGGCGACACGGCCCTCACCTACGACATGAAGCTGCTCGGCGAGATGCATCCCATCGACGTGGCGGTGCTGCCCATCGGCGATAACTTCACCATGGGCATCGACGACGCCGTCAAGGCCACCGAGCTGCTCTCGCCCCGGATGGTGGTGCCCATGCACTACAGGACCTTCGACATCATCGACGCCGACCCGCAGGAGTTTGCCCGCCGGGTGGTGGAGCGCGGCGTGCAGTGCCGGGTGGTGGGGATCGGAGAGACGTTGGAGTACTAGACACGCACCGACGCCCGCCAGCGGGGGGCGCGCGAGGACCGAAACTGGCCATGGCCGACCACACCGGACCCGTGACCCTCGTCGTCGAACCCGACGAGAAGACGCGGGCGAAGCTGACCGCCGCGCTCGCCCAACGGGGGCACCGGGTCATCGCCCACGCGGGGGCAGCCTCGGTGGCCAAGCCTTTTCACGGCGATATCATTCTCTTCGCTGCCAGCGCTTCCGACGGTGATCTGGTGCAAACCCTGGCCCGTCTGCGGGGCCTCGGACCGCGGACGGCGCGCATGGTGGTGTGCCTGCTGGCCGAGCGGCGCCAGCTCTCCGACCCCGGCCACGTTCTCCCGGACTGCGTCGACCAGGTGCTGGTCAAGCCCTTGAGCGGTGCCGTGCTGCGCGCCCACCTGGAAACCGTCGAGCGGCTGGCCCGCCTGCGCCAGCCTCGCCCGTCGGTGCTGGCCGGGCGGGGCGCGTCCATCATCTCGGCGCACCAGCCCGGTCGCGCCCGGCTGGTGGGTTCGGTGGAGCGCGCCCTGGCCGCCCAGTCGAGCGTGGATGGCCACCGGTTCGCCGTCATCCATGTGGACATGGACCACTTTCGGGGGATCAACTTCACCTTCGGCTACGACCTCGCCGACCACCTGCTGACCGCCGTTTCCACGCGCCTGCGGGAGGTGGTGGCCCGCTTCCAGCCGCCGCTGGATGGTGATACCCATGTCGCCTACCTGGGGGGCGACGAGTTCGCGATTTTCGCGACCCCCTTGAGTCAGCCCCGCGAGGCGGCGGACATCGCCCGGGCGGTGCAGGAGGCGTTGACGGCGCCCTTTCGCGTCGGCGATCACGATCTGCTGATCACCGCGAGCCTCGGCGTGGCCATGGGGGACCCTGGTTACCAGCGGGCGGAGGAACTCCTGCGCGACGCCGACACCGCCATGGAGCGGGCCAAGTCGCTGGGGGGGGCGGGGTACGTGTTCTTCTCCCCGGCCATGCGCGACTCGGTGGTGGCGACGCTGCGGCTGGAGGCCGACCTGCGCCGCGCCCTGCAGAACGAGGAGCTGTCGCTGGTGTACCAGCCCATCGTGGCGGTGGACTCGGGCGTCCTGGTGGGCTTCGAGGCGCTGGCCCGCTGGCGGGACGACAACGGCACGGCGGTGGAGCCGGCCGACTTCATCCCGGTGGCCGAGCAAACCGGGCTGATCTTCCCCCTCGACCGCTGGGTGCTGCGCCAGGTGTGCCGCCAGATCCGCACCTGGATGACCCGCGACCGCCTCCCCGTGGTGCCGGTGGCAGTGAACGTCTCGGGGGTGCAGTTCCTGCGCCCGGACTTCGTCAACGACGTGGACCGCACCCTGCGCACCCACGGCCTCTACGGGGACGCCCTGCGCTTCGAGATCACCGAGAGCGCCTTCATCTCGCGCACCGCCGAGGTGGCGGCCATGCTGCGGCAGCTGCGCGCCCTGCGGCTCTCCCTGAGCATCGACGACTTCGGCACCGGCTACTCCTCGCTGGCCTACCTGCAGCGCATCGAGGCCGACACCCTGAAGATCGACCGCTCCTTCATCGGGCGAATGACCCAGAATGGCGGCGACCTAGAGATCGTCCGCGCCATCGTCAGACTCGCCCAGAGTCTCAACAAGCGGGTGGTGGCGGAGGGGGTGGAGACGCGATCCCAGCTCGACCTGCTGCGCGAGCTGGAGTGCCACTTCGCCCAGGGGGTGTACTTTCACCCCCCGTTGTCAGCGGCCGAGGCCACCCAGCTGCTGGCCGCCCAGCGCTCCGCCGCCCGTCATCGCCAGTGAAGGCCCGAGCTCTCCAACCCACACCCGCACCGCCGGAGAGCGCAGGGGGGTGGAGGGAATGGCCACCTCCAGCCGGTGCTGCCCGGCCACCAGCGGCCAGCGAACGGCGTACGGGTAGGACGCCAGCGCCAGGGGCTGGCCGTCGAGCAGCCACAGCACCTCGGGGACCGGGGGATCCACGGTGGCCTGCAGCCTGAGGCTGGAGGCGCCCGGCGGTGCCTCGGGGTCGGGCAGCAGGCGAGCACCATCGTGGGGAAAGAGGATGCGCAGGCGGGGAGGGCGCGCGAGCACCGACCCCAGCTCCGGACGGTGAGCACCCTGGCTCAGAGACGACGGCGGGGGCGGAGCCAGCCCCTGCTGGGTCAGCCAGGCGGCGTAGCGGGGGGGAAGCAGGAGCACCGGTCGCTCCTCGCGAAAGAGCGCCGGGATGGCGACGCCCGCCTGCCGGCCGGTGCGCCGGTCCACCGCGACGCGGCGGTGGGCGGCGCAGGTCTCCCGCGGGATGTCGGCCTCGACAAGCCACACGTCGAACACGCGAAAGCACCCGTCCCCCGCCAGCCGGCCGGTGTGGGCGCACAGGCGCACCCGCCGATGATCCGGGGGGGGCGGAGCGGAGAGGTCGGCAAACCCCTCCCCCTCCTCTTCGTGCAGCTCGGTCAGGACCCCCCGCACCAGGCGGGCGGCGCTGGTGTAGCCGGTGAGCTCGGCCTGGGGGCGCCAGTCCCCCCGACCCACCCAGGCGCCCACCACGAAGCGCCGGGAGTAGGCCACCGTCCAGCCGTCCCGCCCCCCCGGCGAGGTGCCGGTCTTCACCGCCACCGGGAAGGGAAACTCGGTGGGGCCGAGGCGTGGGAAGCTGGGCAGGCGGACCTGGGGATCGCTCAGGAAGGCGGTCACCTGGCGAGCCGGGGTGACCCCCAGCAGGCGCCGGCCGGGGGAGGGTGCGTCCCGCTGCCAGACCAGATCCCCTCCTTCCCCATCTCCGGCCAGGTAGGTGTAGGCCCCCACCAGTCGCCGGAGGGTCGTGGGCACCCCTCCCACCGCCAGCGACACCCCCACCTTGCCCGGGCGCACCGACCCCTCCACCGCCCCCGCCTGCTGCAGGAAGTACAGCGTCGGGCTCACCCCCAGGCGGACCAGCAGGTTGACCGCCGGGACGTTGCGCGAGCAGGCCAGGGCCTGGGCGGGCAGCAGCGGGCCCAGGAAGGCGCGGTCGGCGTTGTGCACCCCGAAGGCGGGGTGGAGGTCATCCAGAATGGTGGCCGGGGTGAGGCGGCCCTGCTCCAGGGCGAGGGCGTACAGGAATGGCTTGAGGGTGCTCCCCGGCGAGCGCGGCAGCGCGGTGTAGTCGAAGGCGCCGGCGCGGCGGCCGTCGAAGTAGCCGGCCGACCCCACCGCCGCCAGTACCTCGCGGCCAGGCAGGGCCACCACCACCATGGCGGCGTTGGCCACCCCCCCGGGGTCGTCCCTGGCGAGCTGCTCCGCCAGTGACCACCGCAGCTCCTCCTGCAGTTCCAGGTCCAGGGTGGTGACCACCAGCGGGTCACCCCCGTGCCCGCGACCCTGGCGGAACTCCCGTTCCCACTGCACCGCCAGGTGCAGGGTGCTCTCCGGCCGCCGCGGGCGCCGCGGCCACGCCATGGCCGCCAGCTGCGCCCGCGCCAGCTCGTGCTCGCCGGGGGTGATGACGCCCTGCCGGGCCAGCTCGTCGAGGAGCCGCCCGGCGCGCGCCTGGGCGCGCCGGTGGCCCTCCAGCCGGTAGGGGTTCATCAGCGAGGGCGCCTGGGGGATGGCCACCAGGTAGGCGATCTCCGCCCAGGAGAGGTCCTCCACCGGCTTGTCCAGGTAGAAGCGGGCCGCCAGGCCGATGCCGCGGATGCGGTTGCCGTAGGGGGCCAGGCGCAGGTACTGGGCGAGGATGGCGCGACGCCCCCAGCGGGCGGTGAGCAGCCGCGCGGTGACGGCCTCCCGCAGCTTGCGCCCCAGGGTGCGCGGCCCGGGGGACTGCAGCCTCGCCACCTGCATGGCCAGGGTGGAGGCCCCCGACAGGCGGCGGCCGGAGCGCAGGTTCTGCCACGCCGCCCGGCCCACCGCCACCGGATCCACCCCGCCGTGGTAGGCGAAGCGGCGGTCCTCCAGGGCCACGGTGGCGGCCACCACCCGCGGCGGCGGCTCTAGCGGCCAGTACCCCAGCTCTCCCTGGGGGCCCTCCCCCACCAGGGCGAGGAAGTGCCCCCGCCGGTCCAGGTACAGGCGGGAGGGGGGAGGATCGAGCAGGCGCGAGTGGGGAAGCGCCGAGACCAGCAGCACCAGCGCCGCGACGAGGCCGGCGCCGATCGCCACCCCCAGGAGGTGACCGAGGCCGCTCCTGCCGCCCCTCATTTCGGGCGGACGCGCACCTTCACCGCCGACGACCAGCCGCGCACCGCCTGCTGGTACATCAGCTCGGCCAGCGCCGCCGGCTGGGTGAACTCCCCCGCCACCTGGGCGCGGGTGCGGACGTAGAGGTGATAGGTGCCGGCCGGCAGCTCGTTGAAGAAGAACACCACCGCGTCGTCCCGCATGTCCGTCCAGTCGGGGGCGCGGGTGGCGGCCCGGGAGGGCCTCGCCTCGGGCGGGGCGGTGGCCAGGTGGGGGTTCAACGGCTCCATCCCCGCCGCCAGGGGCACGCTCACCGCCACGTAGAAGCGTTCCTCCGGGTTGACCAGCTCCACGTGCTCCTCCACCACCTCTCCCACGGCCAGCTCCACCGGCGCCGCCCCCTCCAGGGGCATGCGCTGCAGCGGCGCTTCCCCCTCCTCCACCCGCCACCACTGGCGGCTCACCGCCAGCCCGGCGGTGCCCGCCGGCTCGGGCTTGACCGGCAGGTAGCGGGTCTCCACGTACACCGTCAAGGGCGGTCCCTCCTCCAGGGTGAGCACCGCCTCGTCGGGATGGAGGAGCACCCGTCGCAGGGGCGCCTGTCCCGGCTCCCAGCGCAGCGCCTCCCTGCCGGTGCGAGAGGCCAGCGTGACCCGTCGCGCCGGCTCCCCTCGCTGGGGGCGGGCCAGCACCTCGGCCAGGGCCAGGCAGCCGGCGGCGTTGGCGTTGGTGTTCCCCCAGCCGTCCCCCGCCCCCAGGTTGAGCAGCGCCCCGAAGAGAGGGGGCCACTTGGGGTGAGCGCGCTCCCCGGCGCCCAGGGCGCTCACCATCGTGGCCAGGGTGCGCGCCTCGGTGGGAAAGATGCGCGGCTCCCTGGGGCTCGCCACCCCGGCCAGCCCGCCGTAGACGTCCCGCCCCTGGTGGGAGCGCACCTGCACCGCCCCCCACAGCCGCTGGACCAGGTCCCGGGCGGCCCTGGTTTCCCCCTGCCCGCCGTGCCGCAGGGCGAGCAGCACCTGGGCGGTGGTCTCGAGGTCCAGGAACTCCATCCGGCGGGCCAGCTCGGCGGCGTAGCCGGAGTTGAAGCGGCCCGCCCGGGCCAGCGCCAGCAGCGCCCAGGAGCGCTCCCACATCTCCGCCCCCGGCAGCAGGCGGCGGAAGTCGCTGCGCAGCGAGCTCTCCAGCACCTTGAGGTAGCGCTCGGCCAGCTTCGCCTCGACGGCGAAGCCAGCCGCCCTCGCCTCCTCCAGGAACAGCAGCGCCCAAGCGGTGAGAACCACCGAACCGCGATCCCCCGGCCAGAAGGCCACCAGGCCCTCGCCGTCGGTGGCCCGACCCAGCCAGACGACGGTATCCCGCACCGCCTGCTCGAGCTGCCGCTGCTCGGCCATCCCCAGGGCCTGCATGAGGGCGCCGTGGGCCACGAAGGCACGGCTGGCGGCCAGGCGCTGTTCGGTGCAGCCGTAGGGGTAGGTGTGCAGGAAGTTCAGGCCGGCAGCCAGCCGGATCACCTCCTCCTGGGGGGAGAGCAGCAGCACCCGCCGGGTGCTGCCGGGGGCGGCGCCGGCGGGCAGGGCGGGGAGCTTGAGGGGAGTTCCGCTGGCCAGGGTGAGGACCTGGCGCTGCAGCGCCTCCTGCGCCGGCAGGCGCACCGGCAGGGTCACCTCGAAGGCGTCCCGCGCACCGTCCGCCAGGCGCCGCACGGCGGCGCGCACCGTCACCGCGGTGAGCGCCTCCCTCCCCTCCTCCTGCAGGCGCAGCGCCGGAACCTCACCCTGGGCGGTGAAGCGCGCCGGCTGACCGGGAGACAGCTGAAGCGACTGCCTGCGCCCCGCCGCCACCCCCAGCGCCGGGGCCTCCAGCGTCACCTCGGCTGCCCCGCCGCTGCCCTCCACCACCCGCGCCACCGCCGCCAGCTCCAGCCGGTCGCCGTGGCGCACGAAACGCGGCAGGGCAGGCTGCACGATCACCGGCAGGCGCACCTCCAGCCGGCCGGTGGCGAAGCCGAACCGCTCCGGCCCGCTCACCGCCTTGGCCCGCACGGCGAACACCGTGAGGTTGTCGGGCAGGCTCACCTCCACCGTGGCGCTGCCGTCGGGACCCACGGCGATCGCCGGGTTGTAGTAGGGCACCGACTCGAAGCGCTTGCGCACCGTGTTGCGCTCGAAGAGCAGCGCCTCCTCGGCGGCCTGCTCGCCGCCCGGCAGATCCTCCAGGGGCAGCAGTCCGAACAGGCGGTTGCGGGTGTCCTGGATCACCGAGCGGGGTTCGTGGGGGAGGAGGAAGTCGGGCAGCGGATCCAGCCGCTGCTCCCGCCCCAGCGCCAGCACCGCCGCATCCACGAGCCACAGCGTCACCTCGCCGGCCAGGGGTCGCCCGGTGGGGTCAGCCAGGCGCACGGTGATGGCCACCTTTTCCCCCGGCAGTGCCCGGCTGGGGTGGGACAGCTCCACCTTTACCTGTTTGTCCAGCGGCATCACCTTGAGGGTGGTGCTGGCGGCGACGGTGGCGGGCTTGCCCACATCCACCGCCGTCCCCGGCTGGGGACCCACCCCCGCCAGGCGCCCGCGCATGAGCACCACGTGCACCGGCACCCCCGGGGCGAAGGGCCCCTCCACCGGCAGCTCCGCCACCCCCTTGCCACCCTCCACCTGCACCCAGCGGTAGCGGTTGCCGGCGGGTGCCTCCAGCACCACCAGCCCCCAGCCCTGCTGGTAGGGGCTTTCCAGCACCAGCCGGGCGGTCTCGCCCGGCGCGTAGCTGGCCTTTTCCCAGGCCAGACCGAGGCTTTTGGCCTCGCTGCGCGGCCAGCTCACCGCCTCCGGGCCGGCCAGGAAGAAGTCCACGCTCACCACCTGGGTGCGCCCCAGGCGGTCCCGCCCCTCCACCTCCACCAGGTACACCCCCGCCTCCCGCACCGGGAGCGTCACCTCGGTGGGGGCAGCCTGACTGGTGATGGAGCGCTCGCTCACCACCTCGTCCACCACCTCGGTGACGTAGCGGGGGGCCTCGGTGGTGAGATCTGACAGCTGCAGCACCGAGTGCCAGCTGCGCTTCTTCACCCTGAAGGTGAGTTCCTGCCCGGCCAGCGCCTGGCCGTCCGGGCCCACCGCCACCACCTGGGCCTTCACCGTGCCCCCCCCGGCCACGAAGCGCGCCGCCTTCACCCCCACCACGAACGGCGGCACGGCGTGCACCTGGCGGGTGGCGGTGACGGTCTGCTCGTCCACCCCCACCACGGTGACCTCCACCACGTAGGTGCGCGGCTGGGCGGAGGGCTCCAGGGCCGGGTTGATGACCACCCGCGCCCCCCCCTCCTCGTCGGTGGTGAGCTCCTGCTCCAGGGCGGGACGGGCGCGGAACGGCTGCGTGCCGCCGAAGCGGGCATCGGAGGAGAAGAGGAACCCCTGCCAGGCGGGCGGCTGCCAGAGGTAGGGGAACTGGGTCACCCGCACCCGCACCGGCCGCGCCACCACCCGCCCCCCGGCGTAGTAGGTGGCGGTCACCTGGGCGGCGAACTCCCGGTCCGACGGCACCACCTCGGGCACCGCGAGGTTGACCTCGAAGTCCGGCACCCGGTAGGCCTCCAGGCGGAAGCGCACCGTGGCCAGCTCCTCGCCCCGGGCGTTTTCCCAGGCGGCGGTGTACTCGCCGGTGGGCAGATCCCCCTCCTTGAAGAGGTGGTAGAAGCTGCCGGCGGATGTCAGCGTCACGGGATAGCGAAAGGTCTGCCCCGTCGGAGCGTGGACCACCACCGCCCCCGCCCCGCTCACCAGCTCCAGGCGTCCCTCCCTCCAGGCGCGCACGTACCCCTTGAGGTGCACCCCCTCCTCGGGGCGGTACACCGGTCGTTCACTGAAAATGTGCGCCAGCTCCCTGGCCGGGGTCGGGGGCTGGGGTCGGGCGCTGGTGAGCCACTGCAACCAGGGCTCCCGGCCCTCCCGCAGGCGGCCCGCAAAGTACAGATCCCGCACCTCGTCTGCTCCCCACACCAGCACGTCGTCGTCCTTGCGGACCGACAGGCGGCGCACGCGCGGCTCACACCCCGCCACCGCCACCGGGCGCACCGGCAGGAGCAGCCGCCCCTCGTTGTCGGTGGTGCCGGAAAAGAAGGTGCGCCACTGGTCGCAGGCCAGCCCTTCCACGGCCACCGCGGCACCGGCCACCGGGGCGCCAGTGCGCAGCGAGGTGACGAAAAAGCCCACCTCCCCCCGGTGCTCCACGGTGGTGAGGGCGAGGTCGGTGACCTGCAGCCGCATCCACTGCCGCTCGGCGCGCATGGTGGGGCGTACCCCGACGAGAAAGGCGCCCGCCGGCGAGGCGGAACCCGTGAGATCAGCCAGCAACGGCGCCAGGTCCAGGCCGAAGCGCGCCCCCAACGGGCGACCGGCCAGTGGCAGATCCAGCATTTGGCGCAGCGCCCGGGGGGGTGGCGACAGCAGCAGCTCCTCCAGCTGCCAGGGGCGCACCGTCTCGCCCGTACCGGCTGCCACGCTGCGGCCGCTCTCCGGGGGACGGGGCTTGCGCCCCTCTCCCACGGTCAACGGCCGCGGAGGAAAGGGCCAGGCGGCGAGATCCAGGGGATCCAGCGGCAGCACGCTGACCTCCACCTGCTCGCTGCCCCGGCCGGTGAGGGGGATCATCTTGGGCCCGTGCCGCTCCACCACCCCCGCGCCGCGCACCAGCTCCACGAAGGGGGACAGCGGGGGCACCTGCAGGTACAGGGTGGTGGGTCGCCCCAGGGCCAGGCGGCGCCCCAGGCGGTCGCGCAGGGGCGCCGGGTGCAGGTCCAGCCGGTAGGTGCGGTCGGGCACGAAGCGCCCCTCGACCACGAGCTGGTTCTCCTCCACCTGGAAGCCGAACCCCTCGAGGGGCGGCGACAGCCGCACCAGGGCGCGCACCTGCGCCAGGTCCAGTCCCCCCAGGGGCTGGGAGAAGAACACCCGCAGGGGGGAGGATGCAGCGCAGCTAACGGGGTTGTCCGCCCGCCCGGAAACCCCTTCGGCGGGCAGCGACACCAGTTCCCGTCCGCACGTCACTCCGGTGATGAAAAATCCCGCCGCGGTGGTGAAGCGAAACGAGTGCCAGACACGCGGCTCCACCTCCGGCTGGGGCCGGGCCAGCAGCTCCACCACCACGGTGGTGGCGGGGGGCAGCGGTGCCGGCCAGGTGAAGGTGTAACCGGCCGGGTCGCTGCGCGAGGAGCGCTCCAGCACCTTCAGCTCCGCCTCCCGCCCGGCCAGCAGGCGCTCCTTCCCCCCCTCTCCGGCCGGCCGCAGGCGCAGCCGCAGGGCATCGCGCAGCCCTTCGGCGGCCAGGGGATCGCGGAAGTACAGCGTGACGCTCCTCCCCTCCTCCACCCCCGTCTCCCCATCGCGGGGGAGGGTGCGCAGCGGGGGATCGGGGAGCACCACCAGCTGTCTCCTCTGCCCCCCCACCTCCAGGGTGTAGCTGGCAAAGGCTGGCCACGCCTCGGCGGGACGGAACTGCAGGGTCCGCTCGTCCAGCCACAGGTACGATCCGCTCGCCGGGGGAGAAATGGCGAGGAATCGTTCCCCCTCCAGCTCCACCGCGCCCCGGCCACTGCCCACCGGCTGGGCGAAAAACACCGTGATGGGGTCCCACAGGTGCAGGAACGTCTCGGGCACCACGCTCTTCACCGGTGAGGAGGCAACCGCCACCCCACTCAGCAGGAGCGCCACCACCCCGGCAACCACCCGGTACACCCGGCTTCGCCGCTCATCCCGGCCCAGGCTCATGGTTCCACCTCCCCCTCGCCTTCGTCGCCGTCCGCCTCCCACGTTTCGGGCAGCTCTTCCCCTTCCCAGTCGTGTTCCTCCCCATCCTCCCAGGGCAAGGGCTGCTCCCTCGCTGTCACGGCCGGCGGGGGACATTGCCCGACGAGCCCCTGGTCCAGCAGTCGGTAGCAGGCCAGCAGGTCCTCGGGAGGCCGCCTCGGCGCCGCTTCCAGCCCGACGGCAATCACCTGAACCTTCACCGGCTCCCCCTCCTCCGGCGCCCCCACCTCCAGCAGGTACTCCCCCGCCGGCAGGGTCTGCAGCACCACCGGGCCCTCCCCGACCACCTGGCCGTCCCGGGCCAGCAGTCGCACCGCCCCTGCATCCGGCCGCAGGCGCACCCCCAGGCCGATCCGCCGCTCCGCCGCGAGAGCCAGGCGGAAATGGGCCCGCTCGCCCGGGGACAGCAGCCGCTCCGGGTTCTCCCCCTCCTGCAAGGTGGTCACCGGAGCGGCCAGCACCTGCGCCTCACAGTCGTTCCCCTCCAGACAGCGCACCCGCAGCCGCACCTCACCGGGCGGTGCGGGCACCGTCCACCGCCCCGGGCCGGGCAGCACTCCCTCCCGGCGTTCCCCGCCAGTCTCCAGGGAAAGCGCCACCGCCTGTCTCGAGAAGACGTGCACCGCCCGGGCGGTCGGCACCTCGAACCGTACCCCGGCGCCAGCCCCCCTCGCCTTCACCCGCGCCGGCAGGCTCACCGCCTCCCCC
>Ga0232062_1182458_pt1 | contig 12522 bp, 10 predicted proteins | sample LAC_MetaT_6_FD_165031 | JGI IMG/M metagenome (GOLD analysis project Ga0232062, IMG submission 165031) | Metatranscriptome of anaerobic ammonium oxidizing microbial communities from anammox membrane bioreactor (MBR) in UC Berkley... | ecosystem: Engineered > Bioreactor > Anaerobic > Unclassified ...
GCAGCCATAAGCATATATCCTTATGTGCAGTGAGCCCGTCTGGCCTGAGCTTACTGCATAGACAAGCTAATGGGAATGGAGACAGAAAAAAGTGCACGGCCCTGGTGGGTGGGGATGACGTGACGGTGGCCGAAGATCGACCGCACGGTCTCCTCGAAGCGGAAGAACGAGCGCGCCCCGGCGTACGACTCGTCTCCCTCCATGATCCCCGCCCACTGGTGGGTGCTCATGGCACCGGTGCCGGAGTCGGTGAGCAGGTCGATGAGGACGTGCTCGGCGCGCAGGCGAAAGGGGTTGTACCCGGCCTCGCGGATCAGCTGCCGCCGCTCCTCGGGGGTGGTCATGCGGATGGGCTCCACCGATTTGATCCGGAACGGCTCGATGATCGTCTTCACGGCCGCGTTCCTCCCCAACCGCTCGCCATTGTACGCGTCCCGCCTGGAGAGCCGCGGCGAATACGCGGGCGGGGGAACGCGTTGGTTGCTATCATCACCCGCCCGCGTTCGGTGTGAAGAGCCGGGCCGAGGAAGATCGCATGGCGCGACCGATTCTGGATCTGCGGACGGCCAAGGTGGCCGTGGAGCTCACCAACCGCTGCAACATGCGCTGCGGCATGTGCCCGATGAACAACCTGGGGCGCCCCGACGCGGACATGCCCTTCTGGCTGGTGGAGAAGGTGGCCGCCGACTTCAAGGAGAACGGCATCGTGGTCAACTGGATGCACGAGATGGGGGACCCCCTGCTCTATGACCGGCTGGCCGACGCCGTTCGCCTCTTCCCCGGCTGCTCGGTGTCCACCAACGCCATGCGCCTGGACGAGGGGATGGCGCGGGAGCTGGCGGACACCCCCATGCGACGCATCCGCCTGTGTCTGGACACCTTGAACCCGCGCCTGTACCCCAGCATTCGCCGCGGTGGGGTGTTCGAGCAGGTGGTGGCCAACATCAGGCGGTATCTGAAGATTGCCAGGGGGAAACCGCACACGGTGGAGATCCAGCGGCTCATCACCACCGAGACTGCCCAGGAGAGGGTGCGGGACTTCGAGGAGTTCTTCGAGCTGCACCGCTACCCCAACGCCAAGGTGATCGAGAAGACCTGCGAGCCGCTGGACACCTCCGACGAGACGCCGTTTCACCAGAGCTTCTACGGGTGTTTCCAGGGCTACCCGTTCAAGTGGTTCATCGTGCTGGCCGACGGCAGCGTCACCCACTGCTGCTACGACGCCCACGGGCAGCAGATCATCGGCGACATGAAGACGCAGACGGTGCAGGAGATCGTCAACTCCGAGGTAGTGCAGCGCTACATGCGGGCCTTCAAGGGGCAGGACTGGCACACCCTGCCGCGCTGCGGCGAGTGCTACAAGCACGCCGAGGGTCGGCCGCCGTTTTATGACCAGCTCATCCAGCTGGGTCACCGCCTGGACCGGGTGATTCCCATCAAGCCCCTGGCGCGCCGCCTGATCAATCGCTAGGGCAGGGGGCGCCGGGCGGGGAGTCAGCGACGCGGCGGCAGCTTGGCCTGCTGAGCCGGCCGGGTGGCGGCGGTGGCCCGAGCGTGTAACTGGGCCGCCTCGTCGAACCGGCCCAGGGCATCCTGGAGCTGGGCGTCGGTCTCGATGGCGGCGCGGTACCCCTCGTTGAGGGAGACCCCGGCGTTCAGGACCTCGGTGCGCAGTTGCACGGCGATGTCGCGCCGGTCGGTGGGGTCGGCAAGGGCGGCGTCCAGCTCCTCGGCGGTGCTCCACTCCTTCGCCAGGGCCATGGCGCGGAAGCGGGCGATGACCGAGTCATCGACGACGAAGGCGCGGGCCGCCGCCTCCTTGTCGCTGGCGCCGGCCAGCACCTCCACGGCGAAGTGGAAGAACGCCGAGTTGGCGAGCAGCCGGACAATGCGGGCGGAGTACTCCCCCTGGGCCACCTGGTAGTCGGGCACGATGCCGCCGCTGCCGTAGACCTTGCGTCCGGCGTCGGTGAAGAACGCCTCCCCCTTGCCCTGCTCCTCGCCGGACCGCGGCCGCACGGTTTCTCCCTCGTCGCCGTCGCGCTCGGGGTGGGTGTAGGCGAAGTAGGAGTCGAAATCCCGCTGGATGCAGCGCCCGGAGGGGGTGTAGTACTTGGCGGTGGTGAGGGCGAGGCCGGCGTCGCGGACCGGGTAGATGGTCTGCACCACCCCCTTGCCGAAGGAGGTTTCTCCCACCACCAGGCCGCGGTCGTGGTCCTGCACCGCTCCGGCGACGATTTCCGCCGCCGAGGCGGATCCGGTATTGATGAGCACCACCAGCGGACCGTCGAAGTGCAGCCCGTCGCGGGAGGCGCGGTAGTCCTGGAAGGAGTCGGCGGTGCGGCCGCGGGTGGAGAACACCCGCTGCCCGGGGGCGAGCAGCACGCCGGCCACCTCCACCGCGGAGTCGACGATGCCGCCCGGGTTCTGGCGCAGATCCAGAACCAGGCGGGTGGCTCCCTGGCCGAGGAGCTTTTCCAGGGCGGTGCGGAACTCGCGCCCGGTGGTGCGGGTGAAGTCGTTGACCCGGATGTAGGCGGTGTCGCTGCCGATCATGAAGGCGTAGCGCACCGAGTCGGTGGGCACGCGGCCACGCTGGATGGCCAGTTCGAGGGGCTCCTGCAGCCCGGGCCGGATGATGGTCACCCGCACGGTGGTGCCCTCCAGCCCCCGCAGCCGCCGCGCCACGTCGTCCAGGTTCATGCCCTCGGTGGACTGGTCGTCCACCTTGTCGATGACGTCGCCGGCGCGCAGACCCAGGCGGGCAGCCGGGGTACCCTCGATGGGGGTGACGATGGTGACCCGTCCGCCGCGCATGGAGATGATCACCCCGATGCCGTGGAAGGAGCCCTGCTGGCGCTCGCGCATGGAGGAGAACATCTCCGGCCGCAGGAAGTTGGAGTGGGGATCCAGCATCTCCAGGGTGCCGTCGATGGCCGAGTAGACCAGCTCGCTGGCCTCCACAGGCTTGGGGGCGTGGGCCATGACGGTGCTCAGCAGACTGCCGAAGCGAGTCAGGAACTGGTCGGCGGCGCTGGCCTGTGGGCGGTTGGCGTCGCCGGCCAGGGCACCGGCCAGAGCCCCCAGGGCCACCACGCCGAAGGCCAGGACGTAGGTCTTGAAACGACTCATGCACTCCCCCTCCAAGTCGCGACTCTAGCACAGGAGTGGAGGCTCCGGGCGGGGTGGCGCTATACTCGCTGCTGACCCCGTGGTGGGGGGAGGATCCATGTTCGGCTCCATCGGTGTGCCCGAGCTCATCCTCATCTTCGTGCTGGCGTTGCTGCTGTTCGGGCCGCGCAAGTTGCCCGACATCGGCAAGAGCCTGGGCCGTGCCATGGGGGAATTCCGGCGCGCCTCCAACGACCTCAAGCGCTCCCTGGAAGAGGAGGTGGCGGCGGAGGAGCTCAAGGCAGCGGGGCGCGAGGTGCGAGCGGCGGCCGATGAGCTGAGGGGCGGGGCGAGCGATGGGACGAGCGGCCCGGTTCCGGCGCCTGACTCGGCTTCGCCAGCCGCCTCGGAGACCCCGCCGGGCACGACCGCGCCCGAGGAGGGGAGCACCCCGCCCCGATGAGGGAGGAGCAGCGCCAGCCGCAGGCGGCCGAGGACGAGCTGCCGCGCATGTCGCTGCTGGAGCATCTGGACGAGTTGCGGCGCCGCCTCGCGGTGGCGGCGGCGGCGGTGTTCGTCGGCTTTCTCGCCTGCTGGTACTTCGCCAAGCCCATCTTCAACTGGCTCTCGGTGCCCCTCACCCAGTTCCTGCCCGAGGGGGAGAAGCTGGCCTTTACCGGCCTCATCGACCCCTTCATGCTGTACATCAAGGTGGCCTTGCTGGCGGGCATCTTCGTCGCCTCGCCGGTGGTGCTGTGGCAGGTGTGGCTGTTCATTGCCCCGGGGCTGTACCGGCACGAGCGGCGCGTCGCCATCCCCTTCCTCCTCGCCACCACGTTCTTCTTCGTGGCCGGGGGCTACTTCGGTTACAAGGTGGCGTTTCCCATGGTGTGCCGGTTCCTCCTGGAGGTGGGGTCGGAGTTTCGGCAGGTGATCACGGTGCGCGAGTACTTCTCCATGGCCTCCAAGGTGATCCTGGGGATGGGGCTGGTGTTCGAACTGCCGGTGCTCATCCTCTTTCTCGCCCGCCTGGGGTTGGTGACCCACACCTTCTTGCTCAAGCAGTTCCGCTTCGCGGTGCTGGCCATCTTCATCGTGGCGGCAGTCATCACTCCAACCCCCGACATCGCCACCCAGAGCGTGTTTGCCGTGCCGATGATCGTGCTGTACCTGCTGGGAGTGGGGGTGGCGTGGCTGTTCGGCAAGCGCCCGTCCGCGGCGGAAACCTCCGGCTAGCTCTCGAGAAGACGCCGGTACAGCGCCTCGTACTGCCGCGCCGAGGTGGTCCAGGAGAAGTCCCGGCGCATGGCGTTGCGGCGCAGGCGGGCGAGCTCCTCGGGAGCCGCCAGGAGGTGGCGCGCCCGGGCCAGGGCGGCCAGCAGCGCCCGCGAGGTGGTGGGGGAGAAGACGATGCCGCAGCCCTGGGGGGAGTCGGCATCGATGACGGTGTCGGCCAGTCCCCCGGTGGGGGGAACCACCGGTAGCGCGCCGTAGCGCATGGCGATGAGCTGCCCCAACCCGCACGGCTCGAAGCGCGAGGGCATCAGGAAGACGTCGCTGGCGGCATAGATGCGGTGAGCGAGGGGGTCGTTGAAGCCGAAGACGGCCCGTACCCGCCCGGGGTGGGCCCGCTCGGCGGTGGCCAGGAGTTCCTCCCAGCGGCGCGGGCCGCTGCCGAGGATGACGATGTCGAAGCCCAGGGCGACGATGTCGTCGATGGCGGCGGCCAGCAGGTCCACCCCCTTCTGCTCCACCAGGCGCGAGACCATCCCTGCCAGGGGCCGGATACCCGGCGCCAGGCCCAGCTCCCGCGCCACCGACTCGCGCGCCGCCCGCTTGCCCGACAACACGTTGCGGACCCGGTACGGGGTGGGCAGGTGGGGGTCGGTAGCGGGGTCCCAGACGCTGGTGTCGAGCCCGTTGAGGATGCCTGCCAGGCTGTCGGCGCGTTCGGCCAGCACGCCGTCGAGCCCGCATCCGAAGGCCGGGGTGAGGATTTCTCGGGCGTAGGTGGGAGACACCGTGGTGATCGCATCCGCCGCCACGATCCCCCCTTTCAGGAACGACACCTGGCCGAAGTACTCCAGGTGTCGAATCGAGAAGAGCTCGCGCGGCAGGGCGGCGGCGTCGAGGGTCCAGGGGGGGAACAACCCCTGGTACGCCAGATTGTGGATGGTCAGCACGGTGCGCGGACGCTGCCGCCACGGCAGGGAGGTGGCGGGGTGGTGGAGGAGCATGGGGGCCAGCGCCGCCTGCCAGTCGTGCACGTGCAGGATGTCGATGGGCGAGCGCTGGGCGAGCAGCCGCAGGGCGGCGCGCACGAAAAAGGCGAAGCGGATGGGGTTGTCGGGGTAGTCGCCGTCGGCCACGGCGTAGGGCGACGGGCGCACGAACACCTGCGGCGCGTCCAGCAGCAGCACCTCCACGCCGTGGTGCTCGCTGGCCAACACCCGGCCGCGGATGCCCAGTTCTTCCACGCTGGCAACGGGGGTGCCGGGCAGGTCGTCGTGCAGGTGGGGACGGTGCGCAGGCACCATCACGGCAACCCTGTGACCTTGCCCGGCCAGGGCTGGCGGCAGCGCCCCCACCACGTCGGCGAGGCCGCCGGTCTTGGAGAAGGGCACCATTTCCGAGGCCAGGTGAACGATGGTTGGCACGGCCGGTGAGGTACCACATCTGCGCACGGTGAGGCAAGTCGGGGGGAAGGGCGGGGTGGTGGTGGAGTACACTGGCGGCGCGTTTGGCGGTTTGCGAGCAGGGAGGGGATGGCCATGAGTGGCATCGTGCTGGGAAGTGAGGACCGCAAGGGTTTGCTGGCGCGCTTTCTCCGCTACGTGCAGGTGGATACTCGCTCGGACGAGAACTCGTCGACGAGCCCGTCCACCGAGGCGCAGAAGGATCTCTCGCGCCTGCTGGCGGAGGAGCTCGAGGAGCTGGGGTGCGAGGGCGCGCGCATGGACGAGTGGGGGTACGTGTGGGCGAGCGTGCCCGGCAACCTGCCCGCCACCCATCCGGCCGCCGGGCGGGTGCCGACCGTGGGTCTCATTGCCCACGTGGACACCTACTTCGGCACTCCCGGGGCGGGGGTCAAACCCCAGGTGATCGAACGGTATGCGGGCGGCGACATCGCTCTACCCGGCGACCCTGCCCAGGTCTTGCGGGTGGCCAACAACCCCAACCTGGAGCGCTGCGTCGGTCACACCCTCATCACCTCCGACGGCACCACCCTGCTGGGGGCCGACGACAAGGCCGGCATCGCCGAGATCATGACGGTGCTGGCCTGGTTGCGCCGCCACCCCGAGTTTCTCCACCCGCCGCTCCGCATCGCCTTCACCACCGACGAGGAGGTGGGGCGGGGCACGGAGCACTTCGACGTGGCGGCCTTCGGGGCCGACGTGGCGTACACCCTGGACGGCTCCGATCTGGGCGAAATCGAGGACGAGACCTTTTGCGCTGACACCGCCATCGTCACCTTCAGCGGTCACGACGTCCACCCGGGGTACGCCAAGGACAAGCTGGTCAACGCGGTGCGCGCCGCCGCCGCGGTGGTGGAGCGGCTCGATCCGGCCTTTCTGCCCGAGACCACCGAGGGGCGGCAGCCGTACCTCCATCCCTATGATCTGCGCGGCGACGTCACCCGCGCCGAGCTGAAGGTGCTGGTGCGGGCGTTCAGCGAAGAGGAGCTGGCGGAGCGGGAGGAGCACCTGCGGCAGGTCGTCGAGGCGGTGCGCCAGCTTTTCCCCAAGGCCAGCATGGAGGTCGCCGTCAAGCAGTCCTACCGCAACATGGCCTACAAGCTGCGGGAGCGGCCCGAGGTGCTGGAGGCAGCGCTCGAGGCGGTGCGACGGCTGGGGATCGAACCGGTGCGCCGGGCCATCCGCGGCGGCACCGACGGTGCCCGGCTCTCCTACATGGGGTTGCCCACGCCCAACATCTGGGCGGGGGGGCAGAACTTCCATTCGGTGCAGGAGTGGGTGTCGCTGGAGTGGATGGCCAAGGCCAGCGAGGCGGTACTGCACCTGCTGCAGGTGTGGGTGGAGCGCTCGGCAGCGCGCGGCTAGGGGGTTGGGGGCGGAGGTCTGACGGCCTGACAGAAGGCCCTGAAACCGGCCTGTTCCGCCGGCTGCCACGGCTCGCCCGTGAGCCGGCAGTGCAGGAAGCCGCCCAGCAGCTGACAGATCCACATGCGTCCCAGTTCCTCCGGCGTGACCGTGGGATTGGCCAGGTTGCGCTCCTGCAACTGGGCGAAGTGAACAGTCATCCGCTGGCGATACTCCTGCAGGAAGGCATTGGCCGCCTCCCGCAGCTCCTCGGCCCGGTTGGCGGCGGCGAAGAGGAGTAACTCGATCAGCAGGCCCTGACGGTGGGCGAAGCGGTTGACGTGATGGGTGAGCTGGGCGGCGACGTGCTCCGCCTGGCCGACGGCGGCCACGTCGATTTCCAGCAGCATGGTGGCCAGCAGCCGCTCCCCCAGATGCTCCAGGGCGGCCACCAGGATGCCGCCCTTGCCGGAGTAGTACCGGTACAGCGCCGCCTCGGTGAACTCCAGGCGGCGTGCCAGGGCGGCGGTGGTGACACCGCCCACCCCTTGGGTTTCCGCCAGATCCATGGCCGTTTCGAGGATTTGCTGGGCGCGGGGGGTCGAAGAGGGCATGTGGGAATTTTACTTCAAGGGGAAAAACTTGGCAAGTGGTCACCTCACGGTAACAATCGGTGATGCAAGCCAAACTGCCGAGCCTCGCGCCCCGCCCCTTCAGGACCCTCAGCGGCCGGCGAGCCGGGCCACGGCGGCGGCGTGGGAGGCTCGCAGCAGGCCCTCGAACGGTGACACCAGCTCCTTCGGCAGGCTCAGGTACACGGGTTCCGGCTCGCCCTCCAGGGTGGCGTCGAGGAAGCGACTGCGCACCCCGCGGATCTCCGCCCGGGCCAGGTCGCGGGAGGAAAACGACAGCGCCAGGTACATCGCTCCGAAGGTGCGCGCCTCACTGGCCGGCAGGGTGAGCGGCCAGGTTGCGGCCGGAGCCGCCGTGGTGTCGAAGGGCTCCCCCTTGGGTTCCCGCGTCGTGACATGCAAGATGGGCCACAGGCGCCGGTACAGGCGCACCGCGCCGCGGCTCAGGCGCAGGCGGAAGGCGGGCACGAAGAGGTACGACTGTCGTTGGGGACGGTCTCCCACCTGGTCCAGGGTGCCGTCCAGCCGGTCGCCCAGGTGGTCGAGGTCGCGGATGATTTCCCCCTCGGCGGTCCGCAAGGCGAGGGGAAAGCGCCAGAAGGGAACGGCAACCAGTCCGGCGCCCGGGTCCTCGCGCAGGTATGGACGGGGGCGCAGGCGCCGCGGTGTGGCTTCCAGCAGGCGGAAGCAGTTCCGGCACAGGTGCGCCACGGCGTCGGGGATGAACTTCAGCTCGGCGCCGCACACCGGGCAGCGGGAGGGGAGCAGGCGAATCTGGTCCTCAGCTGGAGGAGGCGGAGATTCCGCGAGGGTGGCCAGGGGCGGCGGGGCATCGCGGGTGACGCGGCCGGAGGCGCCGTCGATGAGAAACTCCCGGACATCTCCGCGGAGGCTCACCCGCGCGGCGTGGAAGGGCCGCCACACCAGGGCGTCCACCTCGGGGACGAAGGCGCCCCGGACGCTGATGGTCCGGAAAGGGAAGGAGGCGCGGCGATCCTCCTGAGTCTCCAGCCGCCTCGCCAGCTCGGCCTGGCCCCCTTCCACCGGCAGGGCGGGGATGGTCGCCTCGGGGGCACCGAGTAACGGGCGCAGGCAGCGCAGGTAGGAAAGTTTGCCCATCTCTGGCAAGGGCAGCGAGCTGCCCGGTTGCGACCCCTCCAGGTGGGTGATGGCCAGCTCCATTTTCTTTTCGCCGTCCTCCTGGCGCCCGAACGCCACCTGGTACAGGGTGCCGCTGCGGTGCCAGTAGGGGGCCAGGAACGGCTGCCAGGAGAGCACCTGGATGTGCGGCTCCAGGCGGGCGGCATAGTCGTCGGCGGCGCGGTTGACGCTCGCCTCGGCGGCGTTGATGGCCGCCAGGGTGACGCCCTCGAGGCCAACCAGGGCCTCGTCCTGGGAGGCGGTGGCCTGCTGCGCGGCGCGCTGCTGCACCAGCGGGCGCACCCGGCGGTCGTACAGCTCCAGGTACTTGAGGTGGCGCAGGTGAGTGATGACGGCGGAGGCGATGCCGGCCTCGTGGGTGACGGTGTTGGGGATCACGGTAAAGAGAGTGGTGTCCTCCCGCTGGACCAGGTGGCGCGAGGCGCAGTAGCGGCACTCAGCCATGCCGTGGTAGATGGGAAAGGTTACCGGCGCGCCGCACGACGGACAGGGAAGGGCGATGCGGATCTCTTCCTCGACCGGCTCCTCAGCCCGAGGGGAGGGAGCTGGCCTCGCAGTGGGGGCGCCCTCGAGTGCCGCCGAGCTGGCCTGGGTGCTGCCCGTGGGGAGGGCCAGGATGCCCCCCCAGGTTCCCCCGGCCAGCATCGCGGCGGCCAGGACGTAGGGGTCGTGAGCCAGAAACAGTCCCCCCCACCCCACCAGACCGACCACCCAGGCCGTCGTCTGCTCCACGAAGGTGCGTTCGTAGAATGCCACCACCGCTGGGGGCGCGAGCGCGCCCATGACGACGGCCGCAGGCAAGGACGGTCGCGGCAGGCGGGTGGCTGCGCCCCTGCCGGCCAGCATCGCCGCCGTGGGGATGGCGAGGGCGGCGAGCACTGCCAGGATCATGGCGGAAGAAGTTTATCCAGCGTGAGTTGGCTACGGTCCACCGCCTTCAGCACGACCATGATCAGCTGGGCGTCGGCGATGGAGGTGGCGGCATCCGCCATGGCCCCTTCCAGGAGAACGCGCAGCGCGTGCCCGGCCTCCGGCCCCTGCCTGCTCGCCGCCAGCAGCCGGCGGCAGGCGTCGAAGGGTTCGCCGGGGGGTCGGGAGCCGCTGGCCAGGCGCCGGGCGAGTTCGCGGAACCGCTGTACATCGCCCTCTGGCAGCATGGCGCGAGTGTATCATCGGCCGCCGTGTTCGTCAGCGTGGCCTTCCCCACCGCCCTTCCCGAGGCGCTCACCTACTCCGTACCGGAAGCCCTCCTTCCCCTGGCGAGGCCGGGGGTGCGGGTGCGCGCCCCCCTGCGGGGCCGCGGCCGGGTGGGCGTCATCGTCGGGGTGGAGGCAGAGCCCGGTGTGGCGGTGGAGCGCATCGTCGGCATCGCCGAAGTCCTCGATGACGCTCCCGTGGTTCCGCCTCACGTCATGGATCTGATTCACTTTACCGCCGAGTACTACATCGCCCCGCCGGGCACCGTGGTGCGCGCCGCCCTGCCAGCGGCTTTGCTGCGCCTGCCACCGGCCCTGGTGGTTGCCGATCAGCGGGCCCACGAGCTGCTGCCGACCCTGTCCCGAGAGGAGCGCGCCCTGGTGGAGCGGGTGCTGGCGGCGCGCCGCATCACCGTGGCTCGCCTGGCGCAGGAGGGGTACGCATCTGGCCGGCTGCGTACCCTGCTGGCGGGTCTGGCCGCCCGGCGGGTCCTCAAGGTGATGGAACGCGCCCCGGTGGCGCATGCGGGCGGGGCGGTGACGGGGGTGGCCCTGGTGGACATGGCGCCGGAGCGGCGCGCCGCTCTGGTGGGGAAGGCGCCAGCCCAGCAGCGCGTGGTGGCGTGGCTCGCCGAGCTGGGTCGGCCGGCGCTGGAAGGGGAGCTGGCGCGGGCCTGTCAGTGCACCGGCGGGGTGATCGCCGCGCTGGTGCGCAAGGGGATTCTGCGCCGCTTTCAACAGGCCCGCGTCGGGGCGCCGCGGCGCTGGGAGCTGGCGCCGCCCCCCATCCCGCAGCGGCTGTCCGCCGATCAGCAGCTCGTGGTGGAAAAGGTCGTGGGCGAGCTGGGGGCGGGGCGTTTTTCGCCCACCCTGCTCTTGGGCATCACCGGGTCGGGCAAGACCGAGGTGTACCTGCGGGTGGCCGAGGCCGCGGCGGGGCGAGGGCTTTCGAGTCTCATCCTGGTGCCGGAGATCGGCCTCACCCCGGCGTTGGCCGGACAGCTGGCAACGCGCTTCGGCGAGCGGGTGGCGGTGCTGCACTCCTCCCTGGCCGACGGGGAGCGATTCGCCGCCTGGCAAAGGGTGCGCCGCGGCCAGGTGGACGTGGTTGCCGGCCCGCGCTCGGCCATCTGGGCGCCCATCGGCAACCTCGGCCTCATCGTCGTGGACGAGGAGCAGGACAGCTCCTACAAGCAGGATGAGGAGCCGCGCTACAACGCCCGCGATCTGGCCCTGGTGCTCGGGCAACGCCTGAGGCTGCCGGTGCTGCTGGCGTCCGCCACCCCCTCCCTGGAGAGCTACTGGCTGGCCCGGCGGGGGCGCGTGGCCCTGGAGATCCTGCACGAGCGGGTGGGCGGGGGCGAGCTGCCCGAGGTGGAAATCGTCGACCTGCGGGGTCAGGAGGGAGAGCCGGGCGAGCACGGGAGGGTGTGGGTGTCGGCCCGGCTGCGCATGCTGCTCCAGGAGACGCTGGCGCGGGGCGAGCAGGCGATCATCCTGGTCAATCGGCGCGGCTGGGCGCCGGTGCTGCTGTGTCGCCAGTGCGGCCACCAGGTGACGTGCCGCGACTGCTCCATCCCCTTGACCGTCCACCGCCGATCGCCGGCGCTGCTGTGCCACTACTGCGGCTACACCATTCCACCTCCGTCCAGGTGCCCTCGCTGCGGCGGTGCGGTGCTGCAGGACATGGGCGCGGGGACCGAGAAGGTGGCGGCGATCCTGCGCACCCTCTTTCCCGAAGTGACCGTGGACATCCTCGATCGCGACACGGCGCGCTCCCCGGCCCAGCTGCTCGCCACTCTGGAGCGCTTCGCGGCCGGCGGCACCCACGTGCTGGTGGGCACCCAGATGGTCTCCAAGGGGCACCACTTTCCCCGCGTCACCCTGACGGCCGTGATCAACGCCGACAACCTCCTGGGCTTCGCCGACTTTCGCGGCGCGGAGAGGTGCTTCCAGCTGCTCACCCAGGCGGCTGGACGGGCCGGCCGCGGGGAGCGGCCCGGGCGGGTCGTCATCCAGAGCTACCAGCCCGACCACCACGCCGTGCGTGCCGCGGCGACCCACGACACCGAGGGCTTCCTGACCGCCGAACTGCGGTACCGCCAGGCGTTTCGCTACCCGCCGATCACCCGCCTGGCGGTGGTGCGCTTCGAGGCAGCGGTCGAGGCGGTGGCCCACGACGCCGCAGCGGCGGCCGCCGACGCTCTGGCGCCGGGAGTCGAGGGGGTGCGGATGCTGGGGCCGGTGCCGGCGCCACTGCAACGGCTGCGCGGTCGCTTCCGCGTGCAACTGCTGCTCGTCAGTGCCGGCCGGACGGCGCTGCGGGAGGCACTGGGCCGCGTGGCCGCCGTGCCGGTGCCCCGCGGGGTGCGCCGGGTGGTA
>Ga0232062_1104169_pt1 | contig 12455 bp, 7 predicted proteins | sample LAC_MetaT_6_FD_165031 | JGI IMG/M metagenome (GOLD analysis project Ga0232062, IMG submission 165031) | Metatranscriptome of anaerobic ammonium oxidizing microbial communities from anammox membrane bioreactor (MBR) in UC Berkley... | ecosystem: Engineered > Bioreactor > Anaerobic > Unclassified ...
CCAGGCAACCACGATGTTGCCGGCCACGCCCCAGCGCACGGCGGAGAAGCCGCGCTGCGCCGAGCCGACGCCGATGATCGAGCCGGTGATCGTGTGCGTGGTGGAGACGGGTATGCCGAAGTTCGAGGCAAGGAACAGCGCCATGGCCCCGCCGGTCTCCGCCGAGAAGCCCCCCACCGGCCTGATCTTGGTGATGCGCTGGCCCATGGTCTTGACGATGCGCCAGCCGCCGAAGAGGGTGCCCGTGCCGATGGAAAGGTAGCAGGACACGATCACCCACGCCGGCAGGTGCTCGCGCGTGGCATCGCCCGAGGCAATGAGCAGCAGCCAGATGATGCCCATGGTCTTCTGCGCGTCATTGGCCCCGTGCCCGAGGCTGTAGAGCGCGCAGGACACGAGCTGCAGCCGGCGGAAGATGCGGTCGACCCGGAACGGCGCCATGCGGAAGCACAGCCACGACACGGCGGTGATCAGCAGGGCACTCCAGACGAAGCCGATGAGCGGGGCCGCGATGATGAAGAGGCCGATCTTCAGTATGCCCGGCAGCAGCAGCGATCCCACGCCCGCCTTGGCCACCATGGCACCCATCATGCCGCCGATCAGGGCGTGCGAGGAGCTCGACGGGATGCCGAAGTACCAGGTGATGAGGCTCCAGCTGATGGCCCCGACCAGCGCGCCGAAGATCACGTGGTAGTCGACGAGGTCGGGCTCGACGATGCCCTTGCCCACGGTTGCCGCCACCTTGAGCTCGAACACGGCGATGGCGAGGAAGTTGAACAGCGCGGCCCAGGCCACCGCCTGGTAGGGCTTGAGCACGCCCGTCGACACCACCGTCGCGATCGAGTTCGCGGCGTCGTGGAAGCCGTTCATGAAGTCGAAGAGCAGCGCCACCGCCACCAGCAGCACGAGGGTGTTGAGGGTGATCTGGACTTCCACGGTCAGCCGTTCTCGAGCACCACGCCCTCGATGAGGTCCGCCACGTCCTGGCAGCGGTCGGTGGCCATCTCCAGCAGCTCGTAGACCGCCTGCAGCTTGATGACCTGGCGCACGTCGGGTTCCTCGCGGAACAGCCTGGAGATGGCGCTGCGCATCACGCGATCGGCATCGGACTCCAGCCCGTCGATCTCCTCGCAGAGGGCGAGGATCTCCGCCGCGTTGCGCATCGAGGACATCAGCTTCACCGCCGCCTGCACGCGCTCGCAGCAAAGCTTCACGAGGTCGGCCAGGTGCGCCGCCTCGGCCGGCAGGTGCCGGATGTCGTAGAGCATCAGCGACTCCGCGGCATCCTGGATCAGGTCGAGGATGTCGTCCATGCGCGAGATCAGGCGGTGGATGTCGTCGCGGTCGAAGGGGGTCACGAAGGTCTTGTGCAGCAGCTCGGTGGTCCGCCGCGTGACGCGGTCGGCCGCGTGCTCGAGCTCGCCGATGTGGGCGATGCGCCCGTTGCATGCCTGGGGATCGCTGAAGCTGTGCAGCAGGTCGGAGATGGCCACCCCGCCTTCCGCGACGAAGGCGGCATGCTCGTTGAAGAGGTCGAAGAAGCGCCCCTCTCGGGGCATGAGGCGGGAGAAGAGCTGCATGGGGCGATCCGACCGTATCCCGGCTGTTTCGGGGCGAAGCGTACCAGAAAGGCGGCGGCAAGCGGGCGCCAATGCCCGCCGCCCCATCGGCTCAGGACAGCCTGTGCCCCCCGTGTTCCATGCAGTCCCGCAGCACCTCCTCGATGTAGGGAAGGTCGGGGATGAGGGGGTACTCGTTGATCATGCGGATCTGGCTGATGACCGGGCCATCCGCGGGCCAGGCCTGGCGTTCGTCGGGTTGCATGACCTCGCGGTTGACCCGCACCAGCTGCGGGAAACCCTCGGTGAGCAGCCCGTAGTAGCCGCTCTCGAGGCGCCCGGAGAGCGTGTTGAAGATGGCGATGCGGGTGCGCCCGCCGGGCTCGCCGGCATCACGGCCGCAAAGCTCCTCGAAGGAGAGCACCGGCACCTGCAGCGTGGTCCATGGCACGAAGCCGCGGAACCAGGAGGGCCCGTGGCCCGGCCGGCGCGGCGCGACGTAGCGGATCACCTCGGCCACGCAGACGCGCGGCACGATGAGGCGCATCTGGCGCAGCGGGATGAGCTGGCAGTAGATCTCGTCGATGGCTGACGAGGTGGTGCTTGCGGCGTGGACCATCTCAGGACTGCCCCAGCTGCCGGCGCACCGCCTCGAGGAGGGTGCGCTCCTGGTAGGGCTTGCCGAGGTAGTCGTTCACGCCCACCTCGATGGCGCGCGCCCGGTGCTTCTCGCTCACCCGCGAGGTGACCATCACGATCGGCACCGTCGCGGTGTCCGCGTTGTTGCGCACGTGCTTGGCAAACTCGTAGCCGTCCATGCGCGGCATCTCGACGTCGAGCAGGATGATGTCGGGCCGGTGGTCCTGCAGGAGGCTGACTGCCTCCAGCCCGTCCTTGGCGGTCACCACGCGGAACCCGTTGCGCTCCAGCAGGCGCTGCGTGACCCGGCGCATCGTGATGGAATCGTCCACCACCAGGGCGAGGGGGCCGCTCGCGGTCGGCTCCACGGGCACCACGCGCGCGGTCGCATCGGGGCGCGTGCTGCGCACGAGGATGCCGGGGTCGAGGATCACCGCGATGCGGCCGTCACCGAGGATGGTGGCACCGGCGATGCCGCGTATGGTGGCCAGCTGCGGCCCCACCGGCTTGACGACGATCTCGCGGCTGTCCTGCAACTCGTCGACGATGAGCGCCGTCGAGTTCTCGCCGGCGCGCACGAGGATGAGGGAGACCCGCCCCTGCTCTTCCGGGATGCGGGCCTGGCCGAGGCCCAGGTACTCGCCGAGGTGGCGGAAGCGGTACCTCTGGCTGCCATACTCGATGGCCGGCTGCTCGGTGCCGAGCCGCGCCACGAGCTCGGCGCGCGAGATGCGGATCACGCCCTCCACGGTGGGCAGCGGCAGGGCATAGAGCTCGCCGGCACAGCGCACGATCAGCGCCTGCGTCACCGCCAGCGTGAAGGGCAGGCGGATGGTGAAGGTGGTGCCACGGCCGGGCACCGAGGCAATGCGCAGCGAGCCGCCAAGCCGCGCCACCTCCGCCGTCACCACGTCCATGCCGATGCCGCGCCCGGCAGCCTGGGTCAGCTGGTCGGCGGTGCTGAAGCCCGGCCGGAGGATGAACTGCATTGCCTCCTCGTCGCTCAGGCTCGTGCCGGCCTCGATGAAGCCGAGCTCGATGGCCTTGCGCCGGACGGCCGCCACATCGATGCCGCGGCCGTCATCGGCGATCTCGATGACGGCCTCCGAGCCGTCGCGGCGCAGGTTGATGAAGAGGCTCCCGGTGGCGGGCTTGCCGACGGCCGCACGCTCGCCGGGATCCTCGATGCCATGCACGACGGCGTTGCGCAGCATGTGCTCCAGGGGCCCCAGCATCCGCTCGAGGACCTGGCGGTCGAGCTCGCCGCCACCCTGCATGTGCAGCTCTGCCCGCTTGCCGAGCTCCATGGCGGTCTGCCGTACCAGCCGCGCCAGCCGCGGCGTGTGCTGCTGGAAGGGCACCATGCGGGTGCGCATCAGGCCATCCTGGAGCTCGGTGGCCGTGCGGGCCTGCTGCACGAGCAGCGCCTCGGTGTCCCGTGCCATGTTCTGCAGCAGGTCCTTGAGGCTGTTGACGTCGGTGGTGGTCTCCGCGAGGCTGCGCGAGAGCTGCTGGATGGTCGAGTAGCGGTCGAGCTCGAGCGGGTCGAAGTCGCTGCGCCCGTCCGCCTCGCCCTGGTGGCGGAACAGTATTTGTGCCTCGGTCTCCAGCTCGAGCTTGCGCAGCTGCTCGCGCAGCCGCACGACGGTGGCGCCCAGCTCCTCCAGGTTGAACTGGATGAGGTTGACCTGCTGCCCGAGCCGCGACTGGAAGATGCTGATCTCGCCCGCGTCGTTGAGGAGCTGCTCGAGCAACCCGGAATCCACGCGCGCCATCTCGCGCCGCTCGGGCAGCGGGGCACGCACCTCGGGTGCCATCGTGGGCGCTTGCGTGCCGGGGGCCTGCGCGGAAGCTGCCGGCGGCGGCTGCTCCAGCTCGCGTGCCAGCTGCCCGATGCGTTCGGCGGCTGGCAGGCTGATGCCCGCGCCCTCCACCAGCCCGTCGGGGACTGCGGCTTCCGGCACGGATTCGGGCTCGGGTTCGGGCTCGGGTTCGGGCTCGGCCGGAGGCTGCGCCGGCACGGCCATGCCCGCGGCGCTTTCCTCGGCCGGCTCGGCCACGGTCGCGACACCCGCGGGCTGCTCCGCCACCTTCGCCACCTCGGCCTCCGCGGGCGGCTGCTCGATGGGCGGGATCGGCTCGGCCTGCAGCGCCGCACGCAGGCGCAGCGCCAGCTGCCCGCCCAGGGGCCGCTGCTCGCCCGTGATGGCATCCTCGCGCAGGCGATGCAGCTCGTCGAGGCTTGCCTGCAGCAGCTCGCCGAAAGCCGGGTCACGCGGCAAGAGGCCCTCGCTCACGCGGATCAGCAGGGTCTCCAGGTCATGGCTGAAGTCACCCATGACGCCAAGCCCCGCCATGCGCGCACCGCCCTTGAGCGTATGCAGGTGGCGCTGCAGGTCGGCCATCGCCTGCTGGTCGCCAGGCCCGCCGGCGCCACCCACCAGGCGCGCCACCGAGGCATCGGCCGCCTCCAGCAGCTCCGCGGCTTCTTCCGCGAAGATGGCTGCGATCTCGGGGTCATAGGGCAGGGCGGCTGGCGGCTCGGGCGGCGGCTGCTCGACCCACAGCACCGTCCCGCCAGCGGCCTGCGCCGTCGCGGGCTCGGCTTCCGGCTCGACCTCGGGCCCGGTTCCCGCCCCGGCCTCCATCCCGGGCCCCGCCTCGGCCCTCTCCGGTTGCGACTCCGGCGCTGGCTCGGGCTCGGGCTCGGGCTCGGGCTCGGGCTCGGGCTCGGGCAGAGCCTGCTCGGCGGGCGAGGCATCCGCCACGGGTTCCACGATCCCTGCTGGCTCCCCGGGCACCGACAGTCCATCGGCCAGCTCTTGCCAGCCTGGCTCGGGCGGCTGCTCCCCCGCCTGCCCGGCATCCGCGATGTCCGCAGCCGCGGGAAACTCGGCGGTGATCTCGATGACCTCGGATGGCGACAGCTCCTCGACGAGGATGGAGTCGTCATCCAGCGCGATGTCCGCTTCCAGGATCGGCTGCGATCCCGTCTGTGCATCGCCCTGTTCCAGCCCCTCGGCCTGGGCCGCCTCGAGGACACGCCCATGATCGTGGAGCCTCTGGACCAGGTCCCCGGTGGACGGGGCAGGCCGCCCGGGTTCGGCCAGGTGCTCCACCAGGGCCTCGATGCGGGCCAGCGTGTCGCGCAGCGTGGCCAGCACCTCGGGCGACAGGCGCAGCGCACGCTCGTGCGCCAGGCTGACCAGCGCATTGAGCGCCTCGGTCAGCGGTCGTCCCAGTTCCACGCGTGCCATGGCCACGCTGCCATTGAGCGTGTGGCATGAGCGATGGAGCTCGTCGGTCACCGGCCAGGGCGGCGACGACTCCCCGCAGTGGCTGATGAAGCGCCGCAGGCTCTCGAGGTGCCCACGCGCCTCGCGCATGAAGATGTCGAGGAGCACCGGATCGAGGCCGCCCGCCGCAGCAGCGGTGCCCTCTTCCGGCACCGGCTCGGGCCCGGGCGCGGGCGGCGCGACGGCCGCCTCCTCCGGGCCCGCCTGCTCGCCGGCGGCAGGCTCCGCCTCGGCTGCCTCTGCACCCGCGAGCTCGTCGGCCTCGGCCCCGGCCGGGACCACCACCCGTCCATCGGCCAGCGCCTGGACCTCGCCCATCAGCGCAGCGATGTCGATGGCTGGCGCAGCGCCCACCTCCAGCTGCTCGAGCAGCGCAGGCAGGGCATCGATGCATTGCCGCAGGGTGGCCAGCAATGCCGGGCTGCGCATGACGGTCCCGCTGATGACGCGATTGAGCAGCCCCTCGACCAGCCAGCAGAACTCGCCGATGGCATCGGCCCCCACCATGCGGCCGCTGCCCTTGAGGGTATGGAAGGACCGTCGCAGCGTGGCAAGCGCATTGCCATCCGCATCGTCCTGCTCCCATGCCGCGAAGGCACGGGCGATCGCCGTGATCTCCTCGCCGGCCTCCTCGATGAAGAGCTCGAGCAGCTCCGGATCGAGCTGCTCCGGGCCGCCGCTGTAGGCCTGCACCGGCACGGGAATCGTGGGCTCGACCGGCGGCGGCGCCTGCTCCCGCATGTCGATGACATGGGTGGCCTCCCCCGCTGAACTGCCGGCAGCCACCGTCGCCTCGTCGTCGAAGCCGACGGCGTGTTCCAGCTCGTCCTCGATGCCGGCGAGCGAGGCCGGGCCCGCGAGGCCATCCAGGCAGCGCTCCGCGTTGTCGAGCATGTAATGCGGCTCGCTGCGCCCGGCCTGCAGCGTTTCCAGGTAGTACTCGAGCGCCACCGTGGCATCCGCCAGCCGGTCGAGGCGCAGGCGGTCGGGCGGCCCGGCCAGGGCGCCCAGCTGGCCGCGGATGGCCCGCTGCAGCTCCTCGACCACCCCGGCAGCCCTGTCCTTGCCGATCATCAGCAGGCCGGCGGCTATGCCGCGCAGCAACTCGGGCACGCTGTCCAGCGCGCCACCGTCGCCGCCACGGTCGGCAACCTGCGTGACGGCCTCCTTGACGCGGGCCAGGTTCACCAGGCATTCGCGCATGACCGCAGGCGTCACCTGGCCAAGGCCGCTCCCGGCATCCCGCGGCGCTTCGAGCGGCACCACCGCCTCGCCGGCTGCCGGGCTGATCATGCCGAGGAGGCCATCCTCGAGGCGGTCCTCGACGCCCAGCAGCGCCGCCGCGATGCCGATGAGCGCGGCCTCGTCCGGGCGCTGTCCCCGCCCGATCAGCTCTTCCAGCTCCGCGCGGCGCGATTGCACCGTCTCGCGCAGGTCGCCAAGGCCCAGCACGCCCAGCGTGTCGCCTATCTTCTTCAGCAGCTCGAGCTGCGGCACCAGTTCCTCGACGCGCTCCATGCCGGTGCGCACGAAGATGTCGAGGACGTCCTTGACCCGCCCGAGGTCCTCGCGAATGGCCTCGGCCACCGTCTGCATGAGCCTGACGCTCGGTGCGGACAGGCCCTGGCGCGCCTGCTCCACCTGGGCATCGGCGGGCACCAGGTCGGCGAGGTTGAAGGCGGCACGGATGGCCGCCACCCGCTCGCCGCTGCTGCGGGCGCGGGCCACGTAATAGAGCAGGTTGTTGACGAGGTCCACCGGCGGGACGCGCGCGAACTGTTCCTCGCCCAGGGTGCGCAGCCGGCGCATCTCGCGATCCACCTGGCCGATCAGCCGCTTGAGTGCCACGCTGGCCTCGAGCCCGCCCTCGAGCAACGCCTCGATGACCCCGGCGGCAACCCACCAGAGCTGGCGCACCTCGGCGGCAGCCGAGGCGCCCTCCAGCCGGGTGACCACGGCCTGCATCTGCTTCAGGCTGGCCTCCACCCCGTCGCCACGGATCCAGCCGAGCAGCGCCAGCTGGAAGCGCGCCCGCTGCTCCCCGGCGAGCTTCGCCACGTCCTCGCCGTTGCCGGCGGCCTGCGGCATGGCGCCGGCAGGCCGCGGGCCGCCCCCGACGTTGAGCAGCAGCAGCGTGCTCTCGGAGAGCAGCGGCCGCCCGCGGGCGGCGCGCAGGTCGTTGAGCAGCGGCAGGAGCACCAGCGGGATGTCGCGCCCGCCGTTGAACACCCGCTCCACGTAGATCGGCAACTGCACCGCCGCACGCGTCAGCGCTTCCAGCGACTCGTCGATGCCACCCTCGCGGCGCCTGTTGCGCGCCAGGTGCAGGCAGGTCTGCTCCATTTCCTCGGCAAGCAGGCTGCCGCCATGGGTCTCGGTCATGCGCAGCACGCCACGGGCGGTGTGCAGCAGCGCCGCCACGCGCTCCAGCGCCTGCGGGCTGCCCTCCCCCTCGGCATACTGCTCCAGCAGGACGCGCGCATCATTCAGCGTGACCGTCAGCTCGTCACTGACGGCCTGCAGCGAGGCCTGTGGAATGGCAGTGCTCATGGTTGTCCAGCTTGCGGCCGTGGCCCCGGCGCTCAGGCCGTTCTCTTCCCGATGACCCGCAGGCTGGCCTCCCCGTAGCCGGCATCCCCCGCCTCCTCCGGCTGCGCCCCATCGCCCGGGCGCCTGCCGGCATCCGGCTGTCCCGCCACCACCGCCGGCAGGCGAAAGCCCGCCACCGAATGGCGCAGCTGCGCTGCCAGCTCCGCCAGCTTGCTGATCGACTCGCGGGTCGCGCTGGTGCCGGCAGCGGTCTGCGAATTGATCTGCTGCAGCAGCTCGACGATGCGGATCACCGAGGCCGCGGCCCCCGCCTGCTCGTGCGCGGAATTGGAAATGTTCTGCACCAGGCTCGCGATCTGGCTGGACACCTGCTCGATCTCCTCGAGCGCGGCACCGGCATTCTCCGCGAGCAGCGCGCCGCCGACCACGTCGGTGGTGCTGCGCTCCATGGAGACGATGGCCTCGTTGGTGTCGGCCTGGATGGTGCGCACCAGCACCTCGATCTGCTTGGTCGCGTTGGTCGAGCGCTCGGCCAGGCGCTGGACCTCGTCGGCCACCACCGCGAAGCCGCGCCCGGCCTCGCCGGCCATCGATGCCTGGATGGAGGCGTTCAGCGCCAGGATGTTGGTCTGGTCGGCGATGTCGTTGATGAGCTCGACGATGTTGCCGATCTCCTGCGAGCTCTCCCCGAGCCGCTTGATGCGCTTGGAGGTGTCCTGGATGGTCTCGCGGATCGCGTTCATGCCCTCGATGGTGCGGCGCACCGCCTCGCCGCCCTTGTGGGCCACGTCCACCGAGTGGCGGGCCACGTCGGAAGAACGCTCGGCATCGCCGGAAACCTCCTCGATCGAGCTGACCATGCGCCCGATGGCCTGCGAGGCCGAGTCCACCTGCCTCGACTGCGCATCGCTGGCCTGGGCCAGCTGGACGGCCGTCCCCTCCGCGCTGCGCGCCGCGCCGTCGAGCTGGATGGCACTCTCGTTGATGGTGGTCACCAGCTCGCGCAGGGCTTCCACCGCGTAGTTGATCGAGTCGGCAATGGCGCCGGTGATGTCCTCCGTCACCGTGGCCTGCACGGTGAGGTCCCCGTCGGCGAGGCTGGAAAGCTCGTCGAGCAGCCTGAGGATGGCCTGCTGGTTGCGGTCTGCCTGGTGGTCCACCGCCGGCAGGGGCTTCTGGGGCGGCGACTGCAGGTAAACCCACACCATGGCCGAGAGGATCACCGCGGCCAGCACCAGCAGGGCGATCACCAGCAGGTCGCGGGTTGCCGCGGAACTGCCGGAAGCCTCGTCGGGCACCGCCGTCAGCGGCAGGGCCAGCTGGTCGAGCTGGCCCGCTGCCTGGGCAACGAGGTCGAGGCGGTCGCCGAGGGCCCTGGCGTCACGTATCCGGGTAAAGGCGCGATCGCGGGTGGCGACCAGTCGCGCCAGCGCCTCCTGCGCCCGCACGCCGCTCACGGCCTTGAGCTCCAGGCCCGGGTCGCCGCCCTGCAGGCCAAGGACGACCTGGGCCGCATCGATCTCCGCCTGGCCCAGCACGTCGGCGATGTCGGTGGGCTTGCCGGGGCCGGTCACCAGTGCGCGGACCTGGCCGGTGGCTGCCTTGACGAGGTCGCCAAGGCGGCTGAGCTGCAGGTTGGTGGCGGGCTGGTTGCCGGTGGCAAGCCGCAGCTCCTCGAGCTCGCGATCGAACTGCGGCAGCAGTGCCTCGAGGTCGGCGATGACGGCATAGGTGCCAAGGACCTCGGCGCGGCCCTTGTTGATGATCGAGCCACTGGAGCGCAGCAGCGCCAGCTCGGGCGAGGCATCGGAGGCGGGCAGGCCCTCGAGCCTGGAGAGCGTGCGCGCGAGGGCATCGAAGGCCCGCGGCGAGCCACGCAGCGCCTGGCGCGCCTGCACGAGGACCGCCGCCTCGAGCGCGGCATCGCCCTGCGTGGTGGCGCCGGTGCCGGGCCCCTTGAATACCACCGCCATGGCGCCCACCAGCACCAGGAACATGGCCACGGAGAGGATGACCAGGTTGCGGGACCTGTTGCTTTTCTTGAACATCGGCTCTGTGTCCTCCAATCGGGCGCGATTGCCCGCGCCGCTCCTGTCACCCCCGGGCGCGCTGCCTGGGCGCCACCCCGGTCAGTCCTCGGCCGCCCGCTGGAATTCGCGGCTGAGCAGCAGCTTTTCCACGCGCAGCACCGGCCACACCTCCAGTCCGCGGCGGAAGGCGCCGTCCAGGTAGCGATCCGCCCTGATCGCAGGCTGCGGGAAATCATCGACGTGCTCGCGCGGCAGGAAGCGCCGGAAGCCATAGACCTCGTCGACCACCAGCCCGACCGGGAACTCGCTGTTGTGCACCATCAGCACCCGCGCGCTGCGCTCCGCGGCAATGGCACCACCGCCGAGGAAGTCGCGCAGGTCGGCCAGTGGCAGCAGGTGCCCGCGCACGTTGGCGAGCCCCCGCATCCAGGACTTCGCCCCCGGCACCCGGGTCAGCGCCGGGGGCAGCATGAGCACCTCGCGGACCTCCTCGCGCGCCACGACGAAGCGCTCGCTGCCAAGCCGCAGGCCGATCCCGACCCACTCTTCCGTGCCCGCCTCGTCGCCGGGGCCGCCCGTGAGCGCCACCCTGCAGCGCCTCTCGATCTCGCGCAGCAGCTCGAAGGGATGCTCCCTGAGCGTCCGCAGCGCGATGCCTGGCGAGCCCGTCACGCGATCGCCTCAGGAACGCAGGTTGGCGCGCACCGCTGCCACCAGCTCCTCGTCGCCGATCGGCTTGGTGATGTAGCCGGCAGCGCCCTGGCGCAGGCCCCAGATGCGGTCGGTCTCCAGGTGCTTGGAGGTGACGATGACCACCGGGATGGAAGCCGTGGCCGGGTTCCTGGTCAGCTGCCGCGTGGCCTGGAAGCCGTTCATGCCGGGCATGACGATGTCCATCAGGATCACGTCCGGGTGCTCGCGCTCGGCAAGCGTGATGGCCTCCTCGCCCTCGCTCGCCACCAGCGTGTCGAAGCCGTGGCGCTGGAGCGCGGTCGAGATCACGTGCTGGTCGGTCGGGGAGTCGTCGACGATGAGTACCAATGCCATGCTACGTCCTCCGATGGGCCGCCTCAGCGCGGCACATGGCTCCTGATGGCTCCCAGCAGCTCGTCCCTGGTGAATGGCTTGGTGAGGTAGTGCTCCGAGCCGACGATGCGCCCGCGCGCTCGGTCGAAGAGCCCGTCCTTCGAGGACAGCATGATCACCGGCGTGTCCTTGAAGGTGCGGTTGTGCTTGATCAGCGCGCAGGTCTGGTAGCCGTCGAGGCGCGGCATCATGATGTCCACGAAGATGATGTCCGGGCGATGGTCGGCGATCTTGGCCAGCGCATCGAATCCATCCACGGCCGTGTACACTTGGCAGCCTTCCCTGGACAGCAGGGTTTCCGCCGTGCGCCGGATGGTCTTGCTGTCGTCGATGACGAGGATCTTCAGCCCCTGCAGATCACCGGAACCCTCGGCTGCCACTGCGCCCTCCGCGCGGGAAACCTGCTTCTGACCTTTTAACATAACCGTGAAGGCCCATCCATGCAGAAGGCCGGATCCACCATCATCCAGGCAATGGCAGGCGCGATCGGGATGCCCGGGCGGGCACCCTGCATGCCGGCAACAACAACCCCGTTCAAGTGGCGCACAATAACCCCTTGCGTGCCTTGGGGATCATAGCGCCGCGCTGCTGATATTTCAGCAACCCCAAGGGAGAATTGCATTTTTGCCATCTGCATCACAATCCGGCAGCAAGGGAGTCCGTCTTGGCCGCCAAGCCCCGCCTCGGGATCGTCATGGATCCCATCCAGACCATCAAGCCTGCCAAGGACAGCAGCCTTGCCATGCTGCTGGCGGCCCAGGCCCGCGGCATGGAACTGTTCTACTTCGAGCAGGATGACCTGCGCATCCGCCGGGGCGAGGCGCTGGGCCACGCCCGCCACCTGCGGGTCCGCGACGACCCGCAGCGGTGGTTCGAGTTCAGCGGCAGCGAGGAGCTGCCGCTCGGCAGCCTGGACGCGATCCTCATGCGCAAGGACCCGCCCTTCGACACCGAGTACATCTACACCACCTACATCCTCGAGCGCGCCGAGCTGGCCGGTGCGCTGGTGGTCAACCGTCCCGCCGCCCTACGGGACATGAACGAAAAGGTCTTCACCGCCTGGTTCCCCCAGTGCTGCCCCGACACGCTGATCACGCGCTCGATCGCCGACATGCGCGCCTTCCTGGGCGAGCACCAGACCATCGTCGTCAAGCCGCTGCACAGCATGGGCGGGCAGTCCATCTTCGTGGTGCACCGGGGCGACCTCAATGCCAACGTCATCTTCGAGACGCTGACCGCCTACGAAACGCGGCATGCCATGGCCCAGCGCTACGTGCCGGAGATCCGCGACGGCG
>Ga0232062_1184138_pt1 | contig 12133 bp, 17 predicted proteins | sample LAC_MetaT_6_FD_165031 | JGI IMG/M metagenome (GOLD analysis project Ga0232062, IMG submission 165031) | Metatranscriptome of anaerobic ammonium oxidizing microbial communities from anammox membrane bioreactor (MBR) in UC Berkley... | ecosystem: Engineered > Bioreactor > Anaerobic > Unclassified ...
CGCTTATTTCCCTCTTCCAGGGGGATGGTAGCTGGCAAGTAACGAATGCGGCCCAATTCCATAACTACAATTATTCGGTTGTTTCGCTTAACACGATACTGCAGCAGTTGAAAGTGGAAAAGAGGAATTGAATGTCGGTAAGAATTAATTACAAAAAGGTCGCGCCGGGAGCCTACCGGGCCATGCGTAGCTTGGAAAACTATCTTGACGATTGCGGCTTAGAAACCTCATTACTCGAACTCGTTAGGATACGCGCCTCGCAGATCAACGGATGCGCCTATTGCCTTGATATGCACTCGAAAGATGCGCGAGCCGCAGGCGAGACGGAGCAACGACTTTATGTGCTCAACGCGTGGCGCGAAGCCCCTTTTTATACGGCGCGGGAGCGTGCGGCTCTGGCGTGGGCCGAAGCATTAATTTTAGTGTCGGAAAGCCACGTCCCGGATGAGGTTTATAATGAGGTTCGTCAGCATTTCAGTGAGCAGGAGCTGGTGAATTTGAGCTTGGCTATAGTAGCCATCAATAGCTGGAACCGCCTGGCTATTAGCTTCCGCTCAGAACCAGGTACATACCAAGCCGGAATGATAGTGGCGAGAACAAAGAAGGAATGAAGGATCGCAAATAAAACCAGCAACGAAACGTATGCAGCGGACGGTGCTCCCTGTCGTCGCTGATGCTGGGCGAAATGTTTGCCCCTTACACCACCCGGATAATCAACAGACAGATGAGAGCACCCAATGACTATGTCTCTCAACACAAAACTAAGGAGGTTTACGATGACGCTGGCAATTTCTGCTGCAGGGGTAGAGGAACCCCTTTCTATCAGACAGGTAACTCAACTGCGGGACCTGGCCCGGAATATCCGGGACGAGGCACTGTTCCAAACGTATGCAAAGATGGTCCCGGCGCAACAGACTCTGGGGTTGGAGTATCTGCTAAAAAACCAAGATTTCTTTGAGAGCTTCAAATATTCTTTGGCCAAAGGGGTGGCCCAAACACTGGGTATGAATGACAGGCAGGTGCAGGCTGTCTACTTATTCGAACCCTCGACCAACCCCGATGCTGAAACGGGCGAATACCTGCCGCTAGAGGCAACCATTCATCTTTTGATAGTTGTGAACAACTCCTCTGCCGCTTTGGATATTTTTGTCGAAGCTCTCGACCACGGGTTGACCAGACATCTGAACGAAATACCCTCACCTCTGTTGGCCAGGGGAAAGTCTTTCTTAAACGCAGTTGTTCTCACTCAAGAGGCTGTTGAACAACGCCAGGGTTATGGCAGCCTGGTTTCATCAATTCTTGCGCCGCCATTTAAGCTGTGGGGGCGTGAAGCTTGAGCTACAAAACAGCTTAAAACAAGGAAACATCATGAAAAACAGAGACATTTACATTACTGATCAGGACATAAAACGATTGAACGACCTGCTTGAAGTAGCCAAGCGTTGTAATTACCACGACCGGGCCGATTTGGCCAAGTTAGCAGCAGAATTGGCCCGCAGCCAGGTGATCGCTTCGGCTCAAGTTCCCTCTGATGTTGTTACTATGAATTCTACCGTCTGTCTGGTTGACCTTGAAACCGGAGAAGAGGTGGTCTATACCCTGGTCTTTCCAAATGACGCGGATATCGAGCAGAATCGAATTTCAATCTTGGCTCCTATCGGTACGGCTCTGTTAGGATATAAGGTGGCCGATTTAGTGGAATGGCAAGTCCCGGGCGGATTAAGTCGATTAGAAGTGAAAGAGATCTTGTATCAACCGGAAGCCAATGGGGAAGAGGAGGCCGAGATAATTGATTTTTCACCATCGGTCCAGGCCGGATGGCGAGATACGCTGGAGAAGGTGATAAAAAACCAGGAGGTTTTTGATGACTACGGCTTTTCATAAGCCATACATCAGAATTGCTCGGGCAGAACAAGAGCACGGCACAATTGAGCCAACTACTTGCTCCTCTCAAGGGCAGGCCGAGGTTTCAAGCGGTACTGATCTGGCCGATTTACTGTCACACCAAATCTTATCCTGTGCTGCTAAATTGCAGCTCATTGCCTATTTGCTGGGTGGTATATCTGTTTCATCAGACCCAATTCTTCCCCAGGTAATATCCACTTTGGATTCAGTGGCCAGGCAGCTTCGCTATCTGGGACATAGTGCTCTTCAGTTAGATGTTACGACGAATTTGGCGATGAATCTTTCTTTTAAACCGGTGAACCTGGCGACATTGCTTGACAACGCCCTTGAAACCTTTCAACTACAAGCCTCGGGGCGCTATCTGACCAAAGTTTATCAGCCTGATCTTCCATATGTCTGGGGAGATCCAGGACAATTGCAAATTGTGCTCGATAATATTATTAGCAACGCGCTTAAATATTCGGCGCCACAAAGTCCTATTATCATCACTGCCGAAATACACCGGGTTTCTACGGAAAAGGACAACGGCCAGATGCTCGTTTCAATTACCAACTTTGGTTCTTTCATCCCGCCAGATGAGCAGGAGAAGCTTTTTGTAAAGTTCTATCGAGGGTGTGAAGGCCACCAGAAATCAGGTTATGGACTCGGATTACCGCTGGCCCGCCGGCTGGTGGAGCTACACGGCGGTCAATTAGAGGTAGAAAGTTCCGTTACGGATGGTACTACCTTCTGGTTTACAATTCCACTCGCCACTGGTAACAGCGAGTAAAACCTAATTGCGCCATAACGCAATTAGATTGAGCATAGAGAAACTAGGAGCGAACAATGGCATCACCACTATTCCTATTACCTTTACTTCGACGATATATTGTTCAAACAAAGTCTTACACAAACAGCCGGTGGCAAGAGTATACCAGCTTCGCTATCCTAAATCTGGCCGAACCAACAGCTCAGGATTTGGCCGCGAAGAATTCACAAGTTCAAGAGGTGAGAATTTTCAACCAGATTACGGGTCAGCCTGTACGAGTATATAAGACCACAAGATCAAGTTAGCTATTTTTCTTGGGGCAGGTTATTTGTAATGTCAAACACATTGCTTCTTGTGAAACTGATTCTGTGGGGCTTGGTTTTTTTACCCTTTATCACCCCATTCTTCGTGTGGTTTGATACATCCACCCGTCAAAGAAGGGTATGGGTGCGTTATGAGCCGGCCAAAATTAATTGGGCCACCTTAAAGCGTGAGAAAAGGAAGGTGCATTGTGAAAGCTATTATCCTGGCCGGTGGTTTCGGAACCCGACTCCATCCCCTGACGCTTAAATGTCCCAAGCCGATGATCCCGCTCGCCAATAAACCGGTATTAACTCATACTCTTAACTTGCTTAAGTCCCATCATTTTTCTGAGGTGGTGATTACCGTGCAATATCTGGCCGAACAGATTCAGAACTATTTTGGAAATGGTTGTAGTTTGGGGCTGACTCTACGGTATGCTGTCGAAGAAAGGCCGTTAGGCACAGCCGGCAGTATCAAAAACGCGCAGCCGTATCTTGATACTGAGACCTTTTTGGTGATCAGTGGCGATATAGTCACTGATATTGATCTATCCAGGGCGATACGCTTTCACCGCCAGAAACAGGCACTGGCTACCGTTGTGCTGAAGCGAGTGGCCAACCCTCACGAATATGGGGTGGTCGTCACCGACCGGAGCGGGCGCGTCAGGCAATATCTGGAGAAACCCGACCGTCAGGTAATCATCTCTAATACAGTTAACAGCGGTATCTACATCTTGGAGCCGGAGATATTGGATTATATGGAGCCCAACCAGGCTTATGATTTCTCATATGATATTTTCCCTTTAATAGTAGCTCAGAATGTCCCCTTCTTTGGTTACCTGGCCGACGGCTATTGGCGTGACATTGGCACTTGGCAAAGTTACAGGCAGGCCATGGCAGACGTTCTGGCCGGTAAAGTGAGCCATGTTATTTCTCAACCCAAGCTTAATAGAGATGAGAGAGCATTCACTACGCCGGAGGGTGTTGCCATGGTAGTATAGGAGTAAGTTTCATACGTTCCTATTCGCTTATCCTTTTACGAAAGCTAGATTGGAGGCTGAAATGTCCCATCATAAATATCTCATCATCGGTGGGGGGATGACCGCCGCTGCTGCCGTTAGTGGCATTCGTCAGACAGATTTAACCGGTTCTATCGGGCTGATCAGTGCGGAATCTGATCCGCCTTATAACAGGCCACCCCTCTCAAAAAGATTGTGGCAAGGGCAACCCCTGAAAAGCATCTGGCGTGAAACAGAAAGTCAGGGGGTGGAACTTCACTTAGGCCGGAAAGTCCAGGCCATCAATCCGCAGGACAAATCCGTAATCGATGACCAGGCAACGGTCTATACCTTTGACAGGTTGCTCCTGGCTACTGGTGGAGCGCCCCGGCGTCTCCCCTTTAGCAATAATCAGGTCATTTACTTTCGCACCCTGGCAGATTACCGACGCCTGCGGACTCTCACCGAACAGAAGCAGCGGTTTGCTGTGATCGGCGGCGGCTTTATCGGCTCCGAGATTGCCGCGGCTTTGGCTATGAATGACCGGGAGGTGGTGATGATTTTCCCAGAAGCAGGTATCGGCGGGCGAATTTTTCCGTCCGACCTGGCCCACTTCTTGAATGCCTACTATCGCAAAAAAGGCGTTGAGGTTCTGTCCGGGGAATTGGTCACTGAATTACAAGAGCGCGGGGAGCAACTCGTTTTGAAGACCAAGCAGGGACAGGAGATCATTGTGGATAGTGTAGTAGCCGGTCTGGGGATCGAGCCAAATACGGAATTGGCCCAACAGGCCGGGCTAAAAGTCAACAATGGCATCCTGGTCGATGAGTGCCTGCGTACCAGCAATCCAAATATTTATGCGGCCGGCGATGTCGCCAATTTTTTTAACCCCACGTTACACACGCGGCTGCGAGTAGAACACGAGGATAACGCGAACACAATGGGTCAAATGGCGGGTCGTTCCATGGCCGGCGATGCGGTGGCCTATCATCACCTACCTTATTTTTATTCAGATTTGTTTGATTTGGGTTACGAAGCCGTTGGCAACCTGAACCCCGAGTCGGAGACCGTGGTTGACTGGCAAGATCCCTATCGCAAGGGTGTGATTTATTATCTGCAAGAAGGTCGGGTCCGGGGGGTGATTCTGTGGAACGTCTGGGGCCAGGTAGAAGCCGCCCGGGCCTTGATTTCCGAACCAGGCCCCGTGCGCCCGCAGGACCTCCGGGGGAGATTGCCGGTCTGACAAAAAGGATAGGTATTGTCCAAAATTGAGGAAGGTCATCTGCTAATAGTGTGTCTTAAATTCAGACCATACAACAGGAGTAAAGGTTGAATGAAAGTCAGAGAGATTATGACCGGCGATGTTGTCACCGTGTTTGAAGACAGTGTGATTGAGGAGGCGGCGCGGCTGTTGACCCACCATCGTCTGAGAGGACTCCCGGTGGTGAATCAATCCGGCGCGTTGATCGGTATCGTCACCGAATATGAGCTTATCTCCAGGCAGGGTCGTACTGTTGCCGATATTATGAACCGGGGTGTGATCACTATTAGTTCTGAGACCGATGTTGAGCACGTATCATACCTGCTGGCTAATTGGCAAATCAGATGTCTTACGGTGGTGGATAGCGGGCAGGTGGTGGGGCTTATTAGCCATACCAACCTGATACAGCAGATTGCCATGCGTTGGATTTGCCCTAATTGTGGTGAACGCGTCCGCGGTCTTGAAGCGCCGGAGCAGTGTCCGCGCTGTCACGCCCCCAGAAGTGGGTTTAGCCATGAAATGATACCGCCGGGAGTGTAAATCCTAAACAGGTGAGATTTAATGGGGACGATTGGCTTTTTATCCAGAATACTGCGCTAATCACCCAACAATAGGGAGCAATAACGATGGCAAAAATAACCCGGGCCCAAAAGGCAGACTCCGCCAAGGAGAAGCGTCTCGACCTGGCCGGCGAGGATACCGACCTGTTACGAGGCTACTACTACCAGATGTTACTAATTCGCCGCTTTGAAGAGCGCGCCGGCGAGATGTACACCAAAGCCAAGATTGGCGGTTATTGCCACCTCAACCTGGGCGAAGAGGCCACCATTGTCGGCCTGATGGCGGCGCTGGAGTCTCGTGACTACATATTTACAAACTACCGCGAACACGGCTATATCCTGGCGCGGGGCGTTGCGCCCAGGCTGATTATGGCCGAGTTATTTGGCAAGGAGACCGGTGTCTCGCGAGGGCGCGGCGGTTCGATGCACCTGTTCGATAGCTCTACGCACTTTATGGGCGGTTATGCCATTGTCGGCGGGCAACTTCCGCTGGCGACGGGCGCTGCCTATGCCCTTAAGTACCAGGATCGCAAGGGGATTGTCGTTTGCCAAATGGGAGATGCGACAACAAATATTGGGGCCTGGCACGAGTCGCTCAACCTGGCGGCATTGTGGAAGTTGCCCATGATCTACTTGATTGTCAACAATGGCTACGGCATGGGTACCGCCGTTGCCGAAGGGGCAGCCGAGCCAGACCTGTATAAGCGCGGTTGCGCCTTCCGCATACACGGCGAACAGGTGGATGGCCGCGATGTACTTGCCGTACGCGAGGCGGCGCTTCGCCTGCGCAAGCGGGCCGAAGCCGAACGCGAACCGGCCATCCTGGAAGCATTCAGTTTCCGCTTCCGCGGCCATTCGGTCATTGATGCCGACCGTTACCGCGACGCAGAAGAAATTAAGCAGGGGCGGGCCGCCGACCCAATCACATTGTTTTCCCAACAACTCCTGGAGGCCCAGGCGGTTGATAATACCTGGCTAAAGGAGACAGCCGCTCAAGTAGAGCGTGAGGTCCAGGAGGCGATTGATTTTGCCGACCAAAGCCCTGCTCCCAAGCTGGAAGCGTTGTATGACCACATTTACGCCACCCCGGTCTCAAATATGCCTGGTCAGGTTGAGGCAGCTGGTTGGCCCAACAATTATCAGAAGGAAGATAGTTATGTCCATTATGTCCTACCGCCAGGCGCTTAACCATACACTCAGCGAGGAACTGGCCCGCGACCCCAATGTTGTGCTCATGGGGGAAGAGATTGGCAAATTTCAAGGCTCTTACCGGATCACCGAGGGTCTGCTGGACGAGTTTGGCCACAAGCGGGTTGTAGATACACCTATATCAGAGGAAGGTTTTGTGGGGCTGGCTACCGGTGCGGCTATGCTCGGTCTGCGCCCGGTGGTCGAGATTATGACCATCAACTTTATTTTGCTCGCAATTGACCAGATTGTGAATCACGCCGCCAAAATTCACTATATGTTTGGCGGCCAGGCTAAAGTCCCGCTGGTAATCCGCACACCCAGCGGTGGCGTGGGCCAGCTCGCCGCCACCCATTCCCAAAACTTCGAGAACTGGTTTGCTTATTGCCCCGGCCTTAAGGTTATTGCGCCGGCCACGCCATACGACGCCAGGGGGCTGCTGCGCACCGCCATCCGCGACGACGACCCGGTGATCTTTATCGAGAGCCTGTCCTTGTATGATACAAAGGGCGACGTACCCGAAGATGACCCCTATACCCTGCCCATCGGTCTGGCTGAAGTTAAGCGCCAGGGGAGCGACGTGACGGTGGTGGCCTACTCGCGGATGACCCCCATTGCCCTGCAAGTAGCCCAGTTGCTGGATAAAGAGGGCATCAGCGTAGAGGTGGTGGACCTGCGCTCTCTCCGTCCGTTAGACCGGCCGGCAATAATCAATTCGGTTAAAAAGACTAATCGCGCCGTGGTAATTGAGGAGGGCTGGCAATCCTATGGCATTGGGGCTGAAGTTGCCGCCACCATTCAGAATGAAGCCTTTGACTACCTGGACGCACCTGTACAGCGGGTGGCGGGCCTGGAGGTGCCGCTACCCTATGCCCTCAACTTGTCGCAGGCGTCCAAGCCGGGCGCACAGGATTTGAAGAACGCTATCTATCGGACGTTAGAAGGGGGGAAGCGATGGCAGAAGTAACCATGCCGCGCCTTAGTGATACCATGTCAGAGGGAGCTATCAGCAAGTGGCTCAAGGAACCTGGCGATCAAGTAGAGGCCGGTGATATTATCGCCGAGATCGAGACCGATAAGGCTGTAATGGAATTAGAGGCCTTCGACAGTGGTACGCTTCTTAAAATACTCGTGCCGGAAGGACAGGTCGTACCTATCGGCACGCCCATTGCGCTCATTGGCGAGGGCGAAGTAGAAGCCGAACCGCCCCCTGAAGCCGGGAGTGCAGAGGCCATCGTCCGTTCAACAGAGGAATCACATGCCGAGTCTCGGCCGTCTGAAGCCCCAACTTCACCCCAACTACCGGCCCAACCTGTCGGTGAGGATGATGGTCGCCTCAAGGCCTCGCCCGTTGCGCACCGTATGGCAAAGGAGCGCGGCATTGATCTGCATCTGGTACGAGGTACCGGGCCCGGCGGGCGCATTATCAAAGAAAATGTCGAAGATTTCCAGCCGGAAGGCGCCGGTGCGCCGCAGCCAACTTCTCAACCCGCTCCCGCAGTTCAGACGCCGGTCACGCCATCGGTCCCCGCTCCGCCGGCTGAGGCCGTGCCAATGAGCCGGATGCGACGGGCCATCGCCCGCGTGATGACCGAGGCACAGCCCGGCACGCCTCATATCTATGTTTCAATCGAGATTGATATGGCCGAAGCCATGAAACTGCGCCAACAGATCAACGACAGCGGCGCGGCCGATGTCAGAATCTCGGTGAACGATATGGTCGTCAAAGCTGCCGCCAAGACCCTGCGCAAATTCCCGGTACTCAACAGTAGCTATGCTACCGGCAGCGACGACCAGCCGGCGATATTGCAACACCGGCAAATCAATGTCAGTATCGCTGTAGCTCTGGAAGATGGTTTAGTAGCCCCAGTTGTGCGCGATGCCGACAAAAAAGCGCTTGGCGCGGTCGCCGCCGAGATTAAGGCGTTGGCCGGCCATGCTTATGAGGGCAAACTCACGCAACAGGCGTTGGAGGGAGCGACTTTCCAGGTGTCGAACCTGGGTATGTTCCAGGTAGTCGCCTTTACTTCGATCATCCCGGCGCCGCTGGCTGCTTCGCTGTCGGTTGGAGCTGTACGTCAGACACCCGTAGCGCGCGAGGGCCAGTTAACTATAGGTGAAATTATGGGTGTAACTCTTAGCGTTGACCACCGCATTGCCGATGGGGCGATAGCCGCGCAATACCTTCAGGAACTGCGGCAATTGCTTGAAACGCCTATGAGCCTGTTGATATAATCAATCCTTGCAGGTACGGTGACGCTATATAAAATTGGCCTTGATCACTTTTTCAGACCAATAGTTACATTTAGCCAAAAATAAAGGTTTTTACATTATGTCAAATCATATATATCCAACTCCAGGTAAAGAAATGTCACAGCAACGGGCGCGGCTCGCGCCAGATGTTCATGATGCGTTCCAAACGTTCAGCACCCAGGTATTCGCCGAGGGCGCGCTTCCGGCCAAGGCAAAGCAACTTATCGCCGTGGCCGTGGCGCACGTAACGCAATGTCCTTACTGCATCAAGGGCCACACCAAGCTGGCCTTGAGACAAGGCGCTACGCCAGAGGAGATCATGGAGGCGATTTGGGTGGCGGCCGAAATGCGCGCGGGTGGGGCCTATGCCCATGCGGCCGTGGCCATCGAGACCATGAATGAGTTGGAGCGCAAGCAGCGTGAATAGAGTTGTGTTGAAATTCTACAAATATTTACTGGAGAAATCTAATGAAAATCTTTTTAGATACTGCGATACTGGATGAAATTCAGACGGCTGCCGCCTGGGGAATTCTCGACGGGGTGACAACCAACCCGACCCTGGCGGCCCGGGCGGGTCGCGCCTTTGAAGAGAATATTGTGGCGATTAGTGAAATTATCGGCAGTCAGGCAACCGTCAGCGCCGAGACGGTCAGCCTGGAGGCTGAGGACATGGTGCGCGAAGCCGAACTGGTTACCTCGTGGGCGCCCAACGTCCTGGCCAAAATCCCCTGCACACCGGAGGGGTTAAAAGCGGTCCGGCGCTGCGCAGAAGCCGGCATCCCAACAAACGTGACACTCGTCTTCAATGCCACTCAGGGCTTGTTGGCGATGAAAGCCGGCGCCACCTACATTAGTCCCTTCCTGGGCCGCATTGACGACGCCGGTCAAAATGGGATGGAAGTGGTCGAACAGTTGGTCCAGATCAAACAAAACTATGGTTTCACCACTGAAGTCCTGGCCGCCAGTATCCGCCACCCCCTGCACGTCATCGAGGCGGCGCTCATCGGGGCCGACATCGCCACGATGCCTTTTAAGATACTCACCCAAATCATCAAACATCCGCTCACCGACACAGGTCTGGAGCGTTTTCTCGATGATTGGCAAACCATTCCTGAAGGGTTACGGCCCTTCTGAAGACGGAGAATACAAGATGATCAAGCTCAAACGAGCCTACGAGCCGCCAGAAAAAAAGGACGGCTTCCGCGTCCTGACAGATCGGGTCTGGCCGCGGGGCCTTAAGCGAGAAGCGCTGGCCCTTGACCTGTGGCTGAAAGAGATTGCGCCCAGCACGCAGTTGAGAAAATGGTTCGGTCACGATCCGGCCAAATGGCCGGATTTTTGCGAGCGATACCAGGCGGAACTCAAAGAAAAGAAAGAGGCGGTAGACCTGCTCAAGGAAAAGCGGGCAGGTGGCACACTCACCCTGTTGTTCTCGGCCAGGGATACCGAACATAATAATGCCGTGGCCCTTAAAGAGTACCTGGAGTCGGTTTAATAGGATAGCAAGTCCGTCGAGGTCGCTATTGAAGCCAATATGTCAGGGCAGGGCTGCATGTCTCTTTATTGATTATATTGCCAAGGAGAAATTTCTGTGAAACAAAACTTTCTATTACTCATCCTACTGTTAGCAATGCCAACTTTTATTCTGACCGCTTGTGGCGGGAGCAGTGTCGCCCAGTCAGCCAGTAATCAGGAACCTGTCTCTAAACAGGCAGAGCCAGCTCAAGCCCCGGCTGGGGATCCGGCCGCCGGAAGAGAATTATTTATCGCCACCTGTGCCGCCTGTCACGGCCCAGCCGGTCAGGGTGTTTCCGGCTTGGGGAAGGACATGACCAGTAGCGAATTTATTGCCGGACTTACCGATGATGAGTTAGTCGAGTTCATCAAGATAGGCCGGGATCCGAGCGATCCGCTCAACACCACCGGCGTGGCCATGCCGCCTAAAGGAGGCAACCCCGCCCTCAGCGACCAGGATTTGTATGATATTACGGCTTATATTCGTAGCCTTCAAAAATGATCGAGGGCACGCGCTTTTCCTTGTTGGCTATGGGATTACTGGCCTGGCAAAGGGAAATAGAGGCGAGGTGGAGCACCAGCCGTGCGACCCCGCTTCACCCCCTACCCCGTAGGAGGCCGCTGGATAGAGATATGCCCCCACTCACCCGTTGGTTTATCAAAACTGCGATGGCTTCACTCGTTTTAGCATTCTTGGTGCGGGCCACGATGGCCGCCCTACCTTTCTGGGATTTGCCGGTCAATGTCGCCGCCTTGACCCCCGTTTATTTTCACTTGTTTATGTGGGGTTGGGTCACCCAGCTTATCTTTGGCGTTGCTTATTGGATGTTTCCTAAATACAGCAAAGTCAAGCCTCATGGCCACGAGGGGTTATGGCTGGCTACTTTCTGGTTTTTCAATATTGGGCTGGTATTTCGGGTATTAGGCGAACCGCTGCTTTTATTGCGCCCGGAGGCGTTGTGGGCCTGGCTGACGATAGGTGCTGCCGTGTTACAGTGGCTGGCCGGTATAGCCTTTGTGGTGAATACCTGGGGCCGGGTTAAGGAACGGTAGACAGAGGTTAAAGCTAAGAAGCGAGATAAATATTGTTAGGGTCAACAACATTTTGAACACGCCAAAAATTAACGCAAAGACGCCAAGATGCTAAGACGCAGAGGGAAAAAGGAAAAACTTTGCGACTTTGCTCCTTTGCGCCTTTGCGTTGAAATTGTTCAACATCTATTTGACCCCTACAAAGTGAGATAAATATGCCCCGTTTGAGTGTCTGGTTTATCCGGGCGGCGATGCTCTATTTAGCTGCTGGTGTAACGTCTGGAGGGCTTATCCTGTTTCACAAGGGCATGTCATTACATCCCCTACTGTGGCGGTTATTGCCGCTCCATATTGAGTTTCTGCTCTTCGGC
>Ga0232062_1048358_pt1 | contig 12062 bp, 10 predicted proteins | sample LAC_MetaT_6_FD_165031 | JGI IMG/M metagenome (GOLD analysis project Ga0232062, IMG submission 165031) | Metatranscriptome of anaerobic ammonium oxidizing microbial communities from anammox membrane bioreactor (MBR) in UC Berkley... | ecosystem: Engineered > Bioreactor > Anaerobic > Unclassified ...
GGCAATGTAAGCTGTACCAAGTCCTAACTTTTTTTCCCTCTTAAGAAGATGAATTCGTTCGTTAGCTTTCATTTCTCCTTCAACAAAGTTTGCTGTACCATCAGGCGAATTATCATCAACAATCAGCAAATGAATTCGTTCATCCTGAGCAAGAACTATTGGAATAAGCTTCGGAATGTTTTCCAGCTCATTGTATGTCGGGATTATGACTAAAGACTTTTGATCGCTCATAATTTGCAAATAGGACTAAGCGCAAAGCACATAGATATTTTAATTATTTTATTAAAAATGCTATCCATAGTTATTAAGTCATTCATTGTTTTTTTATTCTGACTATTTCCAATCGCATTTATTTAATTATTTAATTTAACACCTAAATCAATAATTTCTTTTCCAAACTTTTCAAAATCTTTGCTCGAAATAAGTTTTCTATTTGAAACTTTTGGTAAACAGGTTTTTGTTTCGTACAACGAGTTTCTTAAATAATAACAAAATTGTTTTTCTTCTTTATAAAAATATCTTCCAAAACCTTCTCTTAAATCTGCAGAAACAGAATCAGCTGATCTGACTAATTGTTTTCCGATTGTATCTTTTGAAAAATAATCCCATTTAATTACTAACGTTCAAATTTCTTCAGCTAAATTCAGTAATAATTGATAACCCCTAAATTCCTCCGATTTCATTTAATCATCCAAATAATTATTCAGAATGTTAACAAACAGCCGAATTACTATTGAATGACCACCGATTGACTACCGGATGTCAATCGAATGACTTTTTAAGTTTAATCATAATGTCCTTTCCCAAATAATACTACAAAAACAGTTCTCAGCAAAATTTTAAAATCCATTCTCAAAGACATATTCTCGATATAAAAGAGATCATATTTAATTTTTATTTTAACATCTTCAATCGATTCATCATACTTATGCTTTATCTGTGCCCAGCCTGTAATACCCGGTCGAACTTTCAATCTTCTTTTATAATATGGAATTTCCTTAGAAAGTTTTTCAACAAAATACGCCCTCTCTGGTCGTGGTCCTACTAAACTCATTTCACCTTTTAAAACATTAAACATCTGCGGAATTTCATCTATTCGAACTTTTCTAACAAACTTTCCCATTCTTGTAACACGAGGATCATCTTTTTGAGACCATACAGGACCAGTATATTTTTCAGCATCCTGAATCATTGAACGAAATTTTAATACATTAAAGGGTTTACCGTTTTGCCCAAGTCTTTCTTGTTTAAATAATACAGGACCTTTACTATCAATCTTGATTGCAATAGCAGTTAAAATTGTTATTGGTGCACTTAATACCAGAATAAGCAAAGATATTATCAGGTCGATTACACGTTTTAGTTTTTTCTCCCATTCAGGCATCAACTCAGGCATTATATCAATCAGCGGCATTCCATAGATCTGACTGGTTCGTGCCTGTCCGCTTAAAATCTCATAAAGATCTGGAACTATCTTAAGATTAATATTTTTACCTTCAGTTTTAGAAATAACATCTACGAGCACATCGTGATCTTCTTTTTCCAGAGCAATAATTATTTCCTTAACATTAAACTGGTTGATGATCCCAATAAGTTGATCAATTGTGTTTTCAACTTTAACGCCTTTATAATCTTTACCGATATTTTCATTATTTACAGCAACAAAAGCTTTAATATCAATTCCCAATGCCGGTGCAGTAAGAACTGAATCAAGAACCTCTTTAGCTTTTGGGTTAAAACCAATTATTAAACCATTTCTTCGTCCGATACCTTTGATAAGCAGATTTCGCTGAACACTTCTGATTATAATTCTGCCTGAACCAACAAAGAAAAGAAACAGCCCCCAATAAATAAATATAAGTATCCTTGTTGCAGTAGCAACATTGTGTAAATAATCATCAATAAAGATCAGGAAAAAAAGCAGGAATATTCCGAAAAAAGAAGCTTTGAACAGAGTAGAGATTTCATCAAAACGGGATAATGCAAACCAGGTGCGGTACATTCCTACAAAAGTAAAAATGATAAGCCAGTAAAAGTAAATAACGAGCATCGGCAGCAGAAACTCGGGAGCAATAATTAATGCAAACCAACCTGTCTCCAAACGAATATAACTGTAAACTAACCAGGCAAGATTTATAGTAATAAAATCGGTTATAAGGAGAAGTATTTTTTCTTTGGATTTGGGCAATTTAAATTATTTACACTTTGATTAATTTTATTTATTTGGTGATGACATATCTAATACAATCATCCATGCATTCTTTTGAAAAAAATTAAACTTAAACAAAAAGGAATCTATTCGGCTAAGAATCCTGAAAATAAATTGAAATAATTTTGTTTCTCTAAAAGGAACTGCTAATAATGTTGTTAAATGAAAATAACTTATATTAACATTCAAAAAGTACTCTCTGAATAATTCTAGATCTTCTGATTTTAGAGGATGTTCATCCTCTGATCGAAGTTTTGGAGTTAATTTGCGATACATATTTATAAATGGATTGTGCCCTAAAGGTTCAATAAAGACAGCATTTCCCTCTTTTTTAATTACTCTTGTTAATTCCTTTAAGGCAGTTTTAAGTTCAAGATGATGTAGTATCGAATTGCCGCATATTCTATCAAAAAAATCATTTTCAAATTTTAAATTTTCAGCATTCATCACAGAGAAGTTTAAATTATCTTTAAAAACTTTTGTAGCGGCTGTTTTTTTTGCTTCATCAATAGCAACCTCAGAAATATCAATTCCAAATACAATAGCATCTTTTTCTGCTAAATCAAACGAAAAACTTCCCGTACCACATCCATATTCTAAAACCTTTTTTCCTTTCAATTCGCTGTTCATTAAATCAAGAAACATTTTTCGAGTATTCGTTGAGATTGTGTAATACTTATCAAGTGGTTTGCGGGTATTTTCTGCAAACCGATGATTATGAAATTCTTTTTCCCTTTCTATTCTATCAGTCATCTTCACCTACTTCAAAATTATATAATTTTTGTCTTTATATTGATTGAATTATAATACTTATTTGTTAATGTTAAATTTATATTTTTTGTATAAGTATAGAATTCCTAAAAAATGTTTCAAAGATACTTTTGAAAAAATATTTTTCTTTGTTATCCTTTGCTCGTGATGAATTATTTCAGTTTGTGGAAAGTAAACCACTTTCCATCCTGCTCGCCAGGTTCTTAAACAGAAATCTATATCTTCAGGTCCGTAAAAAATTTTATCATCATACATACCAATTTTTTTTATAACCTCTGATCGAATAAACTGGCAAGCACCAATTAAATAATCAACCTCCTTTATTTCTTTATGATCCCAATCCTTCATCGTATGGAATCGTAAAGTTTGAGAGTTATTTATAAATTCTATATGTTCAAGTCTTCTAAACAAAAAAGCCAAAAGAGTTGGAAATCTTTTACAAGAATATTGCAATTGACGATTAGTGCTAACTAATTTACTGCCAACAATACCACATTCAGAATTTGATTCCATATATTCAAAAAGTTTTAGGATTGAGTTTTCAACAAGTTCAACATCGGCATCTAAAATTAAGATATATTTTCCCGCCGCGATCTCCATACCCTGGTTCCTCGCTGGCGCTACACCCCGATTTTCAGGATTTTTAATTAGTCTAATTTGCGGAAATTCATTTTCAATCATTTCCACAGTTCCATCTTCAGAGTTATTATCAATTAAAATAATTTCATAATTTATTTCTTTTGTAAAAGAATAAATTGATTTTAGACAAGTCTGAAGGAGACTTTTCATCTTCCAGGAGATTATCACTATACTGAGCTGTGGTATAGATTTATTCAAATTAATTTCTGTTATTTCCATTATACGAATTAATTCTATCCAATATAATTTGAGCAGATCGATTCCAAGTAAAATTCCTTGCCCTCTGCAAACCTGTCTTAACAAGCTGCTCATTGTATTTGGTATCATCAATAATTTTTCTTAAGCCTGAAACTACTTCTTCAATAATGCTTGGATTAACTGACAATACTGCATCACCAGCAAATTCTTTAATCGCATCCGAATTTGATGTAATGACTGGAATCCCAGATGCCATTGCTTCCAGAACCGGAATTCCAAAACCTTCATATTCTGATAAATAAGCTAATAAAGTAGCTGATTTGTATAGAAATGGTAGTTCTTTATCTTGAATATATGGAAGAAAAATTATTTTACTTCTTAAATTTAATTTATCTATTAGATCAAACAAAACACTTTGTGACCATCCGATACCTGAAGTAAGTACTAATCTAAAATCTGTGTATTCTTCTGATAAAATTGAAAAAGCTATAAATAATTTATCCAGGTTTTTACCTGGTTCAATAGCACCTACATATAATATAAATTTATTTGGAAGATTAAATCTCTTTTTAAAGTCTAATATTTGATTTTGATCATAAACTTTAAAGAATCCTTCATTTACACCATTATAAGTTATCAATATTTTTTTTTGTTTTACCTTAAATTCATTTTCAATTTCGTGCTTGGAGAAATCTGACACAGTAAAAATTGTATCAGATTTTTTTAATGATATTGCTGTAACAAAAGATATATATTTAGAACGAAGCCAGGAATATTTTAGTTTGTTTTTTTTGTATGCAATATCATGGATGGTTGTTAAAAATTTACCTTTAAATAAAAATGGAATAGCAACTGCTGGAACAAAGACAAGATCAGGCTTGAGTAATTTTAATTTTATTGGAAAGATAATTTGTTCCCAGAAAATCCGACTTAATACAGATTCTGGGTTGAAATTAGCTATGATAAATTTGAAATTTTTTTTATTGATTTGAAAATTAATCTTGCCTTTCTCAGAAACAAATAAATAGTAATCATTTTCAATATCAATTTTTGAAATTTCACTCAATATCATTTGAGAGTATTTTCCACCACCCCCAAGCTTCTCTCTGATTGGAAGAAGATTTACAGCAATTTTCATTTTATTCAGTACTATTTGAAATAAACTTTGGTCTTTGAGCCAAAATAATAAGTTCTTTAAAAGCTCTAATTTTCCCGTTAGCTTTTTGAGGAAATTTCAACTTGAAAAAAAGTCCAAAGAATAATTTGATTAATAAAATGGACTTGCAAAAGTAATCTAAATATTATGAACCTATTTGTTGACGAATGTTTTTGCAGGAATATTAACTTGCCTTTATAAAATAACTTTGTAAAAAAATAATAATTCTTCTTCGTGCTTACACTTCCGTCGTGCAAAACTTTAGTGCCTGACAAGTAGTAAACATTATATCCTATATTCTTTACTCTCTTAAATAAGTCAAGTTCTTCAAAATACAAAAAATAATCAGAATCAAATCCTCCAATACTTACAAATAATTCTTTGGGGATAAAAAATGCAGCGCCCATCACCCAATCAACTTTTGTTTTTTTTCTACCATTAAAATAAGTCAAAACTTTTATATAAAAAGCTTCAATTATTCTGCCCAGTGAAACAATATTAAATATTTCAAAAAACAAATTAGGAAATAATCCCGCTGAATAGTCTATCGCAATGTGTTTGTGAACATTAAGTCCAATTACTTTATCAGAAAATACTTCTTGACCAAACTCAGTCTGTATTGAATAAAACAGGTTTTCTAATACCAATGTGTCTGGATTTAAAAAAAATAAAATGTTTCCATTAGCTTTTAATACGGCTCGATTACAAGCTTGACCAAATCCAATATTTTTATCATTCAAGATTAAAGTGATATTTTTTGAATTAATAGATTGAACTTTTCTTTTTAATAAATTGAGAGATGTTTCATCTGAGTTATTATCAAAGATTACTATTTCAAAATCTGTTGTATTAAGATTTTTATAAATACTATCAAGACAAGAACTTATTTCTTTTGATAAATTGTAATTAACTATTATAATTGAAAAATTCATTTTAATCAGGATACTTACCAGTTATTCTTTTTCGAAAATCCAGAAAACCTTTAATCATCATTTTTAATTTTAGAATTTTATTTTGTTCAAATAAAATTACTTTAATGATATTGTTACGAATATTTTTTGATTCTTTCAAAAAATACTCAGGGAAATCAATTTTATATTCCTCTTTCAGATATAGATAATTTCTAATTTTATAATACCATCTAAACGGTTTATGATTAGGAGGAAAAACGTTTTTTCCAAAAAAACTTTTTTTTGAAAGATTTGCCTCATTATGAACAAGAAAAGAATTGTTAACTCTCAAAATTTTATAACCATTTTTTCTTAATCGCAAACAATATTCAATATCAACATAATCGATAAAATAATCTTCTCTAAACAATCCAACTTTTTTTACTGCTTCCAGGTTCAAAATATTTCCTGAAGTCATTACATCAGAAACTTCTTCGATTTCTTGATCAAAGGGAGGATTTGTAAAATACTTATTTTTATGAAACGGAGAATAAATCCCGACAGTTTCATCCCCGATTTTAGAAATTAATTTCTTAAGTGCACTGTCTTCAAATTTACTATCTTGATCCATAGTAAGTAAATACTTATAGCCTCCATCCAAAGCCTTTTTTATCGCCAAGTTAATAGCCTTTGCAATACCTATATTCTGATTATTAATTAAAAATCTGACTTTAGGCAAATTAGAGAACAAAGACGCAAATGATTTTTCGCTTACCTCCGAATTATCGATGACAAACAAATAATTGAGTTGATCTAAAAATGATTTAACATTTTCATCGATTTCAGAAAATGGATTATATAAAACAACCACACCAGCTAAATCCATTATATGATGTTCATTATTATTTATCATAATGTAATAAATTTACTTATTACTTTCTGAGAATTACTAAAATTTCGTTTTAATTTTTGGCAAAAAAAACTTTTTTTCTTCAGCTGTTAAAAAACTTTTCCATATTAAAATTCCAAATAAAAAAAGAATGAAAACAGAAGAAGAAATTTTTGTAAATAATCCCATCTGAATTTGTGTCAACACTATTGTAACACCAATACAAAAAGAGATAATTAAATTTAGTTTCCTATCGTACTTAATTTTAAAATTGCGATGAGAAATTAAAAAAAGAATAATTGAATCAATGACAATTCTTATTGTCCATATAGAAGCTGCACCATTTATTCCCCACATTTGAATAAAAAACCAAAGTAAAAGAACATATAAAGGGAATTCAATAAGATTAATAATCGCAGGTATTTGCGGTTTCCCGACACCTTGTAAATAATTAAATGGGATATAAGCCAATGAATTAAATAATACACCTACAGATAGAATTTGTAAAACCAAAAAACTTTCATTAGCAAATTTATTACCGAGCCAAATATTCATAGCATCAAAAGAAAAGAACATTGATAAGAAAACAATTGGGAATAATAATATGAATGTAAATTTAACGCTTTTAGTGAAAAGATTTTTTGCAATTTCTGGATTGTTCGCCTCATTCGCAGAAAATAAAGGGAATAAAACAGTAGTTAAAGCATTGGGAATAAGTAACAACTTTGTTACTATTTCATAAGGAGTTGCATAGTATGTTAAAGCCGTAGCAGAGATTATAGAACTTATAAAAAATCTGTCTGAATATAACATTATTGGTCCGACAATGTTAGCTATTGTTATCCACACACTTAATTTTACTAGCGGTCGAATTAAATTATAATCAAACTTGGAGTATAGATTCTGCCTAATTTCATTATTTATTTTAAATACCTGTTTAAGGTATAATAACCAAGCGATAATTCTTATGAATAGTAAAAAAATAACTATCCAGAATAGGCTATCTACAAAAATCAAAACTAATACTGGGCCCAAAAAGGTAAACACACCAAGAAATACCCTTACTCTGTTTATTAAACCAAATTGCTGATATGCTTCAAGTGTGCCTCTTACTCCAGCTGTTGTTATTATTATTGGAAGTGAAATAATCAATCCATAAAGAGCAAAAGTAGCTTCTGGTTTTAAATTGCCAGGAACTTTAAAAGTACTATTGATTATATAAGGGGTAGTGAAGAAAAGTACAAGAGAAACAACTAAGCTTATACCAAACATAAGATATAAAGAATTCCAAAATACTTTTGGAATTAAAAAAGATTGATTTGTGTCAATTTTTTCTGCAACAATTTTTGTCAAACTCCGTCCAATCCCAAAATCAAAAAAACTTGAATACCCCGTCATAATCCATATAAGATTTAGTAAACCAAATCTCTCTGTTCCCAGGTTTTTTAATAGTAAAGGGATTGTTATGAAAGCAAATAATAATGGAAGAGTATAGCCTAGTAAATTATAAAACGAACCCTTTATAATAATGTTATACTTTGTATCTGCCCTATTAATAGAATTATTTTTCATTGATTTTGGAAATCAATTTGTCCTTTTTTTAATTAGCAAAATATCTTGATAGCTTTTAAAATCTTTTCTTCCACACCAAGAGCCATAATAAATTCCTTTAATTTCAAATTGATATTTTTCGAGTAAATTTATTAACCACTTTTCTTCAAAGCCTATTGCATATTCAGGTATTTCTTTATTTAGTACGAATGAAACATCATCAAAAGGATATTTTAGGTTTTGAGTAGATTTATTTTCATTAATTAATTTATGAGATTCTTCATTAATCAGGAAGAACGTAGTTAAGCAATTACCATCATTTTTCAAAACACGATGAATCTGCTGTAAATAATGCTCAACATCTTCTTTCATCATGTGTGTAAAAACTGAAGTCAAAAATGCAAAATCGAAGAAAGAATCCTGATATTTAAAGGTATAAGAAAGTGAGTTTTCGGAACCTTTTGGGTTGTAACATTTATTATAAATATCAGAATGCTTAAATGTAAAATTTGGATGTCTTTTTGTAATATTATTCTTACACCAATCAATTCCTTCTTTTACGATATCAAATCCATAGTATGCACCATCTTGGTTAAGGTATGTTACTAATGGTAAAGCCATTCTACCAATGCCACACCCGATATCTAGTACATTATGGTTTTGTTTTAAATTACCAAGTTCTTTAAAGTAATTAAAAAATTCCCATCCTATTTTACGATAATCACCATCCCCAATAAAAATCATTTTTCTTGGCGGAATAAGTGGATCTTTTCGCCCAAGCAAATAATCAAAAATGTCTAAAAAATCTAATCTTAAATTATTTAATGCTAAGTATGTAGGTTTTAACAAAGCTCTTATTTTTTTTAATATTTCATTCATTCAGTTTTCCAAGTTTATTAATAAAAATTATTAATAGTTTTAGCAAATTAATATTTTATTGATCAGGTTTTTCGATTAAAATTACCTTTTAACACATTGTGATTGGCTATTTTTTTCAGTAGTGGGATTAAAATAATTAACAAGATTAAACTAGTTGACCAATAAGTTACTCTAGTTATCATTTGTAAAAAAGAGAATCCAATTATTAGGTTTAAATAAACCAGAATCAATAATGAATAAAGACTTTTAGTATTAAAAAAATTATACCAGTACCAAGTTATAGCCAGACCTAGTAAAAAAGGGAAAACAAAAACTCCTATTACCCCAAAATCGGCGTGCAATTCACGAATATAAGTACCAGTATTCACCCACATAGGAATAAAGTATCCCTTTTGAACATCTGGGACCTTCTGAATTATGCCTAATTTCGCTACAAAATCATATAGCGGAAGAAGAGAATTTTGTCCAAATTTAATATTCTCATTCTCAAATTTTAAATACTGGCTCAGTACACCAATATCAGAACTAAAATATAGATAAATTGAGGGCGTAATTAGCAAGTTACCTCTCATTTCTTTCAACTCTCTACTAGCGCCAGTATAATATTCTCCACTAACTCTAGTTATTCTAACAAGGGTAGCACTAGAAATAAATAATACTAAAAGAATGGTGGTGGCAAACAATGCGTTTTTTTTTGAAAATTTATACCTCTGATTTGAGTCCTTATTCAATAAATATCTAAAAAAAGTAAATGTAAATAAAAATTCAAGAAGTGCTAGTAACATACCAGATCTTCCTACAGTAGCTAATTCTTTTAATACTATACCTATGAATGGCAAAAATGTTAATACTGAAAATCTTCCCTTATAAGCAGTATGGATTCCTGCCAAGAATATAGCCACATATCCAATAATTGGAAGGTATGGTATAAATCCTTTAATCTCTCTTTGGACATGCATATTGTAAATTGTAGTGGCATTTAAAAAAACAGATGGAATACTTCCAAACATATCAATAAGCACTATCCAATGATGTACTCCAGAAAAAACACTTATCAAGCTCAACACAATTAACATATATTTAACAGCAGTCCCTCCATCTTTAAATATTTCAATATCTAAATGAGATTTTTTAGCAAACAATTCGTCCTGATAAAAATGCTTCCTGATGTAAAATGCTGTTGAAATCCCTAACAATAATGAGAAGAAAGAGGAAAAGATAAAAAACCAGGCGAGAGGAATTATATTAACATAAGGCAGTAATTTCCATTCATAAAGTGATATCAAAACACCCCATATTATCACATATAGACTTAAAGGATTAAACCATTTCTTAAAATAGTAATTTCCTAGAAAAAGACTTAAAATTGTCAAAAATAGAACAACTAAAAAAATCATCTAGATTTTAAATTTTCATTCTATAAATTCTTGCGATTCTATGTGAGAAATTTGAAATCCAATTTTGTAATGGATTATTAAAAGTACTTCTTAACATAGATTTATCAGCGACGTAAACAAAAGGAATAAGTATAAAAGAAGTCAGGAACAATATTCCTAAAATTATAACAGAACGTTTGGGACTGTCCTTTAGTTGTGGCGTAACTGCTTTATCAATAATCATGATTGTAGGAACACTTTTCTGTTCTTCCACTTTTGCTTGCTCATACATTGGTAATACAATTTCTAATATGGATTGCTGAATTTCAACCTCTCTGTAAATACGTAAGTACTGAATTGCAATATTTGGCATTTGATTAAAAGGAAAAAGTATATTTGATGATGAAGCTAAATCATTAGAATTTTTTAATTCTTGTACTTTTTTCTTTAATAAATCGATTTCTGATTTAAGACTTAAATATTGTGGTGAGTCTTTACCATAACCATTCAATATAAAATAAGATTCCATTTCTTTTTTCATCAATTCCGATTCAATTTCTGCTGCTGCTTTTACAGTAACCTCAAGTTGCTCTGGAACTGCAACTATTCCATATTTTTTCTGAAATTTAAAAAGAGAATCTTCAGCTCTTTTTAAATCAGCAACATTCTGTAGGTATCTTTTTTCGATAAATAACCTATTATTTTTTGCTCTCTGAATATTTAATTCAATATTCATACTATCAACAAGAGTAACAAGATAATTTGCGATCTTTGCACTAACGTTGGGATTTTTATTAATCACGCTGAATTCAATCATCCCAAACTCATTAGGATTTGAATATACATCACTTCTAAACGCTTTTACAACTTTATCCATATTATTATCATCTATATCATAATACTTTACTAAATTAAACTTATTTATTACATCTACTAAAGCTGTTCGACTATTAAGAATTCCGAGTAACAGATCTTCTGATGTATTTGAAACACCAAATAATTTTGAACCGACTGAAGCTATTGATGATTTACCACCTAATAAACTTGAAAGTCCACCTAATCCCATTTGGTTATCTGGTGGAATCATAATTGTTGCTGTAGCTTTATATTGATTTGGAACCAGAAAAACTATCCCTGTTGTAATTGCTGTAATTACTAAAAGATTTATGAAAATAAATCTTTTCCATTTAAATAATATATATAAGTAATCACTAAAGCTTTTATTCTGATTGTTCTCTGCCATTTTTATAAAATTTTAATTGATAAATAATGCTGCAAAGTTAATACTTTTGAATAAGATATGACAATACTAATAATTCAGGATTCACATAAAAACATATTCAAATATAGGCTACTTTAAGATGTATGCTTAAAGTTTTTATACAAACATTTTAACTATTGTTATGGTTTCTTAGGTTATTAATGCTTTATCTGCACATCTATTCAAAATAAAAGACTTGTTAACAACAAAACCATTAATAAAAATATTCTGACAAAAAGTTTA
>Ga0232062_1013340_pt1 | contig 11943 bp, 9 predicted proteins | sample LAC_MetaT_6_FD_165031 | JGI IMG/M metagenome (GOLD analysis project Ga0232062, IMG submission 165031) | Metatranscriptome of anaerobic ammonium oxidizing microbial communities from anammox membrane bioreactor (MBR) in UC Berkley... | ecosystem: Engineered > Bioreactor > Anaerobic > Unclassified ...
CGTCAGGCTACGAGATCGCCTACCGCGACTCCACCAAACTCTTCAAGCGGACGACCAAAGTCCGCGCCCGAAACGTCATATTCGCCGCGGGCGTGATGGGGACGATCAAACTGCTCCTGCGTCTGCGCGAGGACGGCTCGCTCCCGAACCTGTCGCCGCGCGTCGGCCACATGGTGCGCACCAACTCCGAGGCGCTGCTCGGCTCGCTGGCCCGCAAGTCGGCCGTCAACTACTCGGAGGGCGTGGCGATCTCGTCCATCTACAACCACGACGAGATCACGCGCGTCGAACCGGTCCGCTACCCCGACGGCTCCAGCCTGATGCGCTTCCTGGCCGCGCCGCTGATCGAGAAAGACATCCCCGTCCCGGCGCGCGTGTTGAAGTTCATCGGCTGGTCGCTGACCCATCCTGTGGACTTTCTCAAAGCGCTGCTCCTGCCGGGCTGGGCGCACAACACCACCATCCTGCTGGTGATGCAGCACGCCGACAACCGCATGCGCTTCCGCATGGGACGCAGCTTCTTCACGCTCTTCCGCCGCGGCATGGTGGCGGACGAGGAGCCCGGCTACAAGATCCACGCGCAGGTGGAAGGCTCGCACGAGTTGACGCGCGACTTCGCCAGACGGACAAACGGGATCGCGCTCGGCTCCATCGGCGAAAACCTGCTCGGCCTGCCGACAACCGCCCACATCCTCGGCGGCGCGCCGCTCGGACGCGACGCCTCCGAAGGCGTGGTGGACGAGAACTTCCGCGTCCACAACTACGAAGGCATGTACGTTATTGACGGCTCAATCATGCCCGCCAACCCCGGCGTCAATCCGAGTCTCACCATCGCCGCGCTGGCAGAATACGCGATGAGTAAAATTCCGCCGAAGCCCGACGTCCAGGAGAGCGTTTCCTAACTCTTTTTGGACACGGATTTCACGGATCGCACGGACAAGCGCGGATCTTTATCAAACAAATCAAAAGGAATCGATTATGGAAACCAAACCCGACACCATTCACGTTTCTGCAACCGTCAAAGAGGAAGTCAACGCCACGCACGCGGACCTGTTCGTGACCGTGCGCGGCTCGTCCGTCGTCAGCGGGAACGAGGCGCTGAAGAAGGCGAAGGAGGTCAGCGCGCTCGTGGACGAGTTGACGCGCGCGGGCGTGGCCGCGGAAGACGTCCACTTGCAGGGCGTGTACGTGGAGACTTCGAGCGGCGTCCTGCTCAAATCGTCGAGCGCGGCGTACCGGCTGAGAGTCCGCTGCGGGAAACTGGAGAGCCTGCCCGAACTGCTGGACATCGTCGCCTCGCAGAAAAACGCCGCCCTGGAGCGGATTGACTGGAAGTACGACGAAGCCTCGGCGCGCGAACGCGGCCTCGCGTCCGCGATGGAGGCGGCAAAGTCGAAGGCGGAGAAAGTCGCCGCGGCGCTGGGAGTCAAATTGCTGGGCGTGTACCAGTTCAACGAGAACGCGTTCGACGAGGAGTCGCCCATGCCGTTCCAGCCGCAGATGAGGATGATGAAAGCGCGGCAGGCCGAGGCGGAGTCCGAACCGAGCCTCGGGATGGACATCCAGCACGGGAAGACGATCCAGGTGAACGTGGAGATCGAGTACCGCGTTTCGGGATTCTAACCGGCCTGCGCGGCCCCCGAATCTGCCCGCTTAAAGCAAAAACCACGTCCGCTTTGGGACGTGGTTTTTTGAACTCTATACAGCAGGCGCCTGCTGGCCGTATAACTGCTGGCGGATCTGCATCAGTTGCCGCTGGATTCGATCGTCGTTCTTTATATCGCTTTCGATCTTTTTGATGCCGTGCATCACGGTGGTATGGTCGCGCCCGCCGACGACTTCGCCGATCTGCGGCAGCGAGGCTTTCACGTCTTCGCGCAAAATATACATGGCGAGTTGCCGCGGCAGGGAGACGTTCTTCGAGCGGTCGGCACTGAGCAATTTTTCGGCGGTCAGGTTGAAGAAGCGCGCCACCACGTCAATGACGACCTGCGGCTGGAGTTCGCCGCGCTGGGGCAGCAGGTCGGCCAGGGCCACATCCACGAGGCTGGCGTTGAGGGTGGAGCCGCTCAAGTCGGCGAAGGCGATGATGCGGTTCAGCGCGCCTTCCAGTTCGCGGATGTTCGACTGAACGCGGCGGGCGATCTCCTGCAGCACCTCGTCGGGGACGAAACGCCCCGTCCGTTCGGCCTTCGAGCGCAGAATGGCGAGGCGGGTTTCGAGGTCGGGCGCCTGGATGTCGGCGGCGAGTCCCCACTCGAAGCGCGAGCGCAGCCGTTCTTCGAGCGTGACCAGCGACTTGGGCGGGCGGTCGGACGAGACGATGATCTGCTTGTCCTGTCCGTGCAGGGTGTTGAAGGTGTGGAAGAACTCCTCCTGCGTGGATTCTTTCCCGGCGATGAACTGAATATCGTCAATCAACAGCACGTCTGCTGAGCGGTATTTGTCGCGGAAGGCCTGCGTGGTGTGCGTGCGGATGGCGGAGATCAGGTCGTTGGTGAACTCCTCCGACGAGACGTACAGCACATTCAGCCCGCGGGCGTTGCAGGCGTTCCCGATGGCATGGAGCAGGTGGGTTTTTCCAAGCCCGACTCCCCCGTAGAGGAAAAGCGGATTGTAGGCGCGCGCGGGTTTTTCGGCCACAGCCTGACACGCGGCGTGCGCGAGACGGTTGCCCGCGCCGACGACGAAGGTGTCGAACGTGTAACGCGGATTGAGCGTCAGGCTGCGCGGACGCGGTTCCGCGGGCGGCGCCTCGGGCTGGACCTCGGCCGGGTCGGCCTCCCCCGCTTCCCCGTCCGCGCCCGAAGCGACGACGAAGTTGACGGTCACGCTGGAATCGGTGGCGGTCATCAACATCCGATTGACGGTGGCCGCGAGGCGCGAATCCAGCCAATCGCGGGCGTAGGCGTTGCGCACGGCGACAGTCATCACGCCCGCGTCGAACGAGACCGGCTTTGTGTCGCGCACCCAGGTTTCGTAAGAGGCCCTGGGCATTTCCATTTGTAACTGGCCGAGTACTGACTGCCAGGCGTGCTCTGCGTTCATAAGCGCTCCCTCAGGAAGATGATAGGGTATATTGAACTAACCCGCCAGTTTTCTGCGGCTTAGCGAGGTAAATCGATGCAATTTTTCACGTTTGGATCTGGGATGCGGGAGGGGCTGCATCCAACTCGTTTTCAGCGTACCCGTATTCTAGCAGACATTCCCCGCTTTGAACAACACGCTCAGCCTACGGGATGTTAAAAGTTTCGCTTTTTTTAAGGTCGCTCAATGTTAAATATCGCGGCGGCAATAGGACAGAAGAGGGGGCATTCCTCGAACACCTGTTTCAGCCAAAGACGCCATTGACCCAATCCGCGCCCCCCATATATGGGGCTTGCGCGGGATTCAATCCCCCAAATGGCATATTTGCCTTAAAGATTCGTGAACGAATGCCCCTGCGTTTGCCCGCCTCCATCGCGCCGAATCTGGCGCTTCGTTTGGCAATTATCCGAACGGGCGGGCGATTCATCCCGCGACGCGCCGCGGGACCCAGGCGAGGACGCTGGCGCCTTCGCCGGGCGCGGAGGTGATGTCCACTTCGCCGCCCACCGTGCGGATGCGCGTCTGCATGTTGGCGAGTCCGTGACCGATTGACCGGCTCATTTTTTCGGGATCGAAGCCCCTGCCGTTGTCGCGCACTTCCATGACGACGCGCTCGTCGGTGACCCACAGATTGATGGAAACGTGCTTGGCGGAGGCGTGTTTGGCGGCGTTCGCCAGCGCCTCCTGGCAGATGTGGAACAGCGCCATACTGTGGCTGGGCGGAAGCGAATCCAGTTTGGCTTTCGAGCCGTTGACGGTGGCCGAGGCCAGCGTATTGGCGCGATATTCCGCCGCGAGGCGTTTGAGGCCGTCGAGCAGGTTTTCGTTGTTCAGTTGACGCGGCCGCAAGTCAAGGATGTAGGCGCGGATGTCGCGGATGATCTGATTCAGGGCGTCAATGACGTGTTTGACGCGGTTTTTCGCCTGCGGATTTCCCTCGTCCAGCATGTGCTGAAGGTTTTCCATCGCCAGTCCCACCCCGTAAATGGATTGGATGATGCCGTCGTGCAGGTCCATGCCGATGCGTTCGCGTTCCTCCAGCACGGCGAGACGGCGCGCGTTCTGGTGCAGGCGGGCGTTTTCGATGGCGAGCCCGGCCCAGTTTCCCAAAGCCGAGAGGAGTTGAATGTCGCGCTTGTTGAAAGGAGACTGACTGCGCGTGGCGACGCCCAACACGCCCACCAGTTCGCCCGAAGCTTTCAGCGGCAGGCAGGCGATCTGGCGGAACCCCGCCTGGACGATCGCTTCGCGCACAAAGCGGTCGTCCTTCGTGAGGTCCCGGCTGACGATCGGCTCTCCTTTTTGCGCGGCCATGCCGGGAAACCCGTCCCCCACACGGAAGCGGTTGCTGTTCCAAAACGCCTCGGCCGCCTGCCCGCGGTGCAGCGCCATCCGCAAAGTTTCTTTGTCGTCCTCCAGCAGAAAAATCTCGCCGGCCTCCACCCGCATGTAGTTCATGACGAGGGCGAGAGTCTTGTTCAGAATCTCGTCCTGTTCCAGCGAGGAGGCGAGCGTGGAGGCGATATCGTTCAGCAAGGCGGCGTCTTCGTTGCTGCGGGTCATGGCGGCGTCGCGCTCGCGCAAACGCTCGTACAAGCGCGCGTTCTGGATGGCCGCGGCCGCGTATGCGGCCAGCATCTGGATGATCTTCTCGTCGTCGGCGGTGAACTCGCCCGCGTCGACTTTCTCCGTCAGGTAGATCTGTCCCAGTTGCAAGTCGGCGGCGCGGATCGGGACCCCGAGGAACGACCGCATGTGCGGATGCTGCGGCGGAAAGCCGACCGCGCGCGGGTCGCGCGTCACATCCGCCAGGCGGATCGGCGCCTCGGCGTTCATCAACGCGCCGATCAGTCCCACCCCGCGCGGCGGGTGCGGGATCCGCCTCGCCTCGTCCTCGGTCATGCCGACTGAAATAAATTGCTTCAACTTCCCTTCATCGTCCAACACCCCCACCGCGGCGTAACGCGCGTGCGCCTGCTCGCACGCCGTGGCCGCGATCCGCCGGAGCAGCGTCTCCAGCGAAACGTCTTTCACCAGTTCAAGGCTGGCCTGGTGCAATGCGATCAGGCGTTCCTGCAATTCCTCGCGCGTCAAAAGCATCTGAAATATCCTCTAATTCGACCATTATATCCAAATTCAATAAGTTTGATAGAATTTGGCAGGCGGCCAACATACAATTGCGACAGCAAGGACAAAACCATGACAAACTCCCGAATCGCTGGATTTTACAATTTGACTCTCGACGAACGCCGCGCCAAACTGGCCGAGGCTGCGCGTCTGACCTCGCCCGAGCTGGCCGCGTGGACCTCAGGCGGACTCAGCCCCGAGTCCGCCGATCCCATGATCGAAAACGTAGTCGGCCTGCACGCCCTCCCGCTCGGGATCGCGCTCAACTTCCAGGTGAACGGGCGCGACGTTCTCGTCCCGATGGCAATCGAAGAGCCGTCCGTCGTGGCGGGCGCGTCGTTCATGGCGAAACTGGCGCGCGCCGGCGGCGGATTCCACGCCACCGTCTCCGCGCCGCACATGATCGGGCAGATGCAGGTCGTCAACCTGTCAAACGTCGAGGAAGCGCGGCTCAAAATCTACGAGAAGAAATCCGAACTGCTGGCCGAAGCCGACACGATTGATCCCGTGCTTAAAAAATTTGGCGGCGGCGCAAGGGACATCGAAGTCCGCGTCATCGAGGACTCCCCCATCGGCGCGTTCCTCGTCGTCCACCTTATCTATGACGTGCGCGACGCGATGGGCGCGAACGCCGTCAACACCGCCTGCGAAAGACTCGCCCCGCAAATCGAGTCCATCACGCGTGGCAAAGTCCATCTCAAGATTTTGTCCAACCTCGCGGATAGACGTCTCGCCCGCGCGCGCTGCGCCATCCCCCTGAAAGAATTGGAGGTTGTAGGTCGAGATAGTATCTCAACCTATTCTGGCGAGACCGTCCGCGACGGGATTCTTGCCGCCTGGGCATTCGCCGCCTCCGACCCGTACCGCGCCGCGACGCACAACAAAGGAATCATGAACGGCGTGGACGCGGTGGTCATCGCCACGGGCAACGACTGGCGCGCCATCGAGGCGGGCGCGCACGCCTACGCCGTGAAGAACGGCAAGTACACATCCCTTTCCACCTGGGGCAAAGACGCGGACGGCAACCTGGTCGGGACGCTCGAAATGCCAATGGCGGTGGGAATCGTCGGCGGCGCGACCAAAGTCCACCCTGCGGCACAGGCCGCGGTGAAACTGATGGGCGTGAAGACCGCCAGCGAACTGGCCGAGGTCATCGTCTCGGTGGGCGCGGCGCCAAATCTCGCCGCCCTGCGCGCGCTGGCCACCGAAGGTATTCAAAGAGGCCACATGTCTCTGCACGCACGCCAGGTCGCGATTGCGGCAGGTGCCAGCGGGGAATTAATAGAGAAAGTAGCAGCGCGGCTCGTCGCGGAAAAAGTGGTTAGAATTGACCGCGCAGAGGAAGTATTGAAGGAATTGACTGAGAGTGACCAGCGGATTTAAACGGATAAGCGGATACATACCCTCCATCCACTGGTCGATCATCACGAAAGGTTCACCATGCCGCTTGACCCAAACATTCCTCATACCGACCTCACCTATCGCATCATCGGCGCGGCAATGCGTGTGCATAATCGCCTGGGACCAGGCCTGAAGGAGAAACATTATCAAATCGCGTTGACGGCAGAAATGCGCGCAGACGGTATGTCGGTTGAAGATGAGTATGCCCTGGACATCTACGACGGCGATACCTGGCTCGGAAAACTGTACATTGACGACTGGGTCGAGAAAACAGTTGTTGTCGAAATCAAAGCCCTCTCCCACCTGCTGACCAATCTCGAAATTTCCCAGACGATTGGCTATCTGGCGGCCACACAATCCCCTGTGGGATTGTTGATCAATTTCGGAGGCAAGCGATTGGAATATCGGCGCATTCTCCCTCCCCAAAAATTGACGGATTGGAAAACTCACATCCAGAAATTTCTTTGGAGACCGCCTGAAGAGAAGTGACAAGAACATGACCAACGGATTCCAAACGGATAAACGGATTCGCCGCCCTCCATCCGCTAATCCGCTTCCCATCCGCTGGTCGCCACCATAATCATCAGACTTTCGCGGACGAAGTACTCTTCAGAGTAGACATGTCAGGTTTTTTGCAAAAAGATGACCACATCAATAACAACAGCAAACCTATGAATAAAAAACACCTTGCCTATGTAATTCTCATACCTTTTGGAGTTATTATTTTGCTTTGTATGATATTACAGATTCATGTTTATTCACATCGCGATGACTACAAAGAGAGAACAACTCCTTTACCAAAAGAAACAATCGAAACTCTGTGCGCTAATTTTGAAATAAATAAAGACGACAGATTGTGTAATGGCAAAAAAGAAATTTCCGCGCCAGATTTTTACAACACTATCAGAGATACCTTCCGACCGTATGAAGCATATAATATTCCTAGTAGTGAAGCCGCGACATACGAAGAAGTTCAGCAAAAGATTGGGGATTTTCAATACGAATGTGAGTCCGTTGTCTACCAAGCTGATGGATTCACATATTTCATTTGCAGTTATGATTTACGTGGTGATCGCGCTCTCAGGGTAGCGATTATGTTTACATATCCAGAAAATGCTGTATTTCGGATTATGACTCCGATTGGCGACGACGACTAAAAATTGTAAAAGGTTATGATGACCACTCCCTCCTCCCCCTCCCTCCTCCGTCCCTCCCGCCCTGTCGGGTTCATTGGATACGGCGCGTACGTGCCGCGTTATCGTCTCCCCGCCAAGGAAGTCGCGCGCGTATGGACAGGCGGCAAAGGTGCTGGCCTGCCGATCAAAGAGAAAGCCGTCCCTGGGCTGGACGAAGACGTGATCACCATGTCCATCGAAGCGGCCAAGAACGCCATCGCCCGCGCGGGCATTGACCCGTCCGAGTTGCGCGCCATCTGGGTCGGGTCTGAGTCGCACCCGTATGCGGTCAAACCCACCTCCACCGTCGTGGCCGAAGCGATAGGCGCGTCCGCGCACATCCAGGCAGGCGACTGGGAATTCGCCTGCAAAGCGGGGACGGAGGCCATCGTCGCCGCGATGGGATTCGTCGGCTCGGGCATGGCCGATTACGCCCTCGCCATCGGCATGGACACCGCGCAGGGCAAGCCAGGCGACGCGCTCGAATACACTGCGGCGGCGGGCGGAGCGGCCTACATCGTGGGACCCGCCGAGAACGCGCTGACCGTCATCAACGCCTCGTACTCCTACGTCACCGACACGCCCGACTTCTGGCGGCGCGAGTACCAGAAGTACCCCGAGCACGGCGTCCGCTTCACGGGCGAGCCTGCCTACTTCGCCCACATTACCACCTCCGCCAAAACGTTGATGGAAGCGCTCGGCACGACCGCCAAGGACTATAAGTGGGCGGTCTTCCACCAGCCCAACACCAAGTTCCCGCAGCGCGCCGCGCAAATGCTCGGATTCACCCCCGAACAGATCGCCCCTGGACTGCTCGTCCCTGTCATCGGCAACACCTACTCGGGATCGTCCATCATCGGGCTGACGGCGATTCTTGACATCGCCCAGCCTGGTGACCGCATCCTGCTCGCCTCCTTCGGCTCTGGCGCGGGGTCTGACGCCTTCGATCTGACCGTCACTGACGCGATTCTCGCGCGCCAGGGCAAAGCGACAAAGACTCAGGAATATATCGCGCGGCGGACGGAGATTGACTACGCTACATACGCGCGGATGAGGGGCAAGATTACGATGAAGTAGACAGGTACACACGTACACAGGTAGACAGGTTCATTGCAGGCTATAATCCAACTAAGCGAGAATATCACCATGCCTAAACTCACTATCCAATCCCTCTGTAAAGAAGCCGCGACCTTCTCCGCCGCGCAATCAAGAACTCCCGAAAAATCCCTTTTCGGCGTCACAGACGGAAAAGCCGTTGGTACGTTCCTCGAACACAAATTTCGTGACTACTTGAAAAGTCGCTATACCTTTGTAGATGGCAACTCCGCTAGCGGGATTGACTTTCCCGATTTGCTGGTTGACATGAAAGTGACTAGCATCCGCCAGCCACAATCCTCCTGCCCGTTCAAGTCCGCACGGCAGAAGGTGTATGGATTGGGTTATTCGCTGTTGATTTTTGTCTACGACAAGGTGGATGACAACCGCAAAAAAACCGCCACGCTCAACATCTTACACACGATCTTCGTTAAAGCAGAAAGAACGGCGGACTTCCAAACAACTTATGGCCTACGCCAAATTCTTGAGAACAAAGGCAACCGAGACGACATTCTTGCCTTTATCCAAGAAAGAAATTTGCCCGTTGACGAAATCGGGGCAAATGATCTTGCCGATGAAATCATCAACAATCCGCCTGACGTTGGTTTTCTGACCATCTCCAATGCCTTGCAATGGCGACTGCAATACAGTCGGGTGATTGAACGCGCAGGTTCGGAGCAGGGCGTTCTTGCAATTTATCGAGCGAACGAATGATAGCCCCAGCCCGCCAAGCCAAAATTGAATACGGTGATTTTCAAACTCCATTTGAATTGGCAAAACTTGTCTGTCAAAAATTGGAGGGGCTTGGCGTTTCTCCTGACGTGATTATCGAACCGACTTGTGGAGTTGGCGCATTTGTCGAAGCGGCATCTCATCAGTTTTCACGAGCAAAGAAAATTATTGGTGTGGAAGTAAACCAGACATACCTAGATGAAGTGCAGGCAAGGAAATCAGAATTTTCCGCCCATAAACGCATTACTCTCAAACAAGGAAATTTCTTTGATTTTGACTGGAAAAGTCTTCTCAAAGAAAATGATGGTTCAGTTTTAGTCATCGGCAATTTCCCCTGGGTGACCAACGCTCAACAGGGAATGATTGGCGGAACAAACTTACCTGACAAGTCCAATTTTCAAAACCACAATGGTTTTGACGCCATGACAGGTAAAAGCAACTTCGATATTTCAGAATGGATGTTGATTCAAGTCGGGGATTGGTTTCAAAACCGAAAAGGTTACCTTGCGATGTTGTGCAAAACAGCAGTTGCAAGGAAGTTTCTAAGCCACCTCCACACAAACCGCAAAGGATTGTTCCGTTCTGCCATTTACGGCATTGACGCAAAAAAACATTTCGGCGCGTCAGTCGAAGCCTGCCTTTTGTTCTGTGAATTTGACGGCTCATCTCACAATTACGACTACGATGTTTACGAAAATCTGGAATCGGATAAAGCACAGCGCGTCGGTCATCGCAAGGGGATGACGATCCGCGACTTGGATACGTTTGAACGCCTCGGCAATCTCTTTGGCACAAGCGGCATGAAATGGCGTTCAGGCGTTAAACACGATTGCTCTGAAGTAATGGAGTTAACAGAACGCGATGGCGTTCTTGTGAATGGCGCGGGGGAAAAAGTAGATATTGAGTCCACATACGTTTATCCCTTGCTCAAAGGCTCGGATGTCGCTAATGGCCGAGTTCAATCAACGAATCGTTTTGTAATCGTCACGCAGAAAATTGTCGGCGAACCGACCAACACTATCAAACATCTTGCGCCAAAAACATGGAAGTATCTGGAAAACCATTCCGAACTTCTGGACAATCGAAGAAGCCGAATTTATCAGGACAACCCCCGCTTTTCCATTTTCGGCATTGGCGCGTATTCGTTTGCGCCATACAAAATCGCCATCTGTGGTCTCTACAAAAAATTGGAATTTGCGTTTGTTGGAGAAATACAAAATAAATCTGTCATGTTCGATGACACAGTTTACTTCCTCGGTTTCGATACCGAAGAAGAAGCACGAAAAACTTTTTATTTCCTTTCCACGCAAAGCGTGAAGGATTTCTATTCTTCCATGATTTTTTGGGACGAGAAACGTCCAATCAAAACGAGCATTCTCAACAGCCTGAATCTTCAAAGGCCTCAAACCGTGCAAGTTTTGCGTCTATTTGAGAAGAAGCCACGCGCCCGAGCACGCAAATAACCATTTACCATTTACCACTTACCCAAAGGACTCCATGACCTCTGACATCATCATCGCTGGCCTCGGCCAAACCGACGTCGCCGAACATTGGGACATCGGCCTGCGTGACCTCGCCTTTGCCGCCATTCAAGACGCACTGCACGAGAGTCACGGTCTCACCCCGCAAGCCCTCTACGTGGGCAACATGCTCGCGCCCAACCTCTCACGTCAGGCGCACCTCGGCGCGCTGCTCGCTGACTTCGCTGGCCTGACAGGCATCGAAGCCGTCACCGTGGAAGCCGCGGGCGCTTCGGGCAGCGCGGCACTGCGACAGGGCTACCTCGCCGTCAAAAGCGGCCTCGTGGATGTGGCGCTCGTCGTCGGTGTTGAAAAGATGACCGATCAGGTCGGAGCAGGCGTGGAAGAAGCCCTCGCCACCGCCGCCGACAGCGACTACGAATCCGTGCAAGGCCTCACCCCCACCGCGCAGGCCGCCCTGCTCATGCAGCGCTACATGCACGAATACAACGTCCCCGCCGACGGCTTCGCGGGGTTCGCCCTCACCGCCCATGCCAACGGCGCGGGGAATCCGCACGCCATGTTCCGCAAAGCCATCAAGCCCGAGACCTACGCCAAAGCCGAGCCGCTGACTCCTCCCCTCAACATGTTCGACGCCGCGCCCAACGCCGACGGCGCCGCCGCCCTCGTTCTGACTCGCCGCGAGCTGCTCCCCGCGGATTGGCCTCATCCGCTCGTCAAGATTCTCGCCTCCGCCACCGCCTCCGACACGCTGGCGCTGCACGATCGCAAGGATCCGCTCTTCTTTGAAGCCGCTCACCTCGCCACAGGTCGCGCCATCAAACAGGCGGGCATCACCCTCGACC
>Ga0232062_1056783_pt1 | contig 11527 bp, 10 predicted proteins | sample LAC_MetaT_6_FD_165031 | JGI IMG/M metagenome (GOLD analysis project Ga0232062, IMG submission 165031) | Metatranscriptome of anaerobic ammonium oxidizing microbial communities from anammox membrane bioreactor (MBR) in UC Berkley... | ecosystem: Engineered > Bioreactor > Anaerobic > Unclassified ...
GACGCACTGGCGGCCGCCAGTGCGGGCGCGCCGATCAACGTCGCCGACGTCGAGCGCGCGGCAGCGGCCGCCGCGCCACCGGCCGCGACCATCCCGGCAGTTGCCCCCGGCACCGCTGCGCCCGCGGGCGCACCCGCAGCAGCAGCCGCGCCAGTGCCAGGCCCCGAGGCAGCGATGCGCGCCGCGATCGCGGCCGCGATGACGCGCTCCAAGCGCGAGATTCCCCATTACTACCTGGGCAGCGAGATCGAAGTCGAGCGCGCGCTGCAGTGGCTGGAAGACTTCAACGCGTCGCGCCCGCTCGCCGAACGGGTGCTGTTCGCGGCGCTCGCCTTGCGCGCGGTCGCACTCGCGCTGCGCGAAGTGCCCGACCTGAACGGCCAGTTCGTCGACGGGCGCTTTCGCCGCTCGGAAGCAATTCACGTCGGCGTGGTCACTTCGCTGCGCGGCGGCGGCGTGGTCGTTCCGGCGGTGCACGACGCCGACCGGCTGACGCTGCCCGAACTGATGGCGTCGCTGCGCGACGTGGTCGCGCGCGCGCGCAGCGGCCGCCTGCGCAGCTCCGACCTCGCCGATTCGACGATCACGCTCACCAATCTCGGTGACCTGGGCGTCGAGACGGTCTACGGCGTGATCTACCCGCCGCAGGTCGCGCTGGTCGGGCTCGGCCGCGTGGTCTCGCGTGCCGCGGTACGCGACGGCGCGATCGTCGCGACGCGCGTGGTGCACGCGACCCTGTCGGGCGATCACCGCGTCACCGACGGCCTCTCCGGCGCGCGCTTCCTCGCCGCGCTGCGCGCGCGATTCGACGATCCGGAGGCCCCGTGAGCACGACGCCGCAGACCATCAGGCAGGCAGTGATCGACAGCGTCCAGGCGATCGCGCCCGAGGCCGATTTCGCCTCGCTCGACCCGCGCCGGCCGTTTCGCGAGGAACTCGATCTCGACTCGTTCGATTTCCTCAACGTGCTGATCGAGCTGCACGCGCGGCTCGGCGTGGAGATTCCCGAAGCCGACTACGGCAAGCTGGGCACGCTGGAGACGATGCTCGGCTATCTCGCCGCGCGGCTCGAATCGGCATGAGCGCGCTGCTCACCGACCTGTACCAGCTGACGATGCTGCAGGCCTACCTGCATCGCGGGATGGTCGAGCCCGCGGTGTTCGAGCTGTTCGTGCGCAAGCTGCCCGGACAGCGCAGTTTCCTGGTCGCGGCCGGACTCGAGCAGGCGCTCGACTTCCTCGAGACGCTCGCGTTCACCGACCGCGAAATCGACTGGCTGGCGCGCCAGGGGGGCTTCTCCGACGAATTGCTGGCGCGCCTGCGCGAGTTCCGCTTCACCGGCGACGTCGACGCGATGCCCGAGGGCACCGTGTTCTTCCCCGACGAACCGATCCTTCGCGTGACCGCGCCCTTGCCGCAGGCGCAGCTCGCCGAGAGCCGCCTGCTGAACATCGTCCACCTGCAGACGCTGATCGCCTCGAAGGCCGCGCGCATCGTCCTCGCGGGGCGCGGGCGCCAGCTGGTCGACTTCGGCATGCGCCGCGCCCACGGCGCCGAGGCCGCGCTGTTCGCGGCGCGGGCGTCCTGGCTGGCCGGCTTCGACGGCAGCGCGACCGCCGAGGCCGGCCTGCAGTACGGCATTCCGGTGTTCGGCACGATGGCGCACTCGTTCGTCCAGGCGCATCGCAGCGAGCGCGAGGCGTTCGAGAATTTCGCCCGCGCGCGGCCGGCGCGGCCGGTGATGCTGGTCGACACCTACGACACCGAGGCGGCGGTGGCCAGGGTGATCGAGCTCTATCCGGCGCTGGAGGCCGAGGGCATCCGGATCGCGGGCGTGCGGCTCGACAGCGGCGATCTCGCGGCTCACGCGAAAGCCACGCGCGCAATGTTCGACGCTGCGGGTCTGAGCCACATGATCGTCTTCGCCAGCGGCAACCTCGACGAGCACCGGATCGCCCGCCTGCTCGCCGACGAAGCACCGATCGACGGCTTCGGGGTCGGCACCGCGCTCGACACCTCGAGCGACGCGCCGACGATCGACGCGGTCTACAAGCTGCAGTCCTACGCGGGCGTGGCGCGGCGCAAGCGCTCCGAAGGCAAGGCGACCTGGCCCGGCATCAAGCAGGTCTGGCGGCGCTACGATGCGAACGGGTCTCTCGCCGGCGATCGCGTGGGGCTGGCCGACGAGCCTGCGTGGGGCGAGGCGCTGTTGCAGCCGTGCATGCGCGCCGGGCGCCGGCTGCCGACGATGCCCACGCTGGACGAGGCGCGCGCGCATTGCCGCGCCCAGTTGGCACGCCTGCCCGAGGCGCTGCGCAGGCTCGAACCGGCGCCGGGCGCCTTTCCGGTCGAGATTTCCGCCCGGCTGCACGCACTGGCGCGCGAGGTGGATGCGGCCACCACCTGAGAGCGCGTGAACGAACCTCCCACGCCCGCCATGCACGACGCCGCCAGCGACCGACGCGAAGACCCCGGCATCGAAGCACGGCTCGAATTCCTGATGTCGCGCGCCGCCCACGGCGCCGACCCGGCCAGCGCGCAACTGATCGAGACCCACATGTCCTGGGTAGTGGTGGCCGGCGAGCGCGTGCTGAAGATGAAGAAAGCGGTGCGCTACCCCTTCCTCGATTTCTCCACACCGCAACAGCGCGAGCGCAACTGCCGCGAGGAACTGCGGCTGAACCGTCGCCTCGCGCCGCAGGTCTACCTGGGGCTGCTCGCGCTGCAGTGGCACGAGGGTCGCTTCGCGCTGCTGCCCGAAGACCGCCTGCCCGCGCCCGGCGTCACGATCGACTGGCTGGTGCTGATGCGCCGCCTGCCGGAGCAGCGGATGCTCGACCAGGTGATCGCCGCCGGCACGCTGCGGCCCGAAGACATCGACGCGGTGATCGCGCTGCTGGCGCTCTTCTATCGCGACGCCGCGCGCACCGGTCTCGCGCCGGACGCCTACCTCGCGCGCTTTCGCCGCGAGCAGGCGATCAACCGCGCGCTGCTGCTGCAGCCGCGCTTTGCCTCGCTCGACGCAGGCGCACCGCTCGACCGGCTCGACGCGGCGATCGAAGCGCGCGCGCCGCTGCTGCGCGAGCGCGTGCTGGGCGGCCACGTCGTCGACGGTCACGGCGACCTGCGGCCCGAACACGTCTGCCTGAACGATCCTCCGGTCGTCATCGACTGCCTGGAGTTCAGCGCGGAACTGCGCCAGGTCGATCCGTTCGACGAACTGGCCTATCTCGGACTCGAATGCGCGGTCATCGGTGCGCCCTGGGTTGCCCGGCGGCTGATCGAGGGTGCAGCCGCGGCGCTCGGCGGTCGCCCGGCCGATGAGCTGATCCAGCTCTACACGGCGAACCGGGCGGTGCTGCGTGCGCGGCTGGCCGTCGCGCACCTGCTCGACGCGCAGCCGCGCACGCCCGAGCGGTGGATTCCGCAGGGCGAACGCTACCTCGCGCAGGCGAGGTCGGCGCTCGATGCGCTCGATCGCGGGTAGCTGGCTCCGTCAGCCGGGCGGGTGCAGCCGTCGGATCGCCTGCGCGAACAGCGGCGCGCACGAGACGATGCCGAGCTTCGCCCGCACGGGCGCGTCGGACGGCAGCCGGAACGGTGGAACGCTGTCGGTCACCAGCAGGCGCGCGATCGCTTCGTCCGCCAGCACGTCGGCGGCCTCGCCCACGAACAGGCCGTGACCGGCGCAGGCCACGACCGACGCCGCACCCGCCCCGCGCAGCGCGAGCGCCGCCTGGCGCATCGTCTCGCCGCTGCCGATCAGGTCGTCGAGCAGCAGCACGGTGGCGCCGCCGACATCGCCGGCGACCAGCCCGCGCGTGGTCATCACGCCGGCGCTGCGCCGCTTGTCGACCATCGCGAAGCCCACCGGCCTGCCCAGCTGCGCCTCCAGCGCTTCGCGCCACAGTTGCGCGCGCTTGACTCCGCCCGGATCGGGTGACGCGACTGCCAGCGGGCCGCCGGCGAGCTCGGCCGCCAGCGAACCGAACGCGCCGTGCGCGTCGAGGCTGAGCGCCGGAATCCGGAAGGCGTTCTCGAAGGCGGCGACGTTGTGCGCCTCGAGCACGATCAGCGCGTCGGTGCCGACCGCCTCGAACAACTGCGCGACGTAGCGCAGGCCGATCGGATCGAGCGGCTTCGTGCGGCGGTCCTTGCGCGCGTAGGCGAGGTACGGAACGACCGCGGTCACCCGTCGGGCACCGTGGTCGCGCAACGTGGCCACGAAGGCCAGCAGGCGCCACAGCTTGTCGTGCGGACTGTCGAGCGGACCGCCGTGCAGCCCGAGCACCACGCAGGCGTCGGCACCGCCGACCTCGACCAGCGGACGCAGCTTGCACTCGTCGTCGGGAAAGCGTCGCTCCTCGTGCGCGGCGATCTCCACGCCCAGTTCGCCCGCCAGCGCCGCTGCGAATCCGCTTCCCGGCTCGAGGGAAAACAGCATCACTTCGCATCTCCTTCAGTCGCCGCGCGCTCACCGGGCCGCGCCTGCTCGCCCCAGCGCATCCGGGCGAAGGCCTGCACGAACGCATCGAGGCGATCGGCGGGCATCGCGTCGATCCCGGCCGCGCGCTCGCGCCCGGCCCCGCCGAAGCGCCGGCACAACTCGTGCGCGCCGCCCGGCGCCTCGATCGGCGCGCGCACGCTCACCGCCAGCACGTCGCCGGCGCCGCGCCTGGCGACCGCGTGCGCACGACGCGGCGCGGCACTTGCCAGTTCGTTGGCCAGCGCGCCGATCACGCGCCGGCTCCACGGTGCGTCGGGCAGCAGGTAGACCGCGCCGCCGTCGTCCTCCCACCACGGCCCCCGCTTCATCGCCTCGGCGAGGTCTGCGCGGCGCAGCGCGTCGATCTCGCGCGCGACCGGCTCGCGCTCGAGGAACCCGAGCGGATCGCGGTATCGCACCATCAGGCCGTACAGCTGCGCCGGTGCGATGTGCACGTCGCGCTCGTCGTCGCCATAGGCGTTGTAGTTGATCGCCTCGCCGAGCCGGCGCAGGCGCTCGCAGTCGCCAGCGCCCAGGCCGATCTGCGCGGCGAGCCGCGCCGCGGGGCCGCGCAGGTTGTCGCCGAATGCGCCGACCACCGCCCATGCGCGGAACCGGCCATCCAGGCAGCGATCGACCAGGATGCTGGTGCACACGCCGCTGGCGGGATCGATGTGGGCCTCCAGCCCCGGGTGCGTGGGCACCTCGCCGGCCGCATGGTGGTCGAAATAGCGCACCCGCACCCCGCGATCGAGCAGGCGGATCAGCGCATCGCGGTTGCGCTGCATCGACAGGTCGCAGACGAGCACCTCGTCGCCGGCCCGCGCCGGCACGCGGCCTAACAACGCGATCTCGCGCTTGAGCCCGGTGACCAGCGTCGCGGCCGCCGGCTCGTGCAGGCGCCACTGCACGACCGAGCACAGCCCGTCGGCATCGCCGTTGCAGACGTCGAAGCGCCGTCCGCCGCCCCGGCTGGCCGCACTGGTGAGCGTCGAGTCCATCGCGACATTGTGCACTCTCAGGGCCTGTCGTCACCTCCATCTTCGCCTTCGTCCTGCCCGACACACCAGCGACTCGCCGGCGCGCACCGCCTCGACCGGCCTGCGAGCGTCCTCGGCTGCCTGGCGCAACTCGTCGCGCTCGACGTAGCGGGTTACGGCCGGCCGGATGAACGGCACGTCCGGGCTTCAGCGGCAGCATCGCTGCCGCGCGCAGCGTGCGCGCCAGCGCACGCGCGGCTCGCCTGCGCCATCGCAGCGCGGGCACGCATGCGAGCGCCAGCACAACTCGGCGAGCAGCTCGCCGAGCACCGAGACGACGCGCGCCGGGACGTCGGGAACGCGGGTCACCACGACCTTGCTCCCTCGTTCGCCACTTGCAGCCCAACCATAGCCGCCCTGTCCCGCCCCGGCTTGCGATGAATCAACACGCGGGCGCACCGCAGCGGCGATGGTATGCAGACGAGGCACCACAGCGAAGGGAAACGCGCGCCGGTCATGCAGGAACACTGGGAACACTACGAACACGGCGCAGACATCGGCGTGCGCGGCATCGGCGCAACGATGGCCGGCGCCTTCGAGCAGGCTGCGCTGGCGCTGACGGCGGTCATCACCGACCCTTCCGGCGTGGCCGGCAACGAGGCGGTCGACATCGCCTGCGAGGCGCCTGATCCGGAGTTGCTGCTCGGCGAATGGCTGAACGCGCTCGTCTACGAGATGGCCGTGCGGCGAATGCTCTTCGGCCGCTACCAGGTCGAGATCGACGGAACGCGGCTGCGGGCACGGGCGTTCGGCGAACCGACCTCGGTCGAGCGGCACTGCCCGGCGGTCGAGGTCAAGGGCGCCACCTACACCAGCCTGCGCGTCGCACCCACCGCAGACGGAGGCTGGCTGGCGCAGACCGTGGTCGATGTCTAGAGGTTTCACGAAATGGACCTGAACCAGCTGATCCGGCGCGGACCCTGCGAATGGGAAGCACCGATGACGGGCGACATGCGCGTGCCGGCGATCGTCTTCGGCACCGAAACGCTGATTGCCGAGATGGACGACAAGGTGCTCGAACAGTCGAGCAACGTCGCGAAATTGCCGGGCATCGTGCGCGCGTCGTACGCGATGCCCGACGCGCACTGGGGCTACGGCTTTCCGATCGGCGGCGTCGCGGCGTTCGATCCCGAGCGCGGCGGCGTCGTCTCCGCGGGCGGCGTGGGCTTCGACGTCTCCTGCGGCGTGCGCTGCATGCACACCGGTTTGCGCGCCGAAGACATCCTCGCGGTGCAAGAGACGCTGGCCGACGCGCTGTTCGCGCGCATTCCGGCCGGTGTCGGCAGCACCGGGGCGATCCGGCTCGACAGCGCGCAGATGGATGCGATGCTCGCGGGCGGGGCGAAGTGGGCGGTCGAGAACGGCTGGGGCGTGCCCGCGGATCTCGAGCGCATCGAGGAGCGCGGTTGCATGCCGGGCGCCAGGCCCGAGATGGTGTCGGCACTGGCCAGGAAGCGCCAGCGCGACGAAATGGGAACGCTCGGCAGCGGCAACCACTACCTCGAGGTGCAACGCGTCGCCGAGATCTACGACGAGGCGATCGCGGCCGCATTCGGACTGCGCGTCGGCGACGCGGTCGTGACGATCCACTGCGGCTCGCGCGGCCTGGGCCACCAGATCGGCACCGAGTTCCTGCGCAGGATGGCCACCGCGGCAAAGGAATACGGCATCGTGCTGCCCGATCGCGAACTGGCCTGCGCACCGATCCGCTCGGAGCTCGGCGAAATCTATCTGGGCGCAATGCGCTCGGCAATCAACTGCGCGCTCGCGAATCGCGAAATCCTCACCCACCTCACCCGCGAGGTGTTCGCCGACATCCTGCCGGCCGCGCGCCTGCCGCTGCTCTACGACGTCTCGCACAACACCTGCAAGGTCGAGACGCACCTGGTCGATGGCGAACCGCGTTCGCTCTTCGTGCATCGCAAGGGCGCCACCCGCGCGCTCGGTCCCGGTCATCCCGACCTCCCCGAGGCTTTGCGGCAGGCTGGCCAGCCGGTGCTGATCGGCGGCTCGATGGGCACCGGCTCGTACATCCTCGCGGGCACCGAGCGCTCCGAGTCGCTCGCCTTCTCCTCGGCCTGCCACGGAGCCGGCCGCGCGATGAGCCGTCAACAGGCGGCCCGTCGCTGGCGCGGACGCCAGGTGGTCGACGAACTGGCCGCGCGCGGCATCCTGATCCGCAGCCCGTCTTCGCGAGGCATCGCCGAAGAAGCGCCCGGAGCCTACAAGGACGTCGTCGAAGTGATCGATGCCACCGATGCAGCGGGCCTTGCGCGCAAGGTGGCGAAGGTCGAGCCGCTGATCTGCATCAAGGGATGAGCGCCGCGGCGGCCGACGAGTTCACGGTGTTCCTGGCCGGCGACGTGATGACCGGCCGCGGCATCGACCAGGCGCTCGCACAGCCCTCGTCGCCCGAGCTCTACGAGTCGTACGTGCGCGATGCGCGCGACTACCTGCGGCTCGCCGAGCGCACCAGCGGGCCCGTGCCGGTGCCGGTGCCGGCCGACTGGGTCTGGGGCGATGCGCTCGCGGAGCTCGACCGCGTCGCTCCTGCGCTGCGCATCGTCAACCTCGAGACCGCGATCACCACGCACGATCGTCCCTGGCCCAGCAAGGGTATCCACTACCGGATGCACCCGGCCAACCTCGACTGCCTCACCGCCGCCCGGCTCGATTGTTGCGTGCTCGCCAACAATCACGTAATCGACTGGGGCTACGACGGGCTCGCGCAGACCCTGGCCTCGCTGCAGCAGGCCGGCATCCGCACTGCGGGCGCCGGTGCCCGGCTCGACGAGGCCCATGCGCCCGCCGTGCTGCCGCTCGGCGACGGCCGGCGGTTGCTGGTGTTCGCGGTCGCCACCGGGAGCAGCGGCGTGCCGGCGGCCTGGGCCGCAACCGGGCACCGCGCCGGTGTGGCCCTGCTGCCGGCGCCCGGCGAGTCGGCCGCCGAACAGCTCGCCGCGCGGGTCGCCGCGCAGCGCCAGCCGGGCGATCGCGTGATCGTCTCGATCCACTGGGGCGGCAACTGGGGCACGCGCATTCCCCGCGGCCACCGCGCGTTCGCGCACCGGCTGATCGACCTGGGCGCGGCCGATCTCGTCCACGGTCATTCCTCGCACCACCCCCTGCCGGCCGAAGTGCATCGCGGCCGCCTGGTGCTCTACGGTTGCGGCGACCTGATCAACGACTACGAAGGCATCGGCACGCGTGGCGACCTGCGCTCGGACCTCGGCTGCCTGTACTTCGCGACGCTTGCGCGCAGCGACGGATCACTGCGCAGCCTGCGGATCGTTCCGCTGCAGATGCGCCGGCTGCGACTCGGCCCGCCCGACCCCGATGCACGCGACTGGCTGCACCAGTTGCTGAGCATCGGAGGACGCGGGTTCGGCACCAGTCTCGAAGAGCATCCCGAAGGCGGCTGGCGGCTGGCGTACGCGAGCCCGCGCTGAAGCGCGTTCGCGCTACGCGCGGCCCTGGGCGAGCCAGCGCGCGGCCAGTGCGCCGACGTCGACCGGCCCGCCGGTGTCGACCTCGATCGCCGCGGCCCGCTCGTCGTCGCGCAGCGGCTCGTGCCCCGCGAGCTGGCGCTCGAGGATCGCGAGATCGGCATCCGACGCGTCGGCGCCGCCGGCGCGTCGCGCGGCGACCCGTTCGCGCAGCAGCGCCGGCTCGGCGCGGCAATGCAGGATCGTGAACGGCAGCCCGCGCGAGCGCGCCGCCTCGCGGAACGCGTCGCGCTCGCGCGCGCGCAGGAAGGTGGCGTCGACGATCGTCGGATAGCCGGCATCGAGCGAGTGCATCGCCTGCGCGAGCAGCCGCTCGTAGGTGCGCTGCGTCGCGTCGGCCGCGTAGATGCCCTCGCCGGGCCGCGCCGACGCGTCGTGCAGCGCAGCCAGCCCGAACAGGCGCTTGCGCTCGACGTCCGAACGCAGGCGGATCGCGCCTGCCTGCTCGAGCAGGCGCTGCGACAGGTGGCTCTTGCCCGAACCCGACAGCCCGTGCGTGACCAGCAGCCGCGGATCGTGCTCGCGCTCGAGCCGCTGCGCCAGTCCGAGGTAATCGGGGCCGCGCGGCGCGGCAGCCGAAGCGCCGGCCGGGGCGCCGTCCTGCGCGGCGCGGATCCGCGCCACCAGTGCGCGCACCAGCGCGCGATAGACGAGGTAATAGCGCAGCGCCGGCAGGCCGTCGTGGTCGCCGCTGGCCGCAAGCCAGGCGTCGAGAAAGCGGAACGCAAGGTCGCGCCGGCCGTGGGCGAGCAGGTCCATCACCAGGAACGCGACGTCGCTGCAGACGTCGATCCAGCGCAGGCCAGGGTCGAATTCGATGCAGTCGAAAGCGGTGACCTCGTCGCCCAGGGCCACAGCGTTGGCCAGGTGCAGGTCGCCGTGGCCCTCGCGCACGCGACCGGCCGCCTTGCGGCGCTCGAACAGCGGCCGCAGGCCGCGCGCCCGCGCGTCGAGGCGCTCGCGCAACGCCGACACCTGCGCAGGCGCGAGGAACGCCGCCAGGCCGTCGAGCACCTGCGAAGTGTCGGCCTCGATCCGCGTGGGGCTGCCGTACGGCGTGTCGGCCCCGGCCGCGGGAGCCCGATCGTAGAAGAGCGCGAGTCGCGCGGCCAGCCGTTCGAGTTGCGCGGCGTCGAGCCGGCCCGCCGCGAGGTGCTCGCTGAGCAGCGCACCGGCCTCGAACTGACGCATCTTCACCGCGTACTCGATCGGCTCGCCCTCGCCGCCGAGCCGCGGCGCATCGACGCTTCCGGTGATCGGCACCACTTCGAGGTACAACCGGGGGGCGAGCCGCCGGTTCAGCCGCAGCTCTTCGTCGCAGTAGTGCCTGCGGGTGGCGAGTTCCGCGAAGTCGAGAAAGCCCAGGTGCACCGGCTTCTTGATCTTCCAGGCGAAGCGCCCGTCGAGCAGCACCCACGAGATGTGCGTCTCGATCGCGACGACCGGGGATTCGCCCCGGCGCTGCAGCACGCCGCGCAGCGCCTCGGCGAGGCGCCGGCAGCGAAGCTCGGGGGATTCGGACGGTGTTGTCGGCGGCATGGCCCTTCCCGGTGACGGCCCATTCTCGCGGGGCGGCGCACGCCAGGCAAGCGCTCCAAAGCCCTCGCGGCGGCATGCGGGCGCCGGCACGCTAGAATTCGCGCTTCCGCGAATCGGGGGGACAGCATGCGACAGGTGTTCAACTTCAGCGCCGGGCCGGCCACCCTGCCCGAAGAAGTGCTCGCGCAAGCCGCGGCCGAAATGCTCGACTGGCACGGCAGCGGCCAGTCGGTCATGGAGATGAGCCATCGCGGCAAGGAGTACATGAGCATCCACGAGCAGGCCGAGCGCGACCTGCGCGAACTGATGGGCATCCCGTCGAACTACAAGGTGCTCTTCCTGCAGGGCGGCGCCACGCTGCAGTTCGCGATGGTGCCGATCAACCTGATGCGCGGCAAGGCTGCCGACTACGTGCACACCGGCGAGTGGTCGAAGAAGGCGATCAGGGAAGCGAAGCTGTTCGGCGCGGTGAACCTCGCCGCGTCGGCCGAAGACCGCAACTTCAGCTACGTGCCGGCGCAGTCGTCCTGGAAGCGCTCGCCCGACGCGGCCTACCTGCACTACTGCGCCAACGAGACGATCGGCGGCGTCGAGTTCTCCTGGATTCCGGACGCCGGCGACGTGCCGCTGGTGGCCGACGTCTCGTCGACTTTCCTGTCGCGCCCGCTCGACGTCTCGAAGTTCGGCCTGATCTACGGCGGCGCGCAGAAGAACATCGGCCCGGCCGGCCTGACCATCGTGATCGTGCGCGAAGACCTGCTCGGGCACGCGCCCAGTGGCACGCCCACGATGCTCGACTACAAGGTCCAGGCCGACGCCGACTCGATGCTCAACACGCCGCCCACCTGGGCGATCTACATCGCCGGGCTGGTCTTCCAGTGGCTGAAGCGCCAGGGCGGGCTCGGGACGATCGAGCGGCGCAACATCGAGAAGGCGCAGGTCCTCTACGACTACCC
>Ga0232062_1191774_pt1 | contig 11393 bp, 10 predicted proteins | sample LAC_MetaT_6_FD_165031 | JGI IMG/M metagenome (GOLD analysis project Ga0232062, IMG submission 165031) | Metatranscriptome of anaerobic ammonium oxidizing microbial communities from anammox membrane bioreactor (MBR) in UC Berkley... | ecosystem: Engineered > Bioreactor > Anaerobic > Unclassified ...
CCTGGGGAGACCATTGCCGAGCGCGTCAGCCGCCTCGGCATCGGCGCCATCCGCCACCACATCTTCCTCTGCGCCGACCAGACCGAGCCGAAGTGCTGCAGCCGCGAGGCCGGCCTGGAGTCCTGGAAGTACCTGAAGAAGCGCCTGGTGGAACTGCGGCTCACCGGCGCCGGCGGCATCTACCGCAGCAAGGCCAACTGCCTGCAGGTCTGCATGCATGGCCCGGTCGCGGTGGTCTATCCCGACGGCATCTGGTACCGCAACTGCACGCCCGAGGTGCTCGAGCGCATCATCCAGGAACACCTCATCGGCGGGCAGCCCGTCGAGGAGTTCGTCATCGCACGCATGCCATCGCGGGCCGCAGGCCAGCAGCCGTAGCGACAGCGCAACCCGAAGGGTGCAGCGGGGGAGCAATTGGCCCGGCGTCCCGGAGAATGCTACCGATGGGAAACCCCGACAGGTGACCCCGGCAGAGCTGCTTCCCGGGACGCCGGACGCAATCCTGATGTTCGTCCTGGCGCGAATCCGGCCCAGCCGACCCCTGACCTGAAGGAAGCGCATGAGGCGCCCGTTTCGCGACCCGATGCGGGCCATGGCGTTCGGCTGGCAGGTGCAGATGAGTATATACAGGCCGGCCGGAAACGGGGCTGACCAGTCGACAATCCGGCGGCTATTTATCTTGATATCAAGATAAAGCACGGTAAGTGGTTGATTCTCGGTTCCTAGATATCAATCTTTTTTGTGTCTCAAGGTCTCGTCACCGATCGCCCGCCAGGGATTTGCGCAAAAGCCGCCACGATTTTGCGTTATGTCAAGCAAATGAGCATGCCATGACCGGATTGAACGGGAACAAATAATTCCTGCTTATTCAACAAGATAAACACCCATGATCGCTGGCTGCAAAGCACGGCCAGGGATCATGGGGGCTCGGGTAATGGCCGGCTGCCAAATGCGGGAGCGGGTGCTCGGCCGCGCGGGATGGCGGCCCGCACCGGCCCTGCGGAAGGCGGGACCGGCCACGAGGGGCTGGCCAGCTCAGGCCGGGAAGAAGTCGATGGGCTTGGTGGTGGTCACCTTGGCCACGTCGCGGGCCTCGAAGCGGAACATCCGCACCCGCGTGACGAGCTTCTGCAGCAGCTCGGCGTCATCGAGCTCGGAAGACACCACCTCGCAGGCCGATACCACGCCCGAGGGCTCGATGGTCAGCTGCAGCACCAGCTTGCCCTGCAGGGAGGGATCCCGCCGCAAGGCGCGGCTGTAGAGCGCGTAGATGGCCCCCTTGTTCTGGTCGAAGACCATCTCGATTTCCTCGCGGCTGCGGGAAGGCTTGCCGCTTGCGCCACGCGGGCTGGTGTCCGCGGCGGCTTCCATGCCCGCCAGGTTGCTCGTGACGCGGGTCACCTCGCGCCCGGCCAGCTCGCCACCACCCGTGTCGCGGCTGAGCGCGGCGGTGTTGATGCCGCCACTGCCCTTACCCGCGCTCGCCGTGATCAGCGAGCGCTCGACCCGTGGCACGTCGCCTGCCACCGTGCCCAGCTGGCGGCCAGCCGCCAGCCGGGTACTCGCCTGGGTGTCACGCAGCGCCGCCAGCTCGTCCTGCATGGCCAGCAGGCCCGTGTTGCGCAGCTTTTCGCGGAGATCCTCGCGCCGCCGTTCCACCGGCATGGGAGCCACCGGGGTGGCGCGCCGCGGCTCGACCTTCGCCACCCGTGGCTCGGGCTGCGGCTGCTGCTCCTGTGGCCGTGGCCGCTCCACCACCGGCGGTGGCGGGGGCGGCGGCTTGCTCTGCTCGAGGATGAGCCTGACCACGCGCTCCGGGACCGCCGGCGCCGGCAGGCGCTCGGGCTTGACGAGCGGGAGGAAGGGCATCACCACCGCGATGGCCGCATAGGCAATGAAGGCATTGCGCAGGATGCGCCGGAAGCGGGCCTCGGCCTGCTCGTCGGCATGCCAGGGCAGTTCGTACAGTCGATAGGGCACGGCAAGCGCGCTCATGGACAGGCTGCCTTCCTCAGGCCGCATCCGGCGACTGGGCAGCCTCGCGCTCCAGCACCGCCAGCGAGACCTTGCCGAAATCGGCGCTGGTGCAGGTGGCCATCACCTTCTTAAGCACGCTGTAGGGCACCGAGCGGTCACCCATGATGGTGACCTCCGCGGCCTCCACCGGCACGGCGCCACCGAGCACCCGGGCTCCCTGGCCGAGGAGCGCCGCCCGCAGCGGCCCCATGATGTTCCCCTCCCCGGCCGCGAGCTCGGACAGGCTCCCGACCAGCTGGCCGCCGACGTAGATGCTGTCCGGGCTCACCATGACTACCAGCGTCTCGCGGGGCTTGAGGTCGGAAGTCGACTGCGGAATCGCAATGTTGCGGGTGTTCGGCAGGATGTCGGCATCCGAGGTGTGCAGCAGCAGGAACACCACGAGGATGACCATCATGTCGATGAAGGGCACGAGGATCAGCCGGCCCTTCCCGCGGTGCTGCCGCTCGCGATGCTGCCTGAGGCGCGTGGACATCATGTTGGCGCGTCTCCCACGGAGATGTTCGGAAAGAGCTCCGCCCGGGCCCAGCCCTGGCTGCCGGGCAGCTCGTAGACCCGCAGCACGTCCATCACCTGCACGAGCACGTCGTAGGGGATGGCCGGTGCCAGCAGGATGCTCGCGTCCTGCTCGTCGGGATACTGCGCCTTCACCTGCCTGATGAATTCCCCGAGGCCCTCGAGGTCATGGCCGGAAGCCCCGCGGGGCAGGTGCTTCAGCACGCCGGCATGCCGGTCGGTCACGTCGATGGCCTCGTCCCGGACGATGACCTCCAGCTGCAGCCCCTGCGGGAGCGCGGGGAGCTCCGCGTTCGCGCTGGGCAGGTTGAGCTCGAGGATGCTCACCTTGGAGAACACCGCGGTGAATATCAGGAAGAACAGCAGCACCACCATCATGTCGATCAGCGGCACGATGTTCAGGTCGCCGTCGCCCCGCAGCCGCCGGTGGTGCTGGCGGGCGCGGCTGACATGCCTCGCGGCGCGCATGGCTCAGGCCGTGCCCTGCGCCGGGGCCGGGCGGCGTCCCATGGCCGGCGTGGCCGGCGCGCCACTCCCGGCGGCTGGCGGTGGCGCAGCCAGGCCGCCACCGCGCTCGGCGATGGCATTGATGAACTTCAGCGCCGCGACCTCGAGGCTGTCGATCACCGCGGTGGTCTTCGCCTCGAGGAGCATGTGGAAGAACAGCAGGGTGATGGCGACGACCAGGCCGCCCGCCGTGTTGTTCATGGCCACCGAGATGCTCGCCGCCAGCAGGCTCGCCTTCTCCGCCGGGTTGGCGGTGGAAATGGCGCTGAAGGCGGCGATCAGGCCCACGATGGTGCCCAACAGGCCGAGCAGCATGCCGATGTTGGCAAGCGAGGCCAGGAAGTGGGTCCGCTTGTCGAGCCTCGGGATGATCTCGAGCAGGCTCTCTTCCATGGCCTTCTCGATGTCGTCGCGGCGCGAGGCGGTGCGGGCGCGCGACAGCCCGTAGCAGAGCACGGTGCCAAGCGCGGAGCCGGACTGCTCGGCCTGCTTCATCGCCTCGGCGAAGTTGCCGGCGCGCAGGCTCGGCGTGATGCGCTCCCATGCCTGCTGGTTCTCAAGCCGCGCCCGGGTGAGCACGATGAAGCGCTCGATGGCAATGGCGATGCCGGCCACGAAGACTGCCGCCATCGGGTAGAGGAAAAAGCCGCCGTCACGAAAGAACGTGACGATGAACGAGTAGACTTCCATGCAGACAACCTCCAGCTCGATACCATCCCGCGCTGCGGTCACGCCCTTGCCGTGACACCGCGGCCCACGGCTCAGCGCCGCCCGGCCGCAGCGGGTCCATCCCTGTCGCCCGCTGCGTACAATCCATTGAAATAAAGCATCTGTCGGCGAAACACTTCACGGTCCACGGGTGCCAGCACCTCGTCGAGGAGGCTGTTCAGCGGCCTGCCCGCCAGTGCAGCGGGCCCGGGCTCCTTCCACGGCACGACGTAGAGCACCTTGGGCAGCTCCTGGTTGCCGCGGATGGCCGTCGGGTCCAGGTCCAGGTAGTCGGGTGCCGCGGGCGTGCTGGCTGCGGCCGGTGGCTCGTCGGCACCTGCCATGCCGGTGACGGCGGCCAGCGCGACGGCCCATGCCCCCAGCAGCCACGTGGCGATGGCGCGCCTCATGAGCCCGCCTCCTCGAGGCGTGCCGCGCGCTCGACCGGCTTCACCCTGCGCTCGAGGTCGCCGATCCACTGCTCGACCGCGGGCGCATCGTCCACGGCCAGGGCACGGAAGTGCTGGTACTCGGCCAGCGCGAGCTCGGGGCGCTGCAGGTAGAGCTCGTAGAGCACGCCGAGGTTGAAGGCGGCGTCCGCGTAGCCCGGGTCGGCCGCAAGCGCGCGGCGGTAGGACTGCTCGGCTTGCGCAAAGCGCCCCTGGCGGCGCTGGACCACGCCCAGCGCATTCCACGGCGCGGCACAGCGATGGCAGACCGCCAGTGCCTGCTTGAGGAGCGCCTCGGCTGCCTCGAGCTCGCCACGGCGCGCCTGCAGTTGCGCCAGGTTGACCAGCGGCCCGGCATGCATCGGGTAGCGCGTGGCCAGCGACCGCAGCAGCGGCTCCGCCCGCGCATCATCGCCTGCCTCCAGCGCTTCCAGTGCCGCCGCGAACTGCGCCTGCGCAGCAGGGTCCGCGGCAACGCTGCCGCCCTCGCCCGTCGGCCCGGCCTGCCGCCAGGGCGCGCTGCAGGCCGGGAGCGCAGCCACCACCAGCGCCGCCAGCAGCAAGCGCGGCAACCTTGCCTCAATCCATTGCCAGTACATAGGCCTCGCTCCTTTCCCGGCGCGCAAAGCGGCCCGGGTTGAGTTCCTCCAGGCGGGCGAAGCTGCGCCGTACCCACTCGTCGTAGGTGCCATCGGCCGCGCGCTCCGCGTTCAGCTGGTGCAGCTCGATGGCCTTTTCCTCGAAGGGAAAGGCCTGTTCCTCGAGCAGCAGGGCGTATTCCTCGCGCTCCTCGGCATCGAGCCCGGCCGGCTGCTCCGCGTCGAGCAGCGCGCGCCCGAGCGCGAAATAGAGCTCGGCGGTCTCGAAGGTGGCGGCGGTGGTGACCTCGGCGACCGCGTAGTCGGCGGCCTGGCCGTAGGCGGCAAGCGCCCGCTCGAGGCGCTGCTGCTTCAGCCTGAGGCTGTCGGCAAGCGGCACCACCAGCCGCAGCTCGAGGAAGGCATCGCGCAGCGGCGCCGCGAGCTCGAGCGAGGCGGTGGCCGCAAGCCAGCGGCTGCGGTCGGTGCGTGCCGCGCCTGCCGCGGCATCGGCCTCGACGATCGCCCGCAGCCAGCGCTGCCGGCCGGCCGAATCACCCGCTTCCCCTGCAAGCTCGGCCAGCCGCTGGCGCGCCTCCTGCGCCTCGGGCAGGGACTCGGCAAAGCGCTGCACGGCCTGCTCCAGCACCCTCTGCTCGCCGGCTGCCTCACCGGCCTGGCGATGAAGCGCTGCGGCACGCCACAAGGCCTCGCGCTGGACCTGGACATCGAGGCTCGGCGTGGCCGCGATCGCCTCGAACTCGCGTGCCGCCTCGAGGTCGCGCCCATCGGCCTCGAGCGCCACCGCCAGCTGCTGGGTGGCCTCGTCCTGGAAGCGGTGGCCGGGGAACTCGTCGCGGTAGCGGTGCAGGACCTCGACCGCCCGTCCCCACTGCTGGTCGGCCACGAGAAGGGCTGCGGCATCGTAGAGCGCATCGGGGCGGATCGTGGCTGCAGGCGCGGCCACGCCCACCCGCAGGAAGTCCTCCACCGCCGCGGCATGGTCGCCCGCGAGCCGCGCGGCCTCGGCCTGCCGGTAGATGGAGGCGGCGATGCGCTCTTCCACCTGTGCCAGCGCATCCGCATCACCACCGAGCCCGCGCAGGTGGAGGTAGGAATGCTCGGCCTCCGCATAACGCCCCAGCTCGAACTGGCTGTGGGCCCGCACGGTCCAGGCCACGCGCTCCAGCGCGGGTCCGGCCGGCGGCATGCGTGCCACCACCTCGTCGGCCACCGCCAGCGCACGCTCGAGCTCGCCGCGCTGGAAGAGCTCCTCGGCCGCCGCGGTCTGCACGGCCGCGGCCTCGGGATGGCCGGGGAAGCTCCTGGCAAACTTCAGGTCCTCCTCGATGAGCTGGCCGTGCCAGGCTGCACGGGACTCGCCATCGAGCGCCTTCTCGTGCTCGCGCGCGGCCAGCAATCCCGCATAGCCGGCCTCGGCCGCCTGCGGATGATCGCCGTAGCCATAGGCGGTGCGGCGGTACTCATGGGTTGCCTCGGCAAACTCGCCGGCCTCGAACAGCAACTCGGCCAGCAGGAAGTTGCGCGGCGCGGATTCCGGGTCATCCGGGAAATAGGCCAGGTAGCGGCGATACCACCCGGCTGCCTTCTGGTAGGCCTCCGCGCTGCGCAACTGCTGCGCCTGCTGGTGGTCGTGGCTCGCAAGGTCGGAGAGGCTCGCCTTGAGCCCGGCCAGCACGCCAGGCCTCGAGGCCGGTTCGACGCCCGCCCAGTAGGCGCTGTCGAGGCCATAGCGTTCCACATACTCCGCCTTGGCCTCGAGCACCTTGCCCGGGAAGCTGCCTGCCGTCCAGGCGGCGATGACCTGCGATTGGAGCAGTGGTGCGCGTGGATGCACCGGGTAGCGCAACACGAAGTGGTGATAGGCCTCGGCCGCATCTCCCCAGCGCTCCTGTGCGAGGTAGAGGTCGCCCAGGCCGGCGTAGAGCACGTCGGCAAAGGGCAGCCCCGGATGGCGGTCGAGCAGCGCGTCGATGCCCGCCATGCCGTCCAGCTGGGCCACCGAGAGGCTCATCGCGCGCAGCGTGTCTTCCACGAGCTCGCGCTCGGCCTTGCCGAGGTCCTGCAGGGGGGCCGCCTCGATGCTCTCGCCGGCATGGGCCAGGCGGCGCTGGAGCACGCCGAGGAAGGGCTCGAGGCATTCCTCGAGGCTGCCCTGCTTGAAGAGCGCCCAACCCTGCTTGTAGAGCGCCTGCTCGAAGAAGGCGCCCTCCTCGCCCGCGGCGACGACCGCGGCATAGGCCTGCTCCGCGGCCGGGTAGTCGCGCAGCAGGAACAGGCGCTCGCCGCGACGGAACTGCGCCTCGGCGAGCAGCGAGCTTCCCGGATGGGATGCGACCAGCTGGTCGAGCACCCGCAGCGAGGCGTCGGCATCGCCCGCCGCCTCCTCGGCGCGCGACAGCGAATAGAGCACCCTGTCGCTGCCCTCGGCCTCGGGAAACTCGCCAAGGTACTGGCGGTAGAGCGCGATGGCGCGCCGGTAGGATGCCTGGCCCGCCGCCGGGTCGTCGGCCGCGTCCGCTTCCTCGGCGGCGGCGAGGAAGAGGTCGGCCAGCCGGCGCAGGGACTCGGCACGCATCGTGCCAGGCGCATCCGCCAGCAGCAGGAAGCGCTCGTATTGCTCGCGGGCCAGCCGGCTGCCATCCTCGACCTCGGTGCGCCGCTCGATGGCCGGTGCCTTGCGCAGGCTGCCGATGGTGGCATCCGCATGGTGGCTGCCCGCGGAGAAGGGCCACAGCCCCCCCGCCACGGCCACGGCCACGGCCAGGCTGAGGCCAGCCGTCATCATGGCGCTGCACCAGGTGGCGGCGTGGCCGCCGCCTGCAGGGCACCCGCCCTGTCGTAGAGCGTGGCAAGCGCGAACTGCGCCTGCACGCGATAGCTGGCAAGGCGCTCCTTCTGCGCACCGAGCTCGTGCTCGGCCATCGCGGTCAGCACGCCCTCCTGTCGCCGCAGGCTTGCCGCCACCGCCTCCTGCATGCGGGCGAGGCGCGCGGACAGCAGGTCGATGCGGCCGGCAAAGCCGGCGAGCCGCTCGGGCTCGCCGAGGCCCGCTTCGCGAACGCCCTCCAGCTGCCTGCCGGCCCGCTCGATCCCGCGATCGAGGTCCCCGAGCGCGCGGCGCACGCGCCACGCCCTCTCCCGGAAGCTGCGCTCGAGGTCCCAGACCATCAGGCCCCTCAGCAGGCGATGCTGCTCGCGCAGCGCGGGTTCGGCATCGGCAAAGCGCGGGTCGGCCGCCACTGCCGCCAGCCGCTGCCAGCGATCCTGTTCCTCGGCGGTCGCCAGGGCTGCAGGGTCATTCTCCGCCTCCGCGCGCGCAAGGCGCTCGGCAAGCCGCGTGCGTCGCTGGCGCAATGCGGCGATGTCGATGCCGGCAAGCCGCTCGCGGGTCGCCGGGAGGCGGGTGGCGAGGGCCTCCCCGCGCGTCTCCACCATGCCCGCGTAGGCGGCAAGCCGCTGCTGCCAGTCCTCGAGGTAGTGCTCCAGCGCCAGCAGGTCGCGATAGTTCTTCACGCCCTCCTGGAAGGCATGCCCGGCCATCAGCAGGTAGAGGTAGCGCGAATCCTCGCGGTCGGGGATGGCATCCAGCCGCCAGTACCAGCGGCTCAGGCCTGCTTCGTCCTTCTCGAGCAGTGCGGGCAGCAGCTTGCCCTGCCGTGCGCGGCCGATGGCCTCGTCGAGGTGCGCCAGCTCGGCATCGAAGGTGCCGAGTGCCTGCTGGTAGGCCTCGACGGCGGAGCCGTAGATGCCAAGGCGGCCGAGCGCGTAGGGAACCGCCAGGAAGGACTCCTGCACCGCGCTGTCCAGCAGGTCGCGCTGCATGAGCTCGAGCCAGGGCAGCAGGGCCCCGTCATGGTCCTCCACCAGGGCGCGTGCCCAGCCCACCCCCAGCAGGGCCTTGTTGGCAAAGGGCCCGTGCAGGCGTACCCGCTCGAGCACCGCGCGCGCCCGGGCGGCATCGCCAGCCTGCAGCAGGGCATAGCCCAGCGCCAGGTTGGCCTTGTCGCGCAGGCCCTTCTGCTCCTCGCCGGAAGCCGCCATGCTGCCGACCCGCTCGAGGAGTGCCTGCGCCTCGCCTGTCCTCCCGAGCGCGGCCAGCGCCACGCCGAGGTTGTAGCGCGCGTAGGCAAGCCAGCTGCCCGGCGCATCCCAGTCCTCGAGCAGGCGCTTCGCGGCATCGTAGTCGCCGAGCGCCATGTGGCACTGGGCCATCAGCATCGGCAGCTCGGCAGCCAGCGCCTCCTGCAGGTGGCCGCCGACGTGGCCAAACGCGGCCAGCGCTTCCACATGGAGGCCGCGCTGGTAGCGCAGCTTGCCGAGGTAGAACCAGGCCCGGTCGTGCACCGAGACATCGGCTGTTCCCGCCAGCAGCTGCTCGAAGATCGCCTCCGCGCGCTCATGCTGGCCGTAGGACAGGTACAGGCCGCCAAGCAGCAGCTCGGCCTCGTCGGCATGGTGTGGCAGCCGTCCCGCCGAGCGCGCCACCAGGAGGTGGTTCAGCGCGGTGAAGTCATCCTGCTGGTAGAAGTGGAACAGCACCTCGCCGAAATGGAGGTCGCGCACGATGCTGCCCGCCACCGCCTCGGCCGCATGCGCTGCCGGGCCGGCGAGCAGGCCGGCGGCCAGCAGCAGCCAGCGCAACCCACGGCGATGGACCCGGGCGCCGCGCGGCATCGCTCATTCCCACTCGCGGACCGTGAAGTCCGGCTGCATCTTGCTGCCGCGGTCGGAGATTGCGAGCTCCACGTACTTCGCGCCGATGCCCTTCTCGAACTGCAGCGTGGCGCCGCGGCGATAGTCGCGCTCGTGGGTCCCCTGCCCGGTGAAGGTGGCCACCAGCTCGTGGGTGCCGGAGCGCAGGTTGCCGATGTACAGCCGGTGCACGCCGCCGCGGTGGAGGGCCTCGACCTCGCGCTCGGTGTACAGGTACTTGCCGACCGCCTTGCCATCCAGCGTCAGCTGCACCGAGTCGAGCGAAAAATACTCGCCCACGTCCATCGAGACGAAGACGGAAACCTGCGTGCTGGACGGGAACAGCAGCTCCTCCTCGAGCATGAAGAGCTCGCGGTTGAGGTCGAGCACCTCGTCCTTGAGCTGCTGGACTTCCTGGTCCATGGCCTGCGCATCCGGCAGCTCGCCGGCACGAACCCCCGTGACCGCCGTCGCACCCGCCAGCCACATCGCCATCATCCAGTACAAGGTGTTTCTCATGGGATCCCCACCCGTCGTTGCCGGCCGTAGCCGCTATTCATCGAGCAGGCCGCGGATCTCGCGCCTGATCTCGGTTGCCGAAGCCTGGCGCCCGTCGCGATGCTGGATGCGCAGCCGGCCCTCGCGGTCGACCAGGACCACGGCGGGCAGCCGGCCGATGGCGTAGAGCCGCCCGGCCTCGCCTTCGGGATCGAGCAGCACGGGAAACGCCCCGCCTGCGGCATCTGCCATGCCCGCGGCTGCCTCCGGCCGGGAGTCGAAGCTCACCGCGATGAGCCGCAGGCCATCCCCCGCGAACTCTTCCTGCAGCCGCCGCCATTCCGGCAGGCCTTCGCGGCAGGCGCCGCACCAGCTCGCCACGAAGGCAAGCGCGACCACTTCGCTGCGGTGTTCCGAAAGGCGGATGTTCTTCCCCGCCGTGCTCCTCAGCACGAAGTCGGGTGCCATGGGCGCGGCATCGGGACCGGCCGCCCACGCGGGGACCACCAGGCAGGCGGCTAGGGCTGCCGCCAGGCAGGCCGTGGCTGCCATGGCGCGAGGTGCCCTGGAATGCTGCTGCGTCCCTGTCATGATCACTTCCCGGTTCGGCTGGCGGGCCGGCACGCCGGGGGCCGGGGGACGCGATGGCGGCAAGGGCGCGGGGGCCCGGTCTGCCGGCAACCCCGCTATCCGCCGACCACTCCCGGGGTCGCGGACCGGAGGCTTTGCGTCCCCGCCTCGCGACGGGTTTGCCCTGCAAGTCCTGCTGGCGGGGATCCATCCCTGGCGATGGTCCCTGCCACGCTGCATGGTGACAGGGCCGCATGGCCCTGCCTGTGATGGCCGTCACCCTTTGCGGGCGGCTGCCTGCTCAGCGGCGGCCGCCGGCTGCCGCAAAGCCTCTGGAAAACAGCACCCGGTGCCGGTCATCCACGATGACGGCCTCGTAGCCCGGCACCGAGGCCACGATTTCCAGCCCCTCTTCCGGCCCGCGGATGAACACGGCCTTGGTCAGGCCCTCGGTGACCACCGCGTCCGGGCCGACGATGGTGACGCTGCGCACGCCGCTCGCCGAGCGGCCGGTGCGCGGGTCGATGATGTGGTGCACGCGCCTGCCATCCTTCATGAAGAAGCGCTCGTAGTCGCCCGAGGTCGAGATGGCCTCGTCGACCAGCGCAAGGCGCGTCACCAGCTTGCCGGCATCGTCCGGGTCGCGTATGCCGATGATCCAGGGCGCGCCGTGGTGGTCCCCCAGCAGGCGCGTGTCCCCGCCTGCGGTGGCCAGCGCATGCTGCACGCCCGCCTCCCGCAGCTGGGCAATGACCCGCTCGACCGAATAGCCCTTGGCGATGCCGCCCAGGTTGATGCGGGTGCCGGGCACCGA
>Ga0232062_1020798_pt1 | contig 11295 bp, 10 predicted proteins | sample LAC_MetaT_6_FD_165031 | JGI IMG/M metagenome (GOLD analysis project Ga0232062, IMG submission 165031) | Metatranscriptome of anaerobic ammonium oxidizing microbial communities from anammox membrane bioreactor (MBR) in UC Berkley... | ecosystem: Engineered > Bioreactor > Anaerobic > Unclassified ...
CATGAAAAACCCTCGCCAAAGAGCCTTTGACAGATTCTTTTCCGTTGTGCGCCGGTTACGACGGGAGTGCCCGTGGGATCGTCAGCAAACGCACCGGTCCATCCGCCACAGCCTCCTCGAAGAAACGCACGAAGTCATCGAAGCGATTGACCGTGGGGATATGGATCACCTCAAACAAGAGCTGGGAGACCTCTTGCTCCATGTTGCCCTGCATTCCGTGATGGCCGAAGAACGGGGCCGATTCAGCATGAACGAAGTTCTTCATACAATCACCGAAAAACTTGTCTATCGACACCCGCATGTGTTCGGCACGGTCAGAGTTCGGTCCGCCCGCGAAGTCAAGGACAACTGGGAAAAACTGAAACTCACCGAAGGACGCTCCTCGATCATCGACGGCGTACCGAAGACGCTTCCCGCGCTTCTGAAGGCCCGAAGGCTGCAGGAAAAAGCCTCCAAGGTCGGTTTTGACTGGAAAAGCAAGGGGGGCGTGTGGAAGAAGGTCGAGGAAGAGCTTGCGGAACTTCGGAGGGCAGTTCGAACGGGGTCAGCCCGGCAGAAGGAGGAAGAATTTGGCGACCTCCTGTTTTCGCTCGTGAACTACTCCCGGTTCATCGGTGTTCACCCGGAGCTGGCACTGCAAAAAGCCTCTGCAAAGTTCTCCCGAAGATTCAGGAGAATGGAGAAGGAACTGACGCGCCGCGGCATCCACGCCGCAGAGGCCGGACTCGAGCTCATGGACTCCATTTGGACGAAACAGAAGAAACGGCAACGAAGCTAGGCCGCTGGGCGGAAGCCGACAACATTCCGTGACGATGGTAAGAGGTGTCAAGTCTCGTGCTGCCGGAGCCGGAACTACGCCCGGCCGTTTTCATCCCTTTGCTGGTTGGCTCCGTGGTAGCGGTCGTACGCGTCGATGATGTCCTTCACCAGCCTGTGCCGGACAACGTCGTTGCGGTCGAGATAAGCAAACGCCACCCCCTGAATTTCCTGCAGAACATCCTGAATCTGAACAAGGCCCGAAACCGTCTTCTGCGGCAGGTCAATCTGCGTGATGTCCCCCGTAATGATGGCCCGTGAGTTCGCCCCGAGCCGCGTGAGGAACATCTTCATCTGCATGGCGCTGGCATTCTGTGCTTCGTCCAGGATCACAAACGCGTTGTGCAGGGTCCGCCCGCGCATGTAGGCCAGAGGGACGATCTCAATGATGCGCTTCTCCATGTAACTCCTCAACTTCTCAGCCGTCAGCATGTCGTCGAGCGCGTCATAGAGCGGACGGAGATAAGGATCCACCTTTTCGCGCAGATCGCCCGGCAGGAATCCCAGACTTTCTCCTGCTTCCACTGCCGGTCGTGCAAGAACGATCTTTGTCACATCCCGGTTTTTCAATGCCGCAACCGCCATGGCGACGGCCAGGTAGGTCTTGCCGGTCCCCGCCGGTCCGATCGCAAACACGATATCGTGCGTCCGGATCTTCTGAACATACGCCTTCTGGCCCGGAGTCCTGGGTCTGATGATGCCGACCTTCGTGTAGAGGATGGCCTGATCGGCCTCTTCGGTCGGCACACCCGCCGGCGGCTCGGCAACCGATCCGTTCACCGACACCAGATCGATCACGGTGTCCACGTCATTAGGCGAAAGGTTGCCGTTCTTGTTCAGGATGTAGATCAACTCCCTGAAGATCTTCTCCAGCCTCCCCACATCCTCTCTCTTTCCCCGCAGGGTCACCGTATCGCCACGCACCGTGATAGTCGCATCGAACCGGTCTTCGATCAGCTGCAGGTGGGCATCGTTATAGCCCAGCAGCTGTACCGTATCCACGCCGCGCAACTCGATCTTCCGTTCAGTCAAAGCGAAGGGTTCCTCCTCACATCCCCAACAAAACGAAACGCCCGCACAACCGTCCTCCACGGGACGTTCGGGGGGCGTTTCAGAATCATCGGATTGTTCAAGCGATCGTACGTTGGATCTGCTTCTCCCTGGTTCCGGAGGGTTCCGGTCTACTTGTTCCTCCAGTATGCACGCTCCGCAGACCGTTCTTCGCTGGTCAGGGGCGCCTTGGGCGGAACCTTCAGCACCCATCCGGGCTCAATGATATCCGCGTTCTTGATGAGATTGCGGTTGGCCTGGTAAATCTTTGGCCACAGGAAGGCGTTATCGTAGATTCTCTTCTTCTTCGCAATATTCCACAGGCAGTCGCGGTCTTTCGCCCATGTGCCGACGGTGTACGTCATCATGCCCATGCCGGACTCGGCATACTGCTTCAGCGTCGCCTTCAGGGCATCCAGACGTTTCTGCTGGTCGGCCAGACGGTCATAGTACCTCGGAATGGCGGACAGCTTGTTCTTCTTTGCGTCTGTGATCCATTTCTGGACCTCATCGACCTCCGCACGGCGGTTCCAGAGGTCCTCATTCGAAAGCCTGGACAACTCATTGAGTTTGTCGTCGATTTTCTGGAGGGTCGCCTCGAAAGCGGAAACATCGGCGGCGCTCGCGCCAGTCATGGCGATGAGTTCTTCTTCACACTTCCTGAGGGCAGCAATCTTCTCAGCTTCCTGATTCTTCAGGTTCTCGACCTCACCTCTCAGCGCTGTCAGTTTCCCCTGCAGATCGTTACGCTTCGCCGTCCATTCGTTCATCTGCTTCTGCCACTCTTCTTTCCCCACTTCCTGTGCGTACACTCCGGCGCTCAACAGCATGGCCAGGAGCGACACGAATCCGATTTTCACGATGGTCTTCATTGTCCTTGTTTCTCCTGTGCTGTTGATTACATGCCTTTCAAACGCTGTTCGACGACTTTTTTGTCGTCCTCACATTTCTTGAGCTGCGCATCCTTGTCTGCGATCGACGTCTGGAGACGCGCCTTTTCAGATTCGAGATTCTGGACCTCCTTCTCCATCGAGGCAACCTCGGCCTTCAGCTCTTCCAGCTGGCGCAATTCTTCCTCTGTGGCGTTGCTGCTGCATCCCGCCAGCAGAAGACCGGTCATGCACACAGCCCCGATCATCAGCGTCATCGACTTCTTCATTGGTGAATTCTCCTCGAAATGAAAGATTATTCTGCCTGTTTGCGAGGAACGGAAATGCTCATCCATGATACAAATTTGAGAAACGAATGTCAAGAATATCCACAACGCTGTTGACGCCCGTCAATCCTCACATCTGGCCGCGTTCTGCAAGGCTAACGTAGCGTCCATCCGCAAGAATGATATGATCATGCACGGGGATTCCAAGGATCCTGCCTGCCTCCACAAGCTGACGTGTCACCGCAAGGTCTTCCTGGCTCGGTTCCGGATTCCCGCTGGGGTGGTTGTGCAGAAAAATGATGCTGGCGGCATGGAGTTTGATCGCCTCTGCAAAGCACTCTCGCGGGTGAACAAGCGAGGAGTTCAGGGTGCCGCTCGTTATACGCAATTCACGAATGGGCTGGTTCGCCGTTGAAAGGAGAATCGCCCAGAATTCTTCGTGCCTCAAGTCCCTCAGCAGAGGTCCGTACCGTGCGACCACATCCGCCGGTGCGCGGAACACCGGCGCCTCGGAGCCCCCGGATGCCTCGAGCCGGCGTGCAAGCTCGAACGCCGCCACGATTGTTGCCGCATGCACCGTCCCGAATCCGCACGAGCGGAGATCGGATGCGGTCATGCGCGCCAGTTCCCGGAGGGCACGCACTCCGGTCAGAAGTTGTCTCGCCCGGTCAAGCGCGGTCACTCCGCGTGCGCCGGTCCGCAGAAGGATAGCCAGGAGCTCGGCGTCGCTCAGGGCGCTCGCCCCCAGACGAACAAGCTTTTCCCTTGGCCGGTCCCCTTCCGGCCAGTGCTTGATGCTTCGATTCCCCCGTTCCATCTCCCCCCTATCGTATTGTGTGTTGTCCGGTCTCTTCCTTCTCGACTTCCATTTCGAGAAGATCCGCCTCGCCGATCTTTCTGATGACGCGGTTTTCAAACCGAAAGATCGTCAAAAACGAATTGACGCGCCGTTCATCGATAGAAAACGATGTATGCCACCCCTTGAGCCTCCGCACCCCCGTCAGCGACGCGGCAATGTCATTCCTCGTTGCCGAACCCCGGGCAATCAAGTCGAGCAACAATTTCATGGCATCGTAGCCAAAGAGGGCGTTTATCGTCGGCGGCCTTCCGAACTCCTTCTGAAATCGGGCCACAAAAACCCGATATCCCGGATCGCTCTGATCGATGTGCGTGTCGTTGGAATACACGACGCCGTCGGCGTACTCACGATTCATGTCCAGACTCGCTAGGTCATGCCATTCGCCCGTGCCCAGCAACTGGGTCTGAAAATTGAAATAGCGGATCTGTGATGTGACCACACCGATTTCATCGGCGCTGGCAACGGGCAGGAACATCGCATCGATGTTCTTCACCGCGAGCCCCAGGCTGTCATACTTGATCACGGCCCGCTCCGTGGGGATTCTGAGCGAATCGGCGAGCAGGCGTCCGTCGGTACCCAGGAGCTCCTCAACCGGGATTTTCGCTCCCCACTCAACAAGCGAATCGAGAACCTCGGCTGAGACGCCGAGCATGAGCAAGTTCTTGATGTCCTCGTAACGCAGGGTTCCGCCGAAGTTGATGACCAACGGCTCCGATTTGTCGAGTGCGCGGCGACGCATCGTGGATAGCTGCATCCGAAGGTCTGTTGCCCCGCGTTGATACCACTGCTGATCGATCACCTCCCCGCCAAGGCGCGCCACCTCATCCACGAATGCGTCAGCGATGGACTTCGGAATCTGTTCGACCGGCGACAGGACCGCAAAGGTGCGGGCACCGAGATCGAAGGCGTACCGGGCCATGACGCGGCCGCGGGCGTCCAGATCGGGATTCAACTGGAACACGTACGGCCCGATGGACGCAATGCCGTTGGCCGTGGCCGTTGGCGTGAGCATCGGCACGCCGCGTGCATTGGCGATCCCCGCCGCGGCAAATGCCTCGTTACTGAAGGCCGGTCCGACAATCGCCATGACGCCCTCATCGGAACAGAGCTCCGTCACAACGCGCGCCGCAGCGCCCGGGTCGCGCTCGGAATCGCGGACCTCCAGACTGACCTTCGGAAGCATCGCGGCATTATATTCCTCCACGGCCAGCTTGATGCCGTCATACATCTCAACCCCAAGATCCCTCTGCCCGGGCTGGCTCATCTTCAGCATCAGGGGAAGCACAACGCCAATCTTGATGACTCCACTCCCCTCAACTCTCCGCAGCATTTCGATCGCCCTATCCACATACGCAACGTGTGCAGGCAGGTCAACGAAGGGTACAAGCAAGTCCCTCGCCGCCTTCACATCCCCCGTTCTCAGCAGTCGTTCCGCAAGCCGTATGGACAGAAGAATGTCAACCGGCCGGCGCGGGGCACTGTTGAGCAAAAGTTGCAGGTCGCCAACGCTGAGGTATTGCTCCGCCAATCCGTCCAGAAACCTTTCAGCGCGCGAACGCAAGAGCGCGTCACTGCTCGAGCGATGCGCCGTGACCAACTCCTCCGCCGCATCGTCATACCGCATCATGCGGAAGAAATCCAGCCCGAGGGTGTAATGGGCATCGGGAATGTATGACGATTCGGGGTAAAGGTCGATGAAGTTCTTGAGGATGCGGACCGATTCGCGGAAATTGCCCAGCCTGTAAGTGGCCTTCCCCGCCATGATGTAGGCCCCCGTCGTTCGGTGGTGAAATGGGAACTCGCGGATACAGCGCAGAAAGGCCGCGGCTGCGCTGTCAAAACGCTCCGCCTGGAAATGCCGCATGGCCTGCACGAACACGCGCTCCACGTCCGGCCGGAAGATCAGGCTGTCGATGGCCTGACCGTGCGCGTTCCCCGGGAGAGCAAGCGCGGCAGCACCTATCAGCGCAAAGACCCGGAATATGCTCCTCATGGATTCCGCACCCTACCGCCCGATCCTGCGCACAAGCTGTTCCTTCCCTTCAAGGGCTTTCCGGTTGCTGGGCTCGAGCGCCAGCGCACGTTCAAAGCATTCGAACGCAGTATCCATGTCGCCCCGGTGCATGTACAGAAGTCCCACATTCGCGATTGCATCCGTCAGGTGCGGATTGAGGTCCAGGGCTTTGCGCAGGTACTGTTCGGCTTCGTCATATCGTTCGAGCGACAACAACGCCTCCCCGCACATATGCCATCCATTCGGCTCGTTGGGATCCATCTCAATAGCTGAGACGAATTCCTCATAGGCCTGGTTCCATTCACGTACCTGTGCAAACGCCAACCCCAGCAGATAATGCCCGATCCAGCTGTACGGATCGAGGGCGACCGCCCTCCGCAGGACGGTGATCGACTCGGTGACCGCCCCCCGGCGCAGGAGAAGCTCTCCCAGGGATTCATGGATCTTGGGAAAATGAGGATCGATCCGCTTGACCTTGCGGAAATGCGTTTCCGCCAGGCGGAGGTTGCCTTTGGAGAAGTAGCAGATGGCAATGTTGAAATGCAGGTGGGAACGAAGCCGGCGTGAAAGGTCCTTCTCGCGGAACAGCAATTTCTTGTAAGAGACCAGCGCGCGGTCGAACGCGGCGGTCTTCTGATGCAGGTTCCCCAGGAGATACAGAATCTTGTTCGGATCCCTTGTGGATGCAGAGGCCTGTTGAAGGACCCTCTCCGCCGCGTCATACTGGTTAAGCTCGGAGTACACATGGGACAGTTCCACCCACGCGGCCTCCATGGACGGCGCCAGGGTCGTCAGCCTGTTGTAGATCTGAGCGGCATGGAGGTACTTTCGCTCATCCACAAACGAGCGCGCCTGCTCCAACATCTGCGACAGCGTGATTTCATCGACCATACGGCAAGAAGATAGCAACTCGGGGAGTGAATAGCAATTCAGAAATCCCTCTTGAGCGACCGGAATCCGATGATGTATCCGAACGCAACAAGGAGGAGGGAGATGGCCCCGAAGACGATCGCGGGCGGAATCATGCGCTCAGGAGGAAACACGCCTCGGTAGAAGATTGCATCAAAGTGCCCGCTGACCGGAATGGCGATGATCGCGACCAGGAGGACGAGGTACATGAGCGTCATGAGAAACGTCAGCGTCGCCCCCTGGGACGAGGCGATGCGAATGGGATTCTTCTCCTGAAAGTTGCCAAAATATCCTCCGAGCCCCATGTTGAGGGCAGTCATTGTGAGCGAGACCACAAATGCGCTGTACAAACCGAACCACAGCAAAATCCTGTTTGTGGGCGTGAGCCGGACAAACGGAGCGTTGGAGAAGTACGCCACCACGAGCGCCAGCACCGAAACGAGAAGAAACCCGATCAGAAACTTCACGGCGTAGTACGTACGCATCTTCACCGGCATGCTCCGCAGAGCCCAGAACGAGTTGCCCTCGAGGCTGATGAGCGGAAAAACAAACCGCAATGCCAGGGAAGCGGAGAGGAATCCTCCGAAGGCATAGAGCACGAGGTACGTCAGCGCCGGGAGCTCGGCAACGCGAAGAATGAAGTTCAGGCCTCGAATACTGCTCACGAACACCGTAATCAACACGATCATCACCGCCAGATGGATCCACTGGCTGGGTTCCCGAAAGAACGCGAAATACTCCTTCTTGAGGATCGACTCTGCCTGAGCAGGAAGGATGGATTTCTTCCGGAAATCGAATACCGTCAGGCTCTTACCCGTCCGCGGAACGTTTGACGACGCCTGGAATTCGAACGTAATCAACCAACTTCTATAATAGAACCGATGGGCAATAAGCAATGCGGTCACGAACATTCCCGCGGCGACGAACAGGAGCAACAGGCCCATCGGGAGACCGCGTTCGACTTCTCCGCGCGAGAGGAAGAACAGGAACTCTGCCAGCCAGTGATTGGGCAGAAATTTTGCAAAAAACGGGTCGAGCTGGGCGAGATTGATGTCCACGTTCGGATAGTACCGCGCCGCGTTCTCAATGAGTTGAACCGGATTCGAAAACTTGAAGAAGACATACACCATCATCAAATACAACGAGCTCAGAAGGGCCACGACACGACGGAATCCTATTTTCCCCGCGATCTTCATCAGGCCCATGAGGATCAGAACGGCGATACAGGCGGACAACAGCATGAACGGAACGAGGAGAAAGACCATGATCCCCAGCATGGCGTACCATGGATAGCCCAGATAAGAGCCATAGCCGAGGAGGACCATGAAAGCCACCAGAAACAGGGTCGTAGAGCTGTAGAGAAAATTGTCAAGGAACTTCAGGGTGAAGATCGTGTGATAAGGAACAGGTTTGGTGAGGAGAGAAGCAACCTCCGGCGAACGGTAGAGCGTGGCGTACGAAACGATGATATTGCCAAGATTCACCGACACAAGGAATACGAAAAGCATCATCGAAATGAACCGGTGAAAGAGGAACAGTCCGATCCTGGTCTCGTCGAGCACGTACCGCGTGATCCCATTGGAGAGGAAGTATGCCCCCGCGGCGAATCCTCCGAACACGAGGAGGGATCCCACGCCGCGCACCACCGAGACTGTGCGAAGGTCGAATGTCGTCTTGAAGAACGAGATGACCTTATAACGGAGGATGTGGAGAAACAGCGCCATGCTACTTTGTGAGCTCGAGGAAGACAGACTCGAACTTGCCGTCGTACTGCTGTTTGTAGGCCTGAAGCTTATCCAGCGTGTCTGCGAAAATCAGCCGCCCGTTCTTGATGATGCCAATCCGGTCGCACAGCTCCTCGGCAATCTGCAGGCTGTGCGTGGACATGAACACGGCCATTCCTTCGCGGGACTTCCGCTTCAACGTGTCTTTCACAATGCGGGCACTGCGGGGATCCAGACCCACCATCGGCTCGTCGATGACGATGGCTTTGGGATCGTGGAGGAGCCCGGCGACAATCGTGATCCTCTGCCGCATGCCCTGCGAGTAATCTTCCGTTCTTTTATCCACCCACTCCCCGATCTCAAAATGCTCAATGAGTCGATCGATCTCCTCGCCCAGCCTGTCCTTTTCCATTCTGTACAATCCACCAACAAAATAGAGAAACTCCCGGCCGGTGAGCTTGTCGTACAGGAAGGGCTGATCCGGAATGTAGGCCAGGGCCTTCTTTGCCTCCAGCGGTTCTTTCACCGTATCATGCCCACCGAGGAGAATCCTTCCGCTCGTCGGCGTGAACAATCCTGCAATCATCTTGATCGTCGTGGTCTTTCCCGCGCCGTTCGGGCCAAGAAATCCAAAAAACTCTCCGCGTTCAATCGTGAGGGACAGGTTGTCCACGGCAACAAACGAACCGAATTTCTTGGTCACGTTTTCGATGCGAATCACAAACGCTCTCTCCGATCCCTGAATGAGATCCACATTGTGTCCCGGGTCTTTCCTTTTGAACTGCTTTCTATTCCCACTCGATCGTCGCAGGGGGCTTGGAGCTGATGTCGTACACAACCCTGTTGATCCCCCGAAGCTCGTTGATGATGCGGTTTGAGATCGCGGCGAGTACATCCGGAGGTATGCGGGCCCAGTCCGCCGTCATGCCATCGACGCTCGTTACCGCCCGCAGTGCAAGAACGGATTCGTACGTGCGTCCGTCGCCCATGACGCCGACTGACCGCACGGGCAGAAGGACTGCAAAGGCCTGCCAGATCTCGTCGTACAAGCCGGCCTTTCGGACCTCGTCGAGAAAAATCTCATCGGCTTCGCGCAGGAGGTCGAGCTTCTCCTTCGTGATCTCTCCCAGAATGCGCACGGCGAGCCCGGGCCCCGGAAACGGATGCCGGCCGACAAGTTCCGCGGAAAGTCCAAGGCGGCGGCCCACTTCCCGGACCTCGTCCTTGAACAATTCACGAAACGGCTCGAGCAACCTGAAGTTCATCCGCTCCGGCAACCCCCCGACATTATGATGGGTCTTGATCGTCACCGAAGGACCTTTGAACGAAACGGACTCGATCACGTCCGGATACAGGGTTCCCTGGGCCAGGAATTCGAATCTCGACTGGTGCTTTGCCCGGGCCTCCGATTCCAGAGACTTCGCTTCCTTTTCAAAAATATCGATAAAGGCCTTCCCAATGATCTTTCGTTTTTGCTCAGGATCCGTCACACCCCTGAGCCGGGCCAGAAACTCTTCGCTTGCGTCAATGAGCGTCAGCGGAATGTGAAACTGGCTGCGAAAGGCATCCACAACAGCCTCGCTCTCCCCCTTCCGCATGAGGCCGGTGTTGATGTGGATGCAATGGAGGCGCTCGCCGATTGCCTTGTGAATCAGCACCGCCGCAACTGATGAGTCCACTCCTCCGCTCAGCGCGCAGAGAACCCTGGACGATCCCACCGTCGCTCTAATCTCATCAAGCGCCCGATCAACAAAGGCTTCAGGCGTCCAGTTTCCTTGTGCCCCGCAAACGCCCAGGACGAAATTCTTCAGGATCTTCTTCCCATCGGGCGTGTGGACCACTTCGGGGTGGAACTGCACGCCGAAGATCTTTTTGGCGGGATTTCTGATTGCGCAGATGGGGGCGTTGGTGCTGTGTGCAATCGGTTCAAAGCCGGGGGGAATTTTGCTCAGCGCGTCGCCGTGGCTCATCCAGACCGTCGTCGAGCCGTCGAGGCCCGCAAACAGATCGTCCCTGTTGTCGATGACCAGGCTGGCCTTGCCGAATTCGCGGCGGGCCGAGGGGTCAACCTTGCCGCCGAGGTGATGGGCAATCACTTGGAGGCCGTAGCAGATTCCAAGCACGGGAATGCCAAGATCGAAAATCCCGGGATCGGGCTGGGGGGAGTCCTTTTCAAAGACGCTCGAAGGACCTCCGGAGAGAATGATGCCAAGCGGAGAGCGGGAACGGATGGTATCAAGAGGATAATTGAACGGCTGGATCTCAGAGAACACGCCCAACTCGCGTATGCGACGGGCGATAAGCTGGGTGTATTGGCCGCCGAAGTCGAGCACGAGCACAAATTCAGTGGATTTCATGCGTCCAATATAGAAAAAACTGCCGCGGTTTCCAAAGATGGGGGGACTTCAAACAAGCAGGCTTGCGACGGGAGGATCAGTTCTTTTTCTGTTCCTGCATCAAGGATCGCGCTTCCAGCATGACTTCCTCGACGAACCTTCGGCGCTCATTCTCGTTGCGAATGTTGAGGAGATAAGCGCGTTGTTCGCGAAGGTATTTCTGCACGGCTTCTGTCGCGCGAGACTGGACTTCGCGGGAAAGCCAATCGAATGTTTCAAGTGCGGACATGATTCAAGGACCCGTATCGTTGAGCAGAAAAATCGAGGTTTTTTATCGTCGAATCAAGTGAAGGGAGAAGCGTGCCATGCATTCATGGCCTGGGGGGAGAGACTTTCTCCGAACCAGAGTGCAACGTCCCCCCCTTTTTTGG
>Ga0232062_1246488_pt1 | contig 11089 bp, 10 predicted proteins | sample LAC_MetaT_6_FD_165031 | JGI IMG/M metagenome (GOLD analysis project Ga0232062, IMG submission 165031) | Metatranscriptome of anaerobic ammonium oxidizing microbial communities from anammox membrane bioreactor (MBR) in UC Berkley... | ecosystem: Engineered > Bioreactor > Anaerobic > Unclassified ...
ATCAGAATAACGAAAAAAAGAATCTGGTTAAGGAATTATTCCTTTTCAATTTTGTTTCACTTAATACTTTTTGTAATACTAATTTATTTTTTTTTTGTTTTAATTTCAGATACATCAAGAATTAACTCAGTTATATTTTCACTTGATTCAAAAGAATATCAGCCTGAAAATTCATTTTTGGAAAAGGAAAGTAACCCAAAGGATATTGATGAAATACCAGAGCCATCAGATGTAAAGGCTGATGAAATCAGAACAGTAAGTTTTACAGACATAAAAGCTGATACAACAAATTTAGAGCAACTTTATTCTGAGCCGACATTAAATGTTAAAATAAATTATCCACGCGGCTGGACGTTCATAGATCAAAAGAAAAATAAAAAACTTGAAGGGGTTACATTCTGGTTAAATGATGGTTCGGTCAATCCGCCGCCGTATCTTCATCTTGAAGTTGTTGATAGAGATTTTTTTATCGAAAAGCGATTTAAATACAAAACTGATTTTAACAAATACATTGCTTACTATAACGATCCGGAAGAATTACAAGGTTATTTTACTCAGATTATTTATTTAAGAACCAATGATTATGAAGATTTCAGATTAAAGCTGATGATAAAAGGACAGAGCGAATTTGAATTATTTAAGCCGAAGTTCTGGGCAATATTAAAATCGTTTGATTTTGGTAATAGTATCTTTTAGGTTACAATTATTTGAACTGAACCTACCTTAAAAAATTATTTATAATGCAAAAGCAAGTATGTCTTAAGTGGTTGATAATATCTAAATCCAAAAAAAATTTGTTTAATTGTTTTTCTTTTATGAAACACTAAATAATTAAATTCATAAATTTTTACTTCAAAATCAGAAACTAAATTTATCATAATCGCACTTTTACCCCTAAAATCATTAGTACATGTACTAATGTCTTTTACTTCATTATAGTTTAATATTACAACGCTCATTTATCCAATAAATTTATTTTTAAGTCGCTGGTGGTTTTCAAGGGATAATATTAATCAGGGTAATAGGTCACAAAAATATTTGTCATTAAATAATAGAACCAATTTTAACATTGGAGGAATGATGATTAATAATTTAATAAATCTAAGTAAGCGAGAACTGGAAATTCTTTATTTTATTGCAATGCTAAAGAAGAATAGTGAAATTTCATTTCATTGTTCAATAAGTACACATACAGTTGAAACACATAAGCAAAACTTAAAAATAAAACTTGGTCTTGGAAGCTCTGCTGAATTAACTGCTATTGCTTTTGTTAATAAAGATATAATTATTAACCGATTAGATTACCTTAAAATTAAAACAATTGAGAGTAAAAATTTAAACGGAGGGGGGCGATAGCGGAAACCACCATTATTTAGATAACCTGAAAAAAATGAGGTTTCCATTATTGACTCTTAATACCGGAGTGATTAAAGTCATTAAGACTAAAAACTCAGGCATAAAATCTTTTAAAGGAGGATAGTATTATGATAAAAATAAAAAGAGCGAGCATGTTTTTGATAACTTTATTTTTTGTTTTAAATTTTACAATTGTTATAAGTAAAACCAGCTTAAGTGATTTTGAATTATTTGGTTATAAGTTTAACTTAAAAATAAGTGAATCCATTGCAGCGCCGGAACAAAAGTATAAAATGTCTATGGGGCGGGGATGTATTTGTAGTGGCGAAGGCGATTATTGGGTAAGCTGTCACCTACCATCATTTCTTAATGAGTGTTCAATAATGCCTTGTACTTGTTTTGATTATCCTGATCTACATTAGTTTTTATTATTAACTATATCAGAGTTTTAATTAAATATAAAGGAACAATGTATTATGAGAACAATTAATTATATACTAATAATTTTTCTTACTTTTTATATAACTGTTTTTAGTCAAAAAAGAGAAATCAATTTTTATAATAATGCAAAGAAATTAAAAACCATAAAATTCGATGACTCTTTAGTAATTGGTGATATAACTTATTTAGATACAGATATTAATAACAACATTTTAGTTACTGATATGCTTTCTAAAAAAGTGTATCTGTTTAATTCAGATGGAGGATTAATAAAGACGCTTTCAACTGAAAAATGCACACCTGGATTTAACTGGCAGCCTTACAAAGCAATGTTTGATAGAAAAGGGAATATCGTAGTGTTAAATAGTGCACCTTGGGGATACCGATTTAATGCAGATGGAAATTGTTTCGGTGATATGGACATTTCATTTATTGCTCCAGCTCATTTAGCTTTTCTGGAAAACGGATCAATGGTTGGCTATTATAATTATGGCGATGGAAACCATTTAAAGTATATGGATAACACCGGTAAAGAAAAATTTAGATTTGGAAAATTTCCTAAAGATTTTGAGAGACTTATATATAGATTTGAGGGCGGTGGATTAATCACAGACAATAATGATAATATCTATCAGGTCAATGTAAGTAGTCCTTTGGTTACCAAGTATGACAAAAAAGGTAATTTTATTAAAGAGTTTATGAACAAACCAAGTTACTTAAGAATTATTGAGAAAGATTTATCTAACAACGATCCCGTAAATGCTTTAAAGGAAGTTCCTAAATTGTTAGAAAATAAAACTACCTCTACAGGCTTATTTCTTTACGAGCCTAACAAAATTCTTGTTCAGCTCTTCCATTCAAAATATTTTGGAATTGAATTATATAATACTGATGGTCAATACTTACTTAACAAAGAATTGATTCTTGATAAGAAGATACTTGCAGCAAAAAACGGTTATATCTATTTGCTATTACAACCTCCGCCTGATAAGCAAGGAAATTTACCAAACCCCGTAGTTGAGGTTTATAAATTACAATTAAATAAATAATGAAAAAAAACTTAGTCATTTTAGTAGTGATCATATTTGTTGGTTTAATATTAACATATTTTAATTTTAGTTCTTCTTTTAATAATGTTGAAAAAAATAAAATAATCGAAAGGGAAGTAGAACAAAAATATATTGATTTGGCTAGTCATTTTAATTATATGTATTTCCCTGTTATTGGTGTCGAAAATATTATCGATGGCTCCTTCGATTCAACCTTTTTTAAAGACGGCATTTTGATTTTGCTTTCAAATTCAGGATGTAATCCTTGCCAGGTTAATGAATTAAAGAATCTTAAAGATATCCACAATAAGTATAATGATAGACTAAAAATAATGGCTCTGTATGTTTCTTATTGTGAAAAAATTGAGGCAATACGATTAAAAAAAATTAGCACATTCAATCTACCGATTTATTGTCATAATGGAGATAAAATTTCAGACAGATTTTTAATCAAACCTTTTCCAAAGGTCTTCTATATTAAGGATCAAAAAATAATCTCTACATTAATTCCGATAACCAATAATAATAGCTTTTCTGAAAAATTCTACCGGGGTATAGACAATTATCTTAAAGAAAAATAATTATAAATGTAGCAGTTGCACTTATTGGCATTTATACCTTTAGTAGGATTGGCACTGCCTAACATACATTTACCGCATCTTCTGATACAAGCTTTTCACCAATACACTGCAAATTATTAAAATAGCGGAAACCACCATTTTTAAATTACCTGCAAAAATGGCGGTTTCCATTATTGACTTGATGAAAACCAAATGTTAAACTAAAAACAAAAATTATACGCTTTTGTTTGTTATGCTTTTTGTAAAAGAGAAATAAAAACAATTGGAAAACAGTATTAAATAATTTCTTCAAAACATTCTCTAAAGTCTATATTTATACTCCTTACACATTACTTAATTGCCGGTGTGTTACTCTTTAGTGGAATTAACAAAATGAATAAACTAAAAAATATGAAATTTACTTTGATTAAAAATACACTATTTATTTAATTGACTATGCAGTTAAAAAAAATAAAGATTTTTAACATAAGTATCCAAATATTTTTGGGGTTTGTTTTTTTAGTTTCGGCAGTATTAAAAGCAGTTTCCTATGAATTGTTTTATGAGAGTCTTTTACCTTTCGAATTCATTACTTCAACTTATACTCAATTTGTAGCAATTGGAATTATAATTATTGAACTATTTATCGGATTTACAATTATTTCCGGAACGATGATCAGATTAACATTAATTATTACTTTATTACTTTTATTTGCTTTTATGACAATCAGCATCTACTCTGTATTATTTGATAAGAACTGGATTTGTGCATGTTTTGGATCAGTACTATATGGTAGTTTTTCTATAAGTTCTATTTTAAGAGATGGATTCATAATTATATTAACTTTGTATGTCTTTTTTTTCCAAGAAAAAGATTATTGTTATAGAAACTTTCCGAATACAGTAACGATAAGTTTAGTTTTTTCTTTTGGATTGTTATCGCTTATCCTTTTAATGCCAATAATAGATAGTTCGAATAAAAATTCTATAAAATTGAATGATAATTTAACTGATATAAAAATTCAATCAGTCGATAATCAATTAATTGAAACTTCTAGAAGAAATAAATTTTTTTTATTGTATATAATTTTCAACCCTGAACAAGATTGTATAAGTTGTTTGTCTGAATATCCACTTTGGAATAAGATTTATAAAGACTTTAATGATGTAATTCAGGTAATAGGAATAGCACGTGCAAGAGATATTCATTTTATTAAAACTTGGAAAGATGTAAGAAAACTTAAATTCCAAATAATTTTAGATCCAAATGCTGAATTATTTGACAATTACAATATCTCAACCCCTATGAAAATATTAGTTGACTCCTCCAATAGAACTATTTTGTTACACAAATCTTCAGATAATCCTGATCAACAGAAAAAATTCTATTTAGATATCCAAAAATTTGTTGGCTTAGATAATAATATCCCGATACATTAAATTTAAATTATAAACAGGAGTGCAGAATGAAGACAAAATCAATCATTAGAAAATTTTTAATCGGAATTTTCTTCAGTTTTATGTTTTTGCTTACTTTTTTTAATATACAGACACAATCAATTCCTACTGCTAGCACAGCATTTGAAGTCTATTGTTGGCATTGCAGCACCGATATTTGTGGAAATGCTGGTAATCGTTTATGTTGCTGGTCTTCTTATGGTGGAATGAAAAATAATTGCGAAACACCTAATTAGTGTAATACCATACTAGTTAGATATGTGTGTATCGGGATTATATTTTTTATAAAAACTTTTGATTCAAAAATTTTAATTATGTTATAATGAAAAATCATTTAATTAACAGAAAATTAATACTCCTTATTTCTTTTGGTATTATTGTTATAGCAATGATTGCTATAATTCTAAAAATTCTAATAAAAGAAGATGAAGTTAAAATAAAATTAACAGCATTAGAGCAGTATGGAAAAGTTAGTGCTTCCAAAAATGAGTTGTTTGGATTAATATCATCTTTTACGATAGATAAAAATTTAGATTTATATGTTGCTGATGATGCATTCAAAATAGTAAAAAAAATATCAAAAAACGGAAAGGTTGTTAGAGAATACGGGTATGGTGAGGGGAAGGGGCCTGGGGAGTTTAGTGCAATACATAATATTGCAGTAGATACTGTTGGAAATTTATATGTTCTTGATAAAATTAATTTAAATATAAATGTATTTGATTCCTTAAATTCGCTAATTTCGACCCTTAAACTTCCATTTCTGCCTGCACAAATTATAGTTATTTCTCCGATGGTGGTTGATGTTATGGGTTTTCCATTTACGTATGAAGGGGATCTGATATATAGATACAATCTACTCAATTCAAATTCTGATGATCCACAATTTACTTATTGTACCAGACCTACGAGGATTGACTCTAAAATGAGTTTAATGTCAGGGAATTCTGGGCGACTTGTTAAAAGTAATTCAGGCTATATTTATTATATATATTTTTATCCATATTTGATTCAAAAATTTTCGGCAAATGGGAAACTTATAAGTTCTTTTGAAGGTCACAGAAAATTGGATGTCCCTCATCAAAATTCCATAAACGGAACAATTGAATCTAATTCCGGAATTCGAGAATGTGCAATATTACCAAATGATATTATTGTTTTGTTGGTATATCAAAAAAATGATAATAGAATTGATCAATTTTTCGATGTTATTGATGGCAAGACAGGAAAATTTTTGGGTACTACTAACTGTAGGCAATTAGGGTTGGAGCAGGTAAGGTTAATAAGAACGGATTTTCTTGGAAATTTTTATCTTGATTTTCTGAATCCATATCCGTATATAAAAAAATATAAAATTGTCTTAGAAAAGAAATGAAAATTAATCTTTTAATTATACTGTTAATTTTATTTTTACTACCTGTGAATTATATTCCGGCACAACAATTATACGTTAATCAAAATAATTCTATAAAAAACCTTCCCCATGATATTTCTTGGCAGCAAGTGTTATCAAATTCTAAAGACATATATTCAGTTGGATATAAAAATGATGATATGTTTTTATTTAATTTGTTGACAGAGACCACAATCAAATTTGAAAAAATTAAAAAAACTAAAGTTGTGTTTTTATCAAGTGAAAACATTTATATTGCATCAATGGACATTACTGAGAATAAATATATAGTGGATCAATATAGTTACGACAAAAAATTAATAAAAAGTATAAATATACCTAACCAAAGTACAATCACTGGGTATTTTATATATCCTATTCATAAAACATTTTATTATATATGTATTAACCTTGATAATTTTATGAGTAGTGAGAGTAATTTGATGATTTCAGGAAATGTAGTTAGTAGTAACAATTTTAAAGAAATTTATCGATTTGAATATGAACAAAACGCTATGCCAACACGGCTCACTTTACCAATCGCTTCTACATATAAAAACAAATTATATTTTGCACTAGAGAATAATTATAAGGTAGGTATTTTTTCACTCAAAGGGGAAAAGCTTTTTGAATTCACAAATCCTAAATTTAAAAACAAACCTTATACAAAAGAAGAAATTAATTTATTGAATCCTATCCAACAATCAGTTCTTGAAGCTGGAAAATCTTATCCGCCTATTATTAGAAGAATTGATATTAATAGCCTTGAGCAAATTTATATAACAAGATTATCGCGGCCTGGTGTAAGTAATCTTGAGATCGATGTTTGGAATCAGAAGGGCAAATTCCTGAATACATTCTCTTTAACAATTAAAGAAAAAATTATAGATAGTATTTTGATAGATGACGATACATATTGCTGTTTATTATCGGCAGATGATAATCATTATCTAATTAAAACTTTTAAACTTAAGTAGGGTTACTTTTTAAGCATCCTTATAAACTAATATTGAAATTAGAAATTTCAATACTATTGAGTTCCAATTTACACTAGCTATGCTAATTTAGATTAATGAAAAAATTATTTCTTACTATTTCCCTTTGCACCGCTGCATACTTATTCGTCAAAGCTTACTTTTTTGAATTATACACTGTTTCTACAAGTTCAATGGAACCCACTCTCATTCCAAATGATTTTGTAATAGTGAGCAAATTTTCAGATAGAAATTTATTTAATCGATTTTTCGCATTCACGACTATACAGGAATTAGATTGCACATCAGATAAAATAGCTTCTGTACAGAAAGGAGACTTGATTTTATTTAATCCACCCTTATTTATTGAAGGTAAAAAACAAAAATGGGAAGAACCATTTATCAAAAGATGTATTGGATTACCTGGAGATAGTCTAAAAATAAAAGTTAATAAATATAGTTTGTATGATTTGGTTGAATTAAATTATTATAATAACCTTGACGAAAAGCTTAGTGAAACAAAAAATTATCAAGTTTATATACCACGAAAAGGCAACGCAATTTTATTGTCTGACACACTTGCACCTAATCTTTTAGATTTAATTTTAGGGGAAGGACACATATTTAAAAAGGATTTTGACGGCACAATACTTATAGATGGGAAAAAATCATCAACTTATATAGTTCAAAAAGATTATTACTTTTTCATTGGTGATAATCACCTGAATAGTTTAGATAGTAGAAAGTTTGGTTTTGTATCTAAAGAAAATTTATTAGGTAAGATCTTATGCGTAGCATGGTCACTTAATAGTAAATATGACTTATGGTACAAAAAAATAAATTGGGAGCGAATCGGTAAAATTCCTAAATAAGTTTTACATAATTGTATTTACACAATTAGTAAAATAAAACTTTCAATAAATAGTTAATATTTATTATATTTTTTATCATTACGAATCATTAATTCAGGAAAACAATGCCTCTTCCATCAACATCGATAAAGCGCCCTGTATCAATTTCAATGTTCTACATTGCAATTGCATTAGTCAGTATTTATGCTTTTAGCAGAATCGGTGTTGATCTGCTTCCTAATGTTAACGTACCGCACCTTTTAGTTCAAACCACATATCCAAATGCTTCGCCGGAAGAAATTGAAAAACTGATAACAGAGCCTTTGGAATCTGCAGCACGCACTGTTACAGGAATAAAGAATGTTATCTCAGTTTCGAAAGAAGGTCTTTCAGTGATTTCACTGAATTTTGTGTGGGGCACAAATATGGAATTTGCACTTCTATCTTTAAGAGAAAAACTGGATAACGTAAGATTTATTTTGCCCAGAGAATCCGGGAGACCCACAATAATCCGGGTGGATCCTTCAGCTACACCGATTATGACATTGGTACTAACTTATAACGAAGGAAAAAATATTCAATTTGTAAAACATTCCTCTTCTGCAGACGATATAAGAAAACTAATTGATCTTAAAGAAGCAGCAAGAGTTATTTTTAAAAGAAGGATAGAACAAATTGACGGCGTCGCTCAGGTTATTATTACCGGCGGACTTGAGAGAGAAATTCTGGTTGAAGTTGATTTGCAAAAACTTAAAACATATAATTTATCTTTTTCAGATTTAGCTTCTGCTCTAAGAACTTCTAATGTTAATTTGCCTGCCGGTTCGATTATGAAGGGATTATTCCGGTATTCATTGCGCACTATCGGTGAATTTCAGAGTGTTGATGAAATTGCGAAAACTATTGTGAAAAGAAATTCGGATGGAAGTGTAATATATTTAAATGATGTTGCTCATTTAAAAGAAAGTTTTAAAGAACGCACAGGTTTAACAAGATTTAATGGTGCTGAAACAGTTGGCTTATTAATTAATAAAGAACCTGAATCAAATACAGTAGATATCTCAGAACGGGTTAGGTATGCAGCTTCATTTTTGCAAAAAGAATATCCTGAGTATGATATCCAAATTGTTTCTGATTATTCAAAATTTATAATTGATTCAATTAAAAATGTTGAACAAGAAGTTTATTATGGCGGTATCCTTGCATTTTTAGTCTTATTTTTCTTTCTAAAAAGTATCAGAAGTATTTTAATTATTGGTATTACAATCCCAGCCTCTCTGTTTATTACAATGCTTCTTATGTACTTATTCAACATAAGTTTTAATATTATTTCTTTAGCTGGTATTGCTGTTGGTATCGGAATGCTAATGGATAATGCAATTATAGTAGTAGAGAATGTAACAAGATACAGGGAAATGGGTTTATCTGTAAGAGAGTCTGCATTAAGAGGTTCAAATGAAGTTTCAATGCCTATTGTTGCTTCAACTCTTACTACAATGGCAGTATTTCTCCCGCTTATTTTTATGAAAGGAATTGCTGGTGAACTTTTCAAAGATCAGTCCTATGCAGTAATATTTTCATTAGCAGCATCGATAATAACTGCACTTACTTTAATTCCAATGTTAGCTTCACGTGAAAGGAAAAAGAAATTAAATAAAAATCAAAAATTACTTATGGATAAAATCCTCTTTATTAAATTACCTGAAAATAGAGGGTTGTTTTTCCGTATGTATTTCTGGTTAAGATTTCCGTTAATTGTTATTATCAAGTCAATATTGTTTGTTTCAATTCTGATATACAAAAAACTTAGTGAACCAATCAGCAAATATTTTAATTACTTTTTTATACGAGTTGATAGTTTTATGGAAAAAGTGATTAATAAATATGAAAGACTTCTTTTATGGTCATTAAATAACAAAAGAAAAGTACTGCTTATAATGATAGTACTGGTTTTTTTTACAATACTTGCAGCTATTGATATTAAAAAAGAATTTATACCTGAGTCAGAAGAAGATGAATTTACAGTTGAGTTAATTTTTCCAACCGGTACTTCTTTAGAAGGAAATTCAGTTATCAGTTCAGAGATAGAAAATGCAGTGTTGAAAATTAAGGGTGTTAAAAGTGTTATTTCAAATATTGGAAGAACAAATGAATCTGATGTTTTGAATAAAGATCAAAATTCAATTGATAAAACCCAGATGAATGTTAAGCTTACCTCATATAAGGATTTTTATAATATCAGAGAAAAAACCCGGCTATTGCTGGAGGAAGTCAAGGGGATTAATTATTCTTTCAGACATATCGAAACCGCATATAGTCAGGTGATTAACCCTTCTAAAAACGATATAGCTGTCATTATTAAAAATAAAGATGTTGATAAAGCTTTTGAAAGAGGTAATCAATTACTTAATGAAATCAGTAAAATAAATATTGCTGGAATTTCGGATTTAAGATTAGGAGTAGAAAAAGGTGAACCTGAATATCGGATAACCATTGATCGTGAAAAATGTATTCTATATGGAATTAATATCGTTGATGCTTCAAATGAAATCGTAAATATGGTTAAAGGAAATGAAGCAACATTTTTTTCTGATTTTGACAAAAAAATTACTGTTAGGTTAAAAGCTTTGGAACAACAGCGCAGTGATATTGAGAAAATCTTAGAGAGCAATCTAATAACAAACAACACTTTAATACCAATTAAAAATTTAGTTAATTACCAATTAGTTCAAAGTTATAATGAAATATGGCATGATAATCAGGCTAGAACTGTTTATCTGTACGCACGTGTTTCTCAGGATGTTGGTATTGATGAAATTTTACCTATGCTTGAAAAGGTTGTTTATTCAGTTGCACCATATCCGGATGAGTTGATCAGAATAAGCGGTGTTAATAAGGAAATAAAGGACTCATTAAGAGGATTATATATTGCACTTATTATTGCTGTTTTGTTAATGTATATGGTATTAGCTGCTGAATTTGAATCGTTTTTGTTTCCATTTATAAT
>Ga0232062_1104848_pt1 | contig 11057 bp, 5 predicted proteins | sample LAC_MetaT_6_FD_165031 | JGI IMG/M metagenome (GOLD analysis project Ga0232062, IMG submission 165031) | Metatranscriptome of anaerobic ammonium oxidizing microbial communities from anammox membrane bioreactor (MBR) in UC Berkley... | ecosystem: Engineered > Bioreactor > Anaerobic > Unclassified ...
AAGGCACAGAGCATAGTTTTCGGTTGTCAGAGGGCACAGAGCACAGTTTTCGGCAGTCAGAGGGTACAGAGCACAGTTTTCGGCTGTCAGAGGGTACAGAGCACAGTTTTCGGCTGTCAGAGGGTACAGAGCAAACTGCCGATAATAAGCAGTAGCTTTAAGTTTCATCCCTACCGGCTCAAAGGGAAGCGGAGTTCAGGCGGCGGGAAATAAATTTACATTATTTGAGTTTCAATAACTAAAACACCGATTAAATTAGTTAAGAAAAAAGCCGCAACTTATATTTACCGATAATTTTATTTTTTTTAAGGAATAGTTTTGAATAAAGTTTTACTGCTTTCCCCTCACACCGATGATGCAGAGTTAGGATGTGGCGGAACTATAGCCAAATTTTTAGAGGAAGGTAAAGAAATTTATTGGTTGGTGTTTTCAGCAGCTAAGCAAAGTGTTCCCAAAGGTTATGAAGCAGATACCATAAAGAATGAGTTTTTGGAGGTGTGTAAAAACTTAAATCTTACACCTTCGCAATATAATGTTTTTGACTACCGTGTGCGTCAATTACCTGTACACCGGCAGGAGGTTCTGGAGACTTTGGTTAAGATTAAGCGTGAGTTCAGGCCCGATTTGGTTATAGGTCCCTCTTTGAACGATTATCATCAGGATCATCAGGTGGTTGCCAATGAAATGATCAGAGCTTTTAAGGGGTCTTCGAGTATTATAAGTTATGAGCTTCCGTGGAATCATGTTACCTTCAGCAACCAGATGTTTGTTCGGTTATCGGCACATCATTTGGAAAAGAAGTTGGAAATGTTGCAATGTTATCACACGCAGGTAGTGATGAACAGAAGCTATTTCTCGGATGAATTCGTTCGGGGCTTAGCAAAAACGCGCGGCGTGCAAATTGATGCTGAATACGCTGAAGCGTTTGAAGTTATCCGTTGGATAATGTGATTTTTGGTTTGCGGCTTATGGCTTATGGCTTATGGTTTCCGGCTTATGGTTTCCGGCTTATGGTTTCCGGTTTATTTTTGATGATTTATTTCAGACGGTTTATTTTTGATGATTTATTTGGAAATTTAATAAACGGAGTGGCGGCGGATGCTTAGAAGAGCGGTTCTGGTTTTAGTATTATTTGCGGGTATAAGTTACGCACAGGTGGTATTCACTCGAGTGGATGACCCGGTGTACGATTTGCTTTCGCGGTGTGATGCGGTGGGATTGGTCCGTTTCAATTCGGAGGTTAAGCCATTGCCGAGGATGGAAGTGGCGCGGCTTCTTCTTGAGATTTATTCTCACAAGGGGGAACTCTCGCCGGTGGAGGCAGAAGAGCTTTCGTATTTTCTTGAGGAGTTCGGTTTGGAGGTCTCCCGCCTTACGAAATCAGGTAAGTTTTCCGGGCAGTTTGGTGCCGGCTCTTTTTCGGAGGATACCGGTAGTGGTTTGGAGAAGTTTGGGAGTGGTTTCGGCTTGTCGGGTCATTCAGAAAAAAGCGACAAGATTTCGGAGGGTGCCGGTGGTGGGTTGGAGAAGTTTGGTAATGGCTTTGGCTCCGGTGTTTTTGAGGAATTTGGCAGTGGTTTTGGCTCCGGTGTTTTTTGAGGAATTTGGCAGTGGTTCGGGTTTTGCAGGGTTAGGAGGCCAAATCCCGGCTTACCGGGATGAATTACCGGCTCCGCCAGGATTCACACCCCCACTTCCGGCTTACCAAGCCCCCACCCCCCTCCCAAAGGAGCGCTGGTGGTTGTTTGACTACACCGACGATCAATTCGCATTCAGGTTATCCCCGGTGTTCGGCTATGGCGTAAGGCTTGTAAGCGGCGAAACTAACAACATCAGGTGGCCCGGCGCTAAGGTGTTTGGGTACGGAGGCGACTGGTTCGGCGCTTCGTTCGAGTATGTTGATTTCGGAGAAACCGGCAGCAACACCGACAAATCGAAAAAATTCACCCCCGTAACCGGCGCTTTTGTGAACAACCAAACCGGCTCAACTTTCGAGTACAGCGATGTGAAAGGCTCGGTTTCGTTCAACTGGTCGTGGGGCTACATTTCGGTGATAAAAGACTATCAAACCTGGGGCAGCGGACAGTTTTCGCAGCTGATCCTTTCCACGAAGGCGCCTTCATTCACGCAGGTTCGCTTTCATGTCAACCCGGTAAGTTGGTTCCGGTTCAACTATTATCAGGGGTGGGTGAACTCGCTGATTTACGATTCCACCGCATTTTTCTGGAGCCACCCGGAGAGCATAAGTCCAAGTGAAATAACACCTTACAAGGATAAGTATGTAGTATCAAACCTCGCCACATTCACGCCGGTTGGCTGGTTGGATGTTTCGCTCGGCAACGCATTTGTATATGGGCCCCACTTCCGTTTCGAGACCTTAATCCCGTTTTTGTACTATAAAGTGATGGATCACAACACGGGCAGAATACGGGGAGACGACGGTAACGGGATGATTTTCTTCGATTTTAAGGTGCGTTCGCCGCGCAATTTCGCATTTTACGGCACGGCATACATCGATGTAATCAACCTGCGCGACCTCCTCAACGGCAGATTCGATAACCAGTGGGTGGCCTTCACGCTGGGTGCAAAGCGCTACAATCTTTTTCTCCCGATGTTGGATGTGTCGCTTGAATATACCCGAATCAACCCCTGGAACTACGAAAACCGAAACGACCTTACCAGCTACAAGCACCTTGGCTACCAGCTTGGGCACTGGATCGGGCAGAACGCTGATCAGTTGAGGCTTCAGGTGAACTATAGCCACTTCCGCGGGTTGCGCCATTTTGCCTATGTTGAGTGGGTGCGCAAGGGGATTGAGGCGGATATTGCGATTGCCTACAACGCCAAAAAATTTGGGACGGTGCCGTTTCTGCAAAGCCCCCTCAGAAGCGATTTCCGGTTCGGGTTCGAAACCGCGTGGGAGCCGTTTCACGAACTTAAACTGCGCGGCTACTACGAGTTTTCCTCGATTTCGGATGAAGACCCCCTCCGCACGCCGAAGTATCTGCGCGGGGATAATCACTCTCTTGGGCTGATACTTTCCTACGGGATTTGATGGGGATTTTGAAGTGGTGGGGAATGGTGTTGAGCGGGTTTTGATTGAAGTTGAAGTGGGGGGGTATGGTTTGAAGGGGGGGGGTGTTTTGATATGGGTAGATTGAAGTTGGGCGAAGTGTTGAGTGGAGTGGGTAGGGGAAGTGCCCGACATCCGCAAAGATAATAAAGCATTCCGCTGTTTAGATGCTATAGTGTGTAGATAACTCCCAATTAATTTGGAAAAGCCCGCAGCCATATTCACCTGCTGTCCGGTGTACTGTTGTCTCTTATCTTGTTGAAAAACTTCTTAAGATGTATCTGCCTTTAGTCCCGCCCGACCGGTGAACGCTACCCCACCAAACCTTTTCCCACCCGCCGAATTGCAAACATTTAAGTCTGAGTTCTCAAAGGCGTGGGAACGCTACCCCCCATCAAACCTTTTTCCACCCGCCGAACGCTGGTGACACAAAATCTCCTCATCCTCTGAATCTCCCTTAAAAGCCACTAACCCGCCAAAATCCTCCTCAACGCCCCCCCCCACTAAAAAACTCAGCCGACACACCCCGCCCCGCGACACTTCCTGCAAAAAAATAGTTTGGAATAATCGCAAATTTCCATATTTTAAACGGCGTAAATTAATATAATATTCAGGTGTAGAAATGCCCCGATAAAACCTGACCTTTAACATAATAAATCATCATCGCAAACCTGTGTCCGCACTGCAATTTTTTGCGTAAATTTTTTTGCCGGTAAAAATAAGGAACACCCTAATGAGTACCAAATTTTTCACAAACGACGATGGAAACACCCTCCTAAAAAAGTTCGAGGGAATATTCAGTTATAACAAAATTGATTATTTCGATGCAATCGTGGGCTATTTTCGTTCATCCGGCTACTTTAAAGTGAGACCGCTTTTAGAGAATGTACCTAAAATCAGAATTCTTCTGGGAATAAATGTGGATGAACTCGTGCGGGCTGCACACAAGAAAGGATTGGAGTTCCACGGCAACGCGGAGGTAATCCGTGAAAAATTTGTTGAAGGAGCACTGTCGGATATCAGCAGCGCAAAATATGATAAAGAAACTGAAAAGGGAATCGAACAATTTATTCAGGATGTAATGGATGGAAAGCTTGAAATCCGTGCCCACCCCTCGAAAAAAATACACGCAAAAGTTTATATTTTCCGCCCCGAACCATTTAACGAACACACCCCTGGTTCGGTTATAACAGGCTCATCAAACTTTACAGTGCAAGGTCTGGGAGCAGGAAAAGAAAATGTGCCTAACTACGAGTTCAATGTACTTCTCAATGATAATGCTGATGTAGAATTTGCAAAAAATGAATTTGAAAAACTTTGGGATGAGGCCAAAGACTCTAAAATCCTCCCGGAAGATGTGGAAAAAATTAAAACCGCGTCTCACTTAAACGACGAAATCACTCCTTACGAGCTTTATCTAAAACTGTTAGGCGAATATTTCGGCTCCTCAATTGACTACGATCCGAATTCATTGGGCGATCTTCCTCCAAACTTCATAAAACTTCGGTATCAGATTGATGCCGTTAACGAGGCTTTTGGAATGCTGGAAAAGCACAACGGCTGTGTACTCGCTGATGTGGTGGGGCTTGGCAAAACCGTTATTGCCGCACTTCTTGCCAAAAAATTTCTGCTTAATAACGGAAAGGATTACACAAAAATTCTCGTGGTTTACCCTCCCGCACTTGAAATAAACTGGAAAAACACATTCAGAGATTTCGGTTTGGATAGCTACACAAAGTTTATAACAAACGGCAGCCTCCATAAAATTGTGAAAGGCGACCTAGACTATTGGGAACTACAAGACTACGATTTAGTGATTGTGGATGAGGCGCATAAATTTAGAAATCATGAAACTGAAGGCTTTAAAAATTTGCAAAGAATTTGCAAAGCACCGAAAAACATCGATGATGTAAAAGATAAAAGAAAAAAAGTGGTTTTGGTAACAGCCACACCGTTAAATAATAAACCTGAGGATATACTTCATCAGATTTCTTTGTTTCAAGATACCAAAATGTCCACTCTTCCGATAACGAATCTCACAAGATTCTTTTCTCAATTAAAGGAACAATATCAAGAACTAAAAAGGTCTGATGAACTTAATATCGAGAAACTGAGAGAAATTTATGAAAAAATTAGAAAGTATGTTGTAGAGCCAATAACAATTAGAAGAACTAGAAAAGATATTTTGAACATTCCTGAATACAGGGATGACATGAAAAAACAAGGGATCTCTTTCCCTGAAGTTGAAGTACCTCACAGGTTGGAATATTTTTTAGGAACTGAACTGACTGAAATCTTTTATAATACTATTTTCTATCTAACGGATGAAGATAAAATACAATATTTTCGATATCAGGCAATTTGGGGATTAAAACCGGAAGTTCAGGTAAAATACTATGAGAATGCTGAAAGAGTGGCAAAATCTCTCACATTTATCATGAAAACTTTATTAGTTAAACGCTTAGAAAGTAGTTTTTATGCTTTCAAAAAATCTTTGAATAGTTTAAAAATTTCGACTGATAACATGATTCAAATGTTTGAACAGGATAAAATTATTATAGCACCTGATTTGGATATTAACAAACTTCTCGATAAAGGGTTGAGTTTTGAAGATATTGAGGAAGAAATCAAATTACTTTCAGACACAAATTCCCAAAATAATGTTTTCAAAAAAGATGATTTTAAGTCTGAATTTCTTAATGGGTTAAAAAAAGATTCTAAGCTTTTAACTGAATTATTAAACAACTGGGAAAACATCGCTCGGGACCCAAAATTGGAAAAGTTTATTTCTTGTCTAAACGAAGAATTATTGAATCCTAAAACGAATCCGGGTGGAAAACTCGTTATTTTTTCAGAATCCAAAGATACTGTTCACTTTCTTCAAAACGAATTAGAAAAGGAGGCAAGAAACGACATAATAAGCATTACAAGTGGAAACAGAAAAAATAAATACAACGAAATTGTGAACAATTTCGATGCAAATATTCCAAAAGAAAAACAAAGAGACGATTATAACATACTTATTTCAACAGAAGTATTGTCCGAAGGGGTTAACCTACATCGGTCTAATGTTATTGTTCACTATGATACTCCGTGGAACTCTACGCGTATGATGCAGAGAATCGGAAGGGTTAACAGAATTGGTACGGTAGCCCCTAAAATTCTGAATTATGTATTTTATCCCTCTGCTGAAGGAGATGCACAAATTAAACTGCGTAAAACTGCATTGATGAAACTCCAGGCATTCCACACAGCTTTTGGTGAAGATAATCAAATATATTCAGAGGAGGAAATTTTGGATGAGGTAAAACTGTTTAAAGGGGAGATTAAAGAAGAAGACGACGAGAGATTAAAATATCTCTTTATTCTGCGAAACTTGAAAAAAGAAAATCCGGAGTTGATTGAAAAGATAAGAAAACTTCCGTTAAAAATTCGTTGTGGAAGAAGCAATAAACCTGATTACAGGAATATGAGTGTAGCTTTTATAAAGACAAAAATAAAAAATGAATTTTACTTAATTAAAGATGAAACAGGTGCTTCTGAAATAACGCCGATTGAAGCTATAAAAATTTTTGAGGCTTTATCCGATGAAAAACCACAAACCTTGATAGAAAATCACCATACACACATTCAAAGTGCACTCTATGCTTTTCAAATTAGTGAAGAAAATAACAACAAGCTCTCTGACCCAACCGCTAAGGGAGGTGAAGCTAACCGGGCAAAATCTTTTTTTGGTGAATTAAACAAACATGAATTTGTGAAAACAGAATTTCACAATCAGTTAAAACTGGTTGTCAAGTTAATAGATAAAGGGACTTACACCAATTTGTCTACCGATATCGTTCGATTACAGAAAAAAACAAAAAAAGATAAACTTCAAATCACAGAAGTAATCACTGAATTGAAAAAAATCTTTAAAAACTATGACATCGATTTTCATAAATCAGAAGAAATTAGAGAGCGTCAAAAGTTAGAGCCACAGTTAATATTATCGGAATCATTTACATGAGTTACACAAAAGAGCAAATAAATAAAATCCTGACTTCTGAATATAATAGCCGGGAGTGGAAAAAATTCTTAGCAACTGTTTTTCCCAATTCTGAATTTCTCTTGAACCCAAATCCACTTACTGATTTGAAATCTCCTCAGGTTAATTCAGCCGACAGTATTGGGAATGTGATTTTAGATGAAAACGGAATAGAGCGAAAAATTGGTTTTTATGAAGTAAAACTTGGTGAACGGGTTATTCTTGAACGAAACAGAGTGACGCTGCGAAATCTTTTAAAGAATTACTGGAAAAACCTTGATGGAGCATTCATCGCCTATGTTCAACCATCCTCTCGGATATGGCGTTTCACTTTTGTTTCCGAGTTAACAGGGTTCGATACTGATGGTTATTATACTGAGTTAAAAACCGACCCTAAAAGATTCACTTATGTTTTCGGTGAAGGGGAGAGTTGTCGAACAGCAACGGAACGCTTTGAAATATTATTATCAAATGGCAAAAATAATACTCTGGAAACTGTAAAAGAAGCCTTTTCCGTTGAAAAACTCTCAAAATCATTTTTTGATAACTACAAAACTCAATATGATTCTTTTTGTAATTATCTCTTTTCAAAGCATAGCATCTTTAAGAGCAAATTTAACGGAGATAAAAAGGGAGTTAGAGATTTTGTTAAAATTCTTCTCGGACGAATTACTTTCTTATATTTTATTCAGAAAAAAGGATGGTTAGGTGTTTCTGCTAATGGGAATTGGGGGGATGGAGATAGGACATTTCTGCAAAATATGTTTCAACGATATAAGCATAAAACTCTTTTCTATCAGGATATTCTCACAAAATTGTTTTTTGATACACTGAATACCAAAAGGGAAAATGATTTAATTGAACTTATTCAGGGTGAAAGGATTAAAATTCCTTACTTAAATGGGGGGCTTTTTGAAGAGAAAGATCGCAATTTAAGGGAAATAATATTTAATGAAAACCTTTTTAGGGATTTATTCAATTTTTTTGATCAATACAATTTCACTATATATGAAGACGATCCGCAAGATCATACCGTTGCTGTTGATCCGGAAATGCTAGGCCATATTTTTGAAAATTTACTTGAAGATAATAAAGATAAGGGTACATTTTATACCCCTAAAGTGGTTGTTCATTACATGTGTCAGGAAAGTTTAATCGAGTACATTTCCACTTATTTTGCGTCTCGAGGATATAAAGTAATTGATGATAAATTAAATGGAAACTCTTCAAATTTAGAAGATGACCAAAATCAGTTAATTATTAATAGAAGAATTATTGAAAATTTAATTAAGAAAGATTTAAAAGATTCTGATACGGCGACGATATTTTCATTCATTCAAGAACTGAATTCAGCTCTAAATGAAGTGAAGATTTGTGATCCTGCTATTGGTTCCGGGGCGTTTCCAATGGGCTTGCTACAGGAAATATTTTCAGCTAAACAAACTCTTTGGTACCTCGAAAAGGGGAATTTAGAAGAGTTTCCCGCCTCTAAAATTAAACTTGATATCATTGAAAACAGTATTTATGGTGTTGATATAGAAAAAGGTGCAGTGGATATTGCACGACTGAGATTTTGGTTGAGTTTGGTTGTAGATGAGACAAAACCCAATCCTCTTCCAAATTTAGACTACAAAATAGTAGTTGGGAATAGTTTAGTTAGCAAGTTCAAGGATATTGTAATAGAGTTAAACTGGGATATTGATGTAACTTCCGCAGGTCTTTTTGGACAAAAAACACTAATTAAAAATAATCAGATATTATCAGAACTGATTAAGAGACAAAAAGAATATTTTAATACGGGCTTGTACAAACTGGAATTGGCAGAAAAAATTAAAAAATTGAAGATTCAATTATTAATTAACTATTTTGAACATAAAATTATTAGTAATGGTTTAGATAAGATTCCACAAAGAAATGCGTTTCGAAATAACAAGGAATTTATTTACCAAATGAATATTTTCCTTCAAACTAGGAAATGGAAAGAGAACATCCAAATTTTGGCTGAATTGAGCAAATCAAATTTGTCTCAATTCGAATTCTTTGATTGGAAATTGGATTTTCCGGAAATATTTATGAATGAATTTTTGGACAATCCAGGTTTCGACATTGTTATAGGTAATCCACCCTATATAAAGGAATACACGAATAAGAAAGCATTTGATGGGTTTCACAGTTCCCCTTACTACAAAGGTAAAATGGATATTTGGTATGGATTTGCTTGCAAAACACTAGATTTCCTAAAATCAGGTGGGATTCAATGCTTCATTGCACAAAATAATTGGATAACAAGCACTGGTGCGATAAAATTAAGAGAAAAAATTATCTCGGAATGTTCTTTGAAAATGTTTACTGATTTTGGTGATTATAAAGTATTTGAATCTTCAGGTATTCAAACTATGATCTATCTCGTTAAGAATCAAGCATCTTTAAGTGTTGATTATATAAGATACTCCTTGTTAAAAAACCCAAATATCAATATATCTGAACTTTTAACATTTTTAAATTTTGATTATAAAGATTCGAACTCAATAAAATATATTTTTGAATTTAATCATGTTAATCATGTTAATCATGCTAATTTGACAATACATTTCAATACTCATCAGGTGGCAAAATTATTAGAGAAGATCGAGAAGAAGCGTAATTTCTCTTTTCACAAAAATGAAATTGCTCAGGGTATTGTTCTTCCTCAAGATTTTGTCATACAAAAAACAAAAGTTAGACTGGAAAAGGATGTTCAAATTGGTGATGGAATTTTTATTCTTTCTAATAATGAAAAGCATAATTTGAATTTAAGTAAGTCTGAGTTAGCTCTTCTAAAACCCTACTATACAACTAATGAGTTACAAAAATATTTCGGTAATGCTGAAAACCAATATTGGGTTATTTATACTAATTCAAAATTTAAAGATCCTTCTGTAATCAAAGACTATCCCAAAATTAAAGCGCATTTAGACAGATTTAGTACGATTATAACTTCAGATAACGGTCCTTATGGCTTACATCGAGCTCGGAACGATGAATTTTTTATAGGGGAAAAAATTATTTCCTTGCGAAAGTGTCCCCATATACCGGTCTTTACTTATACGGAATTTGACTGTTATGTTTCGGAAACTTTCTATGTTTTAAAAACGACACGGTTAGATCAAAAATATTTAACTGGCTTTTTGAACTCGAAATTAATTGCGTTTTGGTTAAGATATAAAGGTAAAATGCAGGGTAGTAATTTTCAGATTGATAAAGAACCATTGCTCAACTTACCAATATTCCAGACTGATCAAAAAGTTACTGGTAAAATTTCACATATTGTTGAAGAAATCCATAAAAATAAGGCTCAAGGGCAAGAAACAACAATTTTGGAAAACCAAATTGATCAACTTATCTATTCTTTTTTTGAATTAACTGAAGATGAAATTTATTTTATCGAATCAGATTATAATTCTTATTAATGTTGAGCGGAGGGTAACTAAAATTTAATATGTTTTTTTGGTGAAATTTTTTGCAAGTTAGAGTTTTTTTCTATCTTTCTCAAACTAAATAGAAAACAAAAACAACTCAGAATGGGTTATATGCCATCGGCGTTTAATTTTTTTTTGTAACATATAACTTTTTTATTGATGAAATATGGATCTAAGTAAGTTTAAATATTTATCTGTGATAGGTGAGGGCGCCTTTTGTATAGTTCAAAAATATGAGCATAGAACGAATGGGAAATACTTTGCTCTGAAAAACGGGAGTGTAAGAAATTTTGTATAATTGGTTTAAAGTCCTGGATGGGAGGGGATTCCATCCCCACCCCCGCGGGGGTGGGGATGGGGGCGAAAAAATGCCCTGTTTTCTCTCCCTGTTTTTGAACATTTTATCAATTATTTTTGGAGACTTTTATGAAACTTACACAAGAAGTTATTGAGCAATTTCAAAAAGATTTTGCTAATGCCAAAACCTATAACGACCTGA
>Ga0232062_1106942_pt1 | contig 10955 bp, 8 predicted proteins | sample LAC_MetaT_6_FD_165031 | JGI IMG/M metagenome (GOLD analysis project Ga0232062, IMG submission 165031) | Metatranscriptome of anaerobic ammonium oxidizing microbial communities from anammox membrane bioreactor (MBR) in UC Berkley... | ecosystem: Engineered > Bioreactor > Anaerobic > Unclassified ...
CGCAACCCGAGGCTGGAGTGGACCTCTGGCAGCAGTCCTTGGGAGGGAGTCCCCTTCAGTACTGGGAGTTCCTGAAGCAACCGGACGAGACCTACCAGATACGGCTGAAGGGCACGGAGTTGTACGTGACCGCCCCCTCGGCCGAGGACAACTCGGCGATCGTGCTCGCGCCGAAGAACGATGCTGCGAGCCAACGGTGGAGGCTGGTGCGTCAGACTCCGGTGGTCTAAGGCCGTGGACGCTCTCCCGCTGTCAACCAGCCGAGCCGTCGCCGCCGCCCGCGCCGTTCCCCGGCTGCTAACCTCACGACACCGACACGAGGGCGACCGATCACGCTTTTCGCCAAGCCTGCGGCAATCTTTGGCAATTTCCCCTTGTGCGTCAGGTGTCCGTGGAAGTAGAGAATTGGGTGCCCGGTCCGGACTCGAAGTTGGTGAGCCGGGACGACTGCGGAGCCAGTTCCTTCCGAGCCGTAGCCCGAGGCCGGCACCCGGCAAAGAACGCGCTGCGGCGAGAAGGGTTCCCCCTAGCTCGTCTCCCTCTCACCCTCTTCCGCTTCTGGCCCCACATCCTCCACAGGAGTGCCGGGCGACAGCAGCGTCCAGGAAAGCAGGGCCACGGGGGCGGAGTGCCAGCACTGGCGCAGGTCGTCCTCGCTGGCCCAGGTGCGCCGGGGCAGCACCACCCCTTCGGCGTAGACGGTCAGGCGACGGCCAGCCAGGGGCCAGGGGCGCAGCCGGTAGGAGCGTCCCCCCAGGTGGCGTAGCTCAAGATCCACGTCACCCTGCCGCTGGGGCAGGCCGGGCAGCACGCGGCGGCCCTCCACCCCGAGGCTGAGCAGCACGGCCAGGGCATCGGTCAGGCGGACGATCGCCCGGTTGCGGCGATCCCCTTCGGTGCGAAAGAGATCGGCGTAGCGAGGTTGCTCCGCCAGAGCAGCCACCAGGGCCGCCCGACGCGCCTCCTCGCGGGCGAGGAACTCCGGGCACGGCGCGCTGGCGTAGCTCTGGGCCAGGTGGGAGACGTGGTGGGAGACCAGGTAGGCGGCGTAGCGGCCACGGGTGGCGGCGCGCTCCACGCAGGCCGTCCACACCTCCTCGTGTTCCCCCTCGGGGAGCGAGTCGAAGGCCACCGGCTCGCCGGCCGGGGTGAGGCGGGGAATCTCTTCCCGGCCATCCCAGCCGGAGTCGTGCAGCAGCACCGCCGCCAGCACCTCGGCGCGGGGGGCCGGGCGCGGGGTGGTGCGGTTACCCCAGTGGTCGGCCAGCTGGAAGGCCATGAGGGCGTGGGCCGACTGGCGGATGGCGATCCAGCCGTCGCGGCAGGGGTGCAGGATCATGACGCCGGCGCCCGCCGTTGCGCCAGCGCGGCACGGATGGCCGGCAAGGCGGCGCGGGCGGCGTCCTCCCCCGCCTCGATGAGCCGCTTCTTCTGGCTGAAATCGTTGTAGGCCACGTCTCCCACCCGGGGTTCGATGACGACCTCGGCGTCCCGCGCCTTGAGGCGGCCGATCTCGGCGGCCATGATGGTCACGGCGTGGTAGGCAATCCCCAGGGGCGAGCGGGGCGCGGTCGGGGGAATGGCCGCGGGAATGGCCACGGCGATCACGACGTCGGCCCCCAGGCGGCGGGCCACCGCCACCGGCACCGGCTCCACCACCCCGCCGTCCACCAGCGTCACCTCCCCCACCTGCACCGGCACGAAGACGCCCGGGATGGCGCAGGAGGCGTGCACCGCCTCGGGGACGGGTCCGCGGCTGAAGACCACCGCCGAGCCGGTGCGCAGGTCTGTGGCCACGGCGGCATAGGGCACCGCCATGTCCTCGATGTTCCTGGCCTTGACATGGGCACTCACGAACTTGCGCAGGCGCTCCCCCCTCACCAACCCGCCAGAAAAGATCGCCAGGGCGCGGACGTCGAAGAGGTCCTCCTCCTGCACGGCGAGGGCGTGGAACTCGGCGTCCAGCACCCGCCCGGAATCGGCGTAGAGCGCCCCCACGAGGCTGCCCACCGACGTGCCCACCACCAGGTGGATGGGAATCTTTTCCTGCTCCAGCACCCGCAGCACGCCGATCTCGGCAAACCCCCGCGCCCCGCCGCCACCCAGCGCCAGGGCCACCCTGGGGGGCCGGGCCTCCAGGGCCGGAGAAGTCACGGTCGGGGGCGGGGGAGGGGGCGCGGTGGCGCACCCCGCCGTGACGAACGCCACCGCTGCCAGCAGAGCCGCCGGCTGCCTTCGCCTGCAGCCACAGATGTGGCGACGGTTCAGATTCATGGCGATCCTCCCGGTTGCCGCCGCGCCCCCGGGTGAGGCCTTGCCGGGTGCGGCTTCAGATCATCGTAGAACGACCCGGGGGTGGGCGGTACCCCCGGGTCACAGACATCGGGGCGGGCCCCCAGGGGCCCGCACCGATGGGAAAGGCGTCATCGGGCGGCGCTGCTACCGTAGCTCACGCCACCACACCACCTCGTTGCCCGCACCGCCACCGGCGATGGTGATCTCGGGAACCTCCTCGACATAGGCGCGCCCCTGCGACCCGATGAACGAGTAGACCGCAATCACCTTGCCCCCCGCCGTGATGGCGAGACCCGCCGCGGCCCCCTTGCCCCCGCGGTAGGTCTTGAACTCGGCGTTGTTGAGGTTGGCGGGATCGAAGTTGACGCGCACGGCGTAGGATCGCCCGGTGCACGCCTCGGCATCGGGGTCGTAGACCAGGAAGAGGGCAAACGGCTGCCCCGAGTAGCCTTCCGCCGGGGTGAAGATGAACGGCGCGGAGGTCAGCATGGTGCGGGTCCCCAGCGTCCCCACCCCCCCGGGGCCGGGCAGCTCGTTGAGGGGTTTCGACAGCAGCGTGGGCGGCCCGCCCGCGGTGAGATTCTTGACGGCGATGAACAGCTTGGGGATGTGGTTCCCCGAGGTGCCAATGCCCCAGCCGGTGACGTTGGGGCTGCGCTCGTAGAAGGAACCGGAGCCAAAGGCGTAGAGGGAGTACTGGGCGCCGGAGGTGGGGAATCCGGCCACCGCCGGCGGGTAGTAAATGGGATCATCGGGACCCACGTCCACCAGGATCGTCGGCGTGTAGGCGTTGGGTTCGAACACCCACAGCCGCCCGTGCAGGTCGGCCTGCACCCCCTGGTTGACCAGGTTGTCGGGGGCGAAGAAGCGGGAGTTCTTCTGCCACAGCACGGTGTCGGCGAAGCTCTGGTTGCGCACCAGGGCGCCGGCGTTCTGGTTGGTGAGGCTGCGGCTGCGCACCAGCGAGCCGTCCAGGGGGTCCACGTGGAACACCTTGGGGACATCGTCTAGGGCGAAGCGCTCGTCCCATCCGCCGCCCATCTGGAGGAGCCAGGAGTCGCTGTCAATGGCCCCCAGGGCCGGGATGCTCCAGGATTGACCCACCAGCGAGTTGTCGGCGCGGGTCTTGGTCCACAGCACCGTGACCGGGGCGGTCTCGTCCCACCCCCAGTCGCTCTCCTCGTTGATCGCCGTCTTGGAGGCTCGAGGGGTGATGCTGCCGTCGCCGTTGAGGTCCCGCCCCCAGGGAGCGGTGACGTCAATGGCGTGCACGGCGGTGCCCCCAGGACCCTCGGCGAGGTACATCATGGTGCGGAACTTGGCCTCGGCCGGCGAGCTACCCGGATCCCAGACGTCCCCGAAGCGGGGGGAGTTGGCTATCCCGTAGATGTGCCGGTCCGCGGCCTTGGGCTGCCCCACCGGCGAATCGATGGGGTTGGCATTGAAGATGTTGAAGCGCTGCACCTGGGCGCCCAGCTTGGTGGGCGGGACCAGGGCCAGGATCTCCGCCCCGTCCTCGGAGTCAAAGGCGTGCAACATGCCGTCGGAGCTGCCCACCCAGACCAGCTGGTGCCGCATCTGCTGGTCGGTTTCAAAGGTGGCGTGCCCGGCCACGGTGCCCTGCTTCCACACCTCCGGAGCACCCACCACGGTGGGGGTGGAGTTGATGATCGCCCCCAGCGCCCAGGCTCGGGGGTTGCCGGCACCGTCGTTGCCGCGCAGGAAGTCGATCACCTCGGCGTTGAACGGACAGCCGGTGTCAGCGGGGTCGCACCCCACCAGCGGTCGGATGGTCCCCAGGTTGTCCGCCTTCACCTCGATGAGGGTGCCGGGATTGGCGGGATCCCAGGTGTAGATCTTGCGCGCCAGGCCGTTGTTCCGGTCCTTGCGAGCGGTTGCCGTTCCATCGGCGGCAAACGCCGTCCCCGCCCCCAGGGAGAGCACCTCCCCGGCGTCCCACACGCAGTTGGAGCGCACGATGCGGGTCGTGCCGTCGGGGTTGGTGACGGTGGTGGACCAGCCGCAGGGCTTGGTGCAATCCCAGTTGGGGCTGCCGCAGTCGGCGGCCAGGTTGTAGGCGTAGAGGTGGCCCCGCCAGCCGGGGTAGCGGGTGGCGCTGACGAAGGCCACCCGGCCGGCAGCGGCGCTGCCCGCCGCCACCACGGGCGCTGCGGTGGTGTAATCGCCGGCGCCGAAGTTGCTCAGGATGCTCTCCACCGCCCGGGCCAGCTCCTCGGCGGTGTTGGCGAAGAAGGCGTAGTGCCCCCCGGCGGGGTCGAAGCGGTTCTCGTCGTCAGTGAAATCTGTGTCGCCGGTGAGCTCGTCGGTGGGGGGCAGGCGGGGATCCTCGAAGTAGTAGAAGCCGCCGTCGCCGTGGGGGCTCGATGCATCGGTCCGGCCCATGTAGGCGGTGAGGTCGAGCTCGCAGGGGGAGACGTCCTGGGAGAAGCCGATCACCCAGGTGCGCAGACCCTCCTGGACCACGGTCTCGCCGTCATCGGCGATCCGGTAACTGATCTTGGAGTCGAGCCACATGTCGTTGGACACCCCCGGCGGGTAGTCGCGGTACTCCCCCGGGGTGCGGCTGGTGCAGCCGTCGGGAGGCCGGTTCTCGCTCCAAAATCTGTTATTGGGGTTGCACTCGTTGGACTCGCCGTCGGTCACCAGGATGACCGCACTGGTCCGACCGCACTGGGTCTTGGGGTCGTTGGCCACGGTCTGAGTAAGCGCCATTTGCGCCAGCTCCAGCCCGGCGCGGCTGGGCGTCCATCCTTCGGCGCCCAGGCCCCGGGGGTGATCGGCGTCCACCGGCGCCGCCGAGGTGAGGCGCATCATCGACAGGATGCGCTGCGCCTCGTTGATGGCGGGATCACCGGCGGGATCCACGTGCACCCGGACACACACCGGCCTGGCGGGGTCGATCTCACCGCCGGCGCACTGGGGCACGCTGGAGAGGTCGGGGCAGGATTTCACTTCGCCGCCGTGGTAGGTGAGCAGCCCCCAGTTGACCTTGTCGGCGTTCTTGCCCACCACGTTGAGGGGCGCCTGGGTGCCGGGGAAGGTGCCCCGGGTGGGCATGTTGTTGTTGGCCTCGTCGACGGCGTCGAAGGGTTCACCCGGATCGAGGACGCGCCCCGAGGACGAGGCCACCCAGCTCCACCGCCGGATCCACTTGCAGTGATCCGGGTCGAAGTTGTTGTCAACGCACTCGTCCTCGTCGTAAGAATGGTCGTAGGGCTCCACTGACACCGTTCGAAGCGACCACTCGAAGCTGGTCACCTCGGCCAGGCGGCCGGCGTCGGTGGCCCAGGCGGGCGGCGGCATCCACGGCAGCGTGATGCTCACCGAATCGCCCAGGGCGTTCTTGGCCGTGGCCATGCGGCTGGGGGTATTTTGCGCCACCTCCAGGGTGTAGCGCCACACCCGGCAGCGGGAGGGGGAGCCGGCCTGGGCCAGCAGCGGCGCCGACAGCGCCGGCGCCATGGCGGCGTTGCCCGGCTGTACCACCGCCTCGGCTGTCGGGATCACCCCCCAGCCGCGGGTGGAGTCGGGCAGCAGCGGCGACAGCAGGCGCCACAGCAGCCCCCGCCGCGGCGCCGGAGAGGTCGTGGCGGCCGTGGTCACCTTGCCGCTGGCCTGGAACTGATCGATCGCGAACCCCACCTCCGGGCGCACGGGCCGCGGCGTCTTCGTCGCCGTAGGGGTGGCGGTGGGGGTGATGGTGGCGGTGGGGGTGCGCGTCGCCGTGGGGGTCCTGGTGGGGGTCGAGGTCGGCGGCACCGGCGTCGGCGTCCTGGTGGGGGTCGACGTAGGTGGCACCGGGGTCGGTGTCCGGGTGGGCGTCGAGGTCGGCGGCACCGGCGTCGGGGTGCGCGTCGGCGTGGCGGTGGGGGGAGATGTCGGCGTTGCCGTGCGCGTGGGGGTGGCGGTGGGCGGAACCGGCGTCGGCGTCCGCGTCGGCGTGGCAGTGGGGGGCGCCGGCGTGGGCGTCCGCGTCGGCGTCGCGGTGGGGGGGCGCCGGCGTCGGCGTCCGCGTCGGTGTACTGGTCGGCCCGACAGTCGGCGTCCGGGTCGGTGTACTGGTCGGCGCCGCCGTCGGGGTCCGGGTCGGCGTTGCCGTGGGGGGCGCCGGCGTGGGCGTCCGCGTCGGCGTCGGCGTGATGGTCCGCGTCGGCGTCACCGTCCTCGTCGGCGTCACCGTCCTCGTCGGCGTCACCGTCCTCGTCGGCGTCACCGTCCTCGTCGGCGTCACCGTCCTCGTCGGCGTCGGCGTGCGGGTAGGAGTCCGCGTGGGCGTCACCGTACGGGTGGGCGTTACCGTCCGCGTCGGTGTCGCCGTACGGGTCGGCGTCACCGTGGGCGTTCGCGTCGCCGTGGGCGTTCGCGTCGCCGTCGGAGTCACGGTGGCGGTGGGAGTGGCGGTCGAAGTGGGCGTCGCGGTGGCGGTGGGGGTCACCGTGGGCGTCGGCGTGGTGGTGGGGGTGCGGGTCGGGGTGCGGGTGGCGGTGGGCGTCGGAGTCACGGTCGGGGTCGCTGTCGCCGTGGGAGTCGCGGTGGGGGTCGCCGTGGCGGTGGCGGTGGGGGTCGCCGTGGCCGTGGGGGTCACCGTGGGGGTGAACGTCGGCGTCGCCGTGGGCGGCACCCCTTCTACCGGATAGAGCTGGGCCAGGGGGATGATCTCTTGCGGCTGACTCGCACTCGACCAGTACAGCTGCGCGATGGCGCGCCCGGCGTTCTCGTAAAACTCCACCACGATGGGGTACTTCTCGCACTCCTCGAGCAGAATCGGCGACGATATGGTGACGCGGGGCGCGGTGTCGCTCCAGTAGTCGATGATGCGCACGCCATTCAGCCACACCCGCACGCCGTCGTCGTGGCGGATATGGAATATGTACTCCTCGTTGTAGAGGGGCTCCACCCACCCCTCCCAGCGCACCGAGAAGTCGTTGGCATTTACAGAAGGATCGGGGCGGTCGGTCTCCCACTCGAAATCGATGGTCTCGGGCGGTCCCGAGGCGCCGAAGCCGTCCCCGTGCACGGCGGCGAGGGCCGCGGACCCGTTCGAGGACCCGTCACCGGGGATGCGACCGTTGAAGTAAAGACCGCGCAGACCCCGACCGGCGGAGTCGCAGCCGCAGTTTATTCCCTCCACGTTCCAGCGGGCCGAGGGCGGCTGACCGACAGAATCCACCCCGACCCAGTTACCGGCAATGTCGTTGGCCATAGAGCCGGAGAGGTCGAGCACCAGCATGAGGTTGGGCGGCAGGATCTGCTGGGTGATCTGGCGCATGGGGTCGTACCCCTCGCGGCCGGGGTCGATGGTCTGCGCCTTGAGGGGCAGCGCCGTCACTCCGGTGAGCAGGAAGGCCACCAGCATCGCCACGGCCTGCCGCCACGCGGGGTGGGACTCACCTTTGCTCGAGAGTGCGTGACGTGCCGTCTGAAGGATCCGTTTCATCTCAAGGCCTCCTGCTACTGCGGGGTGAAGACCCCGGAACTGGTGCCCCCCTGGTCGGAGAGCTTCTGCGCCGAGGGGCTCTGCGCCGCCCCCAGGAAGTTGAACTCCTCTTCCAACGTCTTGGCTGCCAGCACCCGCCCCCGCACATCGGCGATCCAGCCCACCGAGATCAGGCGGATGCGCGGGTCACCGTTGACCACGGGCCCGCTCACGTCGTCCTCGTTGTTGCGCACATAGAGGCTGTAGAACGCCCGGTCCTTGCCCGGGAGCTGGAACGCCGCGGTGCTCTCGATGTTGGCCAGCTCCACGCCGGCGTCGGTGAGGTACGCCCCCAGGCGCCTGGCGTCCCAGGGAGGGGGCGGCTGGGGGACCCTGGGGTTGGCGGCCGGCGTCTGGGTGGTCGAGGCGTACTGCAGCATGGCGGTCAACGTCATGTTGGAAAACGGGGTGTTCCGCAGCACCCGCTCGCCGTGCCGGAGTCCCGCCTCGGCCACGTAGAAGGCAGCCTTTTGCAGCTCCATCTGCCGCGCCGTGCGGTTCTCCTGGGTCATCATGATGGCGGCGGTGATGCCCAGCACCGTGAGCACCAGCAGCACCACGATGACGCTGACCAGCGCAATGCCCCGTTCGCGACTCTGCCCCATGGCAACCCCCTACAACCCGGCGATGCGGTTGCGCAGCAACGCCGTGGACGACACGGTAAAGCGCGCGAAGCCGTCCGCCGCCTCGCCCAGCTCTTCGGCCCCCGGGCGGTTTTCCGCCCGTGGTCGGTAAAAGCGATCCTGCCCCGCCCCGCGCTGCTCCTGCCCCGCCCGGCCGGTGACCGTGACGCGCACGCCGATGACGTTGCGGGCCTGGGCGGCGGTGGGAACCCCTCCGCTGAGGGTGTGGGTGGGGTCGTTGTTCCAGATGACGTCTCCCATCCCACCCCCGCCCACTTCCTGATTGAAGATGTAAGCAAACTGCAAGTCCTCCACGTTGGGCAGGATGGGGACGAAGCCGTCGTCCGGGTTGGCCGGATCGAGGAGACCATCTTTCTGTTGCAACCACCCCCCCTTGACGCGCAGGGTGGCGTAGCGCAACCCGATGATCAACCGGGGGTTCGTCATGCCCGCATAGCCGCCCACGGGGATGATGCCGCCGGTGCAATTGCTGTCCGCCTGGACGACGACGCAGGCCTGGTCGCAGGGCAGCGTCATGGAGCAGTGGGCGCTGGTGTAGGAGCAGATCTGGTAGACGGCGGCCTGGCCAGCATCGTCGAGGACCAGCAGCAACTCACTCGGGCTTGTGTCGCTGGTGAACCCGGTCAACTGCTTGAAGAGAGCCATGCTGGCGGCTTCCTTTTCGGCCTCGGTGCCGGGGAGGCGGCAGCCGCCGTCGAACGCCCACCACCACACGCCGCCGGCATCTTCCCCACCCTGCACGCGCACCGGAGTGACGGTGGTGCCCTCGTGGAAGCGGGCAAACGTGATGATGTCGGTGCCCACATCGGCGAGGTTGGCGTCGGTGACGTTGTCGTAGGTGAGCTGCGTGTTGGTCCCTCCCCACGAGGCGTTCACCAGCAGGGCCACCGAACCGGCGTTCTCGAAGGGTGGATCCATGGCGCCGCGCAGCATGAAGGTGACGTAGTCGGCGGCGCCGCGCGCCGTTTGCCGGGCGTCGACGGCGTACTGCTGCTGCAGCGCCGAGCGGCGCATGGCGAAGACCAGCTGCCCGGTGAGCACCAGGATGATGGTCAGGGTGACCACCACCACCAACATCTCCACGAGGCCGAAGCCGGCCTGCCGCCTACGGGATGACCGCCACATACCTCACCGCCTTTGCCGCCGATACGCTGCCCAGATAGCGCCGCCCCTCGCCGCGGGGATCCGCTCCCACCACCACCCGCCAGCGCCCCGCCGCACCGCCCGGCTGGACGGTGTAGTGCAGCACGAAGCGGGCGTCCTCTTCTACCACGTTGATCCCGGCCGGTCCCCAGAACGCCCAGGTGGTGGCTGCCGGGGAGGTGGGTAGGGTCACCTTGGTGCCAGGAGTCAGGGCCGCCAGGTCAACCCCGGAGTTGGCCTTGGCCGTATCGAACAGCGTCGGATTCGCGTCCTGGAGGCTGTAGATCCAGCGAATCGCCTCGCCCACCCGCTGGGCCCGGTAGGTGAGATCCGTGCGCGCCTCGGAGCCCATGTTCACGGCGTAGGCCAGGGTGAACATCTCCAGCACTGACAGAGAAATCACCAGCAGGAGAAAGAACGCCACCAGAACTTCCACCAGGCTCATCCCGGCCTCGCCGCGACGGCGAGGCGCGGTGGCGTCGTCGCTGCGCCTCATTCCATCACCTCCTTGCCCACATCCACCCGCCACAAGGGATAGACGCGCACTTCGTAGCGCAGGCGCGGCTTGAGCCGCCCGGTCACCACGTCCCGGTGGGTGACCGTCAGCGTCTGCACGGCGGTCACCGGCGCCCCGGTCACGGTGGTGGTGCGTCCGAAGGTGTCCAGCCGCAGCCGCCACGGCCCGTTGGAGGCCGCCGCCGGCCAGTTGGTGTCCACGGCCCCCAGTACCCCCATGGAGAAGTTCACGTAGTCGGGCACCACGTACTCCTCGATGACGTTCGACAGGGCGGCGTCGCGGGCCACGCGCAGCCGAAATGGAGGACCCGCAACCAGACCGAAGAACACCTCCGCCTGGGTGCTGACCATGGCCGCGTGGGCCGACTCCAGCAGCGAGTCGATGTTGTTGACCGCCGTCTCCAGGCGCATCTTCTGGTAGGTGTTCTGCAGCGTGCCGGCGACGATGGTCACCGCGATCCCCAGCAGCGCCACCACCACCAGCGCTTCCAGCAGGGTAAAGCCGCGCGCACGAGACCTGGAAGACTCCATCGCGACCTCCTCTGTTGCACACCACGTGCCAGCCTTGCAAGACACAGCAGCATAGAGTTTTCTGTCTCTGCCTCTTGGAGGTGCCGGTCCTTTGTACGATCTTGCCCGCTCCCAGTGTGACATCTGGTTACACCCCCTCCGGGCCCGCCGTGATACTTGTCGAAGTGTACCGCGAATCGAGGGAGGTGGAGAGAACCGGTCCCACTTCCTCGTGCGCTGATCCCCGCCGGCCAATCGACCCGGCGGGCGAGGCGACGGGGGCGCAGGCGGGCGGCGCGCCGACCGACGCAGAGACGTCTCCAAGCCTAACCTCCTCGCGGGGGCCGGGA
>Ga0232062_1062184_pt1 | contig 10608 bp, 4 predicted proteins | sample LAC_MetaT_6_FD_165031 | JGI IMG/M metagenome (GOLD analysis project Ga0232062, IMG submission 165031) | Metatranscriptome of anaerobic ammonium oxidizing microbial communities from anammox membrane bioreactor (MBR) in UC Berkley... | ecosystem: Engineered > Bioreactor > Anaerobic > Unclassified ...
CTATGGGAAATGCTTTTGGTACGGGTAGTAGTCATTTAAGACCAATTTATTTTGAACCATTTTCAGGTTCTCTTGCGATGGTCTATAGAGGACATGTTGCTTATGCAACTGGTTCGGGTGAATTGTGGTATAGTATTTCTACAGATTTTGGAGTTAGCTGGTCAAGAGTTGCAGCTATAAATGGTGCTGCATCACAACGCATGGCTCGATATCCAACTATGACCATTAATTATTTTGATAATATTGTTACAGGGGCTTTTGCATGGCCAGAACTTAATCCAACTGCATTTGGATGGTTAGGTTATGGCGCAGATCAACCGTTAGGTTCTGCTCAAACTTATTCTGATATAATTCCAGGAGATAACATATTTAGTTCTGAAGCATTGATTTTTTCAAGTGACAATTCCGACTGGGTTTATTGGGTTGCAAGAAACCAAAGCGCTCCGCGTGATCTCACTTTCTTTAGAACACAGGATTATCTGAACGTTGAATCTTTTGTTCCACCACAGTGGGCCGATACAGTATTTTCAAGCAACGGACAATATATACAAGGTGGTGTTTGCTATAATGGTGTGCTTTATTTTGCTGCTATCGGAGCTTTTAATGAAAATATCTGGCCTGCCGGTAGTGATATTAGAGGATGGCCTATAGGATATAGTAAATCCACTGATAATGGAGATACTTGGAGTAATTTTTCTGTACCTGATTGGAGAACAATTTCAGGATTAGAAAGGTTTGACCAGACCTTTGATTTTGATTCAACTGATGGTAACACAGTTCAATACGATGGTGCTATTCAGGTTGATAAAATGGGCTATGTGCATCTAATAACTGCACTCACAGATACTAATGACTGGTCTCATGCAGTTGTTGATCTGTATGAAACAGAAAATGGCTGGGCTGGAGATATAATTTTCAGTGGGTTAGATATTAAAACTTATGGTTTGGGACCAGGATTGGGGCAAATGGGTCCAAGTCCACTTATAGCTACAGATTCAAGCCATTCAGTGATGGCGGTGCAGTGGATAAATAAAAATCCACAAACGCCTTGGGCAGATGTTTACCTAAGCCATAAGAGATTCTTTGGAGCTTCAACACCAGGTCAGTGGAGTGAACCAATTAACCTAACTAATTCGCCAAATATAAATAATACTGCGGCTCACTTAGCCCCTTATTTGCTTGATGAAGGGAATGGTCACTTTGTTGCATTCAGTTCATATGTATATGTTTTGGGCGCAACAGGTCCATATTCTGATACTACAGCCGCAACAGGTATTTATGCAGCTAGAGTTCCATTTGATGAGATTGTTGTTAGTGTTGATGATGGAATAAATCAGATTAATAGTTTTGAGTTATCCCAAAACTATCCTAATCCATTTAACCCAACTACTAGAATTAGTTATAGTCTTTCTGAAAGAAGCAATGTAACATTGAAAGTTTATGATGTACTTGGTAATGAAGTTGCCACATTAGTAAATACAACTAAGAGCGCAGGTAACCATGTTGTAACATTTGGAGGTGAAAATCTTGCATCAGGACTTTACATCTATACACTTAAGGCAGGTAACTTTATTTCATCAAAGAAGATGGTACTTATTAAGTAAAATTATCTTTGTGTAGTTATTATGTAGCGGGTGGGTTATCAATAATTATTATAGATAATTCGCCCGTTCTTTTTAAGAAACTAAAATTTGTTCTTAATTTTTATTCTGAATATATAAACACATTCTATTTTCAGAAAATATGAATAAATAACATTTTGTGGAGAAGAGATGAATAAATATTTTACAAATCTTCTGGCATCATTTATCTTTGTTTTTATGCCTGTTTCTATATTATTTGCTCAAATGGGAGTAGGCAAAATTACTGGTAATGTAACAGATGCAGTAACTAAGGAACCTTTAATTGGTGCTAATATTGTTATACTTAATACTAATTTAGGTGCCGCAACAGATATTGATGGTAACTATTATATACTTAATATTACTCCCGGAACATACGATGTCAAAGTCAGCTATGTAGGCTATGCTAGTAAAACAATTCAGGAAGTAAGAGTAGTTGGTAATATTACCTATGAACTTAACATTGAACTTTCTACTGATTTTAGTTTACCGGAAATAATCGTTGAAGATAAAAAGCTTTTTGAATCTAAAGCAACTAATACTGTTAAAGTTGTAGATGCTGATCAGATATCCAGAATGCCTGTTAGAGGTGTAGCTAACATTTCTTCCTTACAAGCAGGCGTAGTGGTATTAGAAGGTAGTGGAGGTCAATCAGGAAATGCTTCGATAAATGTTCGTGGTGGACGAAGTGGTGAGGTGTTATACATAATAGATGGCGTACCGCAGAATAACCTATATAACCGAAGCAGCGCATCTCAGGTAAGTAATAGTGCTATTGATCAAATTTCTTTTCAAGTTGGTGGTTATGAAGCAAAATATGGTCAGGCACAATCAGGAATAGTTAGTGTTACAACAAAATCCGGTCAACCAACATATAATATTCTAGCTGATGTGGTTACTTCGACATTTACAGATAAATTCGGGTACAATTTATATACCGGGACTTTAAGCGGTCCTTTTTTACCGGATAATTCTAATCATACTTTCTTTTTATCTGCTGAAAGACAATGGTCATTGGATGATAGACCCCTGGCAATACCTTTTGAATTTCCATCCATTGAGAAAACCTATGACTATACTCCTGATAATAATTCAGATGCCTGGCGACTTTCTGGAAAAACAACTCATAGGATGGGAGATTTTTCTTTAATCCTCAGCGGGCTATATAATGCTCGTAACTACACAATATTTAGCTTGGGTACTGGTACCCAATTTATTAAACAAGATTCTAAATTTGCCGATGGCTTTAGTGAAAGTAATTATTCTTTTAATGCCAGGTTAAGTCATACTTTTAGTTCAAACACCTTCTGGAATATTAACATTGGATATAGATCTTATGAATTTAAAAGGTTCAATCCTTTTTTTAAAGATAATTTGGCTGCCTATGGAGATAGTTTAACTTGGATCAATACCTTAGGTATTCATTTATATGGTGATGGTTACAGGACTGCAAGAGTTGATGAGAATAATATTCCTATACGTAACGCCATGGGAGATGTAATAGCTGCAAATTCAGATGAAACCGGTATATTCAGACCATACGGATGGGCTACGGGATTATATCAACATAGAGGTGATGATGCAGTTAATGTTGATCTTGATATAACATCACAACTCGGTAATCATCTATTAGAATTTGGAGCAGGAATCTCTCAGGATGTAGTGAGAGGTTATGGAGTATATGCTCATCAATACGCACTTTATAATGATAGTACTCATTTGACGAAAGAAGAAAAATTCAAGAAATTGGAACCATTTGTTTATGGCTATGATGTAACTGGTCAGAACAAAATTGGGTCTGATTTTAACGATGGAAGTGAATTAGCTCCTCTTCAAAGACCTTATAAACCTATCATTGGATATTTTTATTTTCAAGATAGGTTTGAGCTAAAAGATCTTGTGTTAAATATTGGTTTAAGAACAGATTTTTTTGATTTCAAATCTTATGAACTAAGGAATCCTGAAATACCATATGCTAATGGTCAATACTTTACTATGAATGATTTTAAAAGAAGAGATGTGATTGTTGAAGTTTCACCTCGTATTGGAATAGGTTTTCCAGTAACTGAAGGTACAGTTTTCCATGCTCAATATGGCAGATTTATTCAGGCTCCAATATTAAATGATGTTTATTTCGGACCATATGATTATAATGGATTCCTGCCAGGTAGATTCGATCCACAGAATGGTTTTAACGGTAGTTTAAAACCTGAAGAGACCACACAGTATGAACTTGGTTTCCGTCAATTGCTGGCTGATGGTCATGCTGCTTTGAATGTTACTGTATTTTATAAAAATATTCGAGATCTGGTAAATGTTCAAATGCATCAGTGGAGACAGATGGAAGGCGGTAGTATACGTACAGCAATCTATCCTGAAAACACAGACTTTGGAACAACTAAAGGCCTTTTGTTTTCTTTGGATGTTACACGTTTAAGTTTTTTCAGTCTAACAGCTCAATATACATATCAAATAGCTGAGGGAACTGGTTCATCAACAAGTTCAAGTCAAACATCAGTATTTAGGAATCTTGACAACCTTCCTCCGAAAGTTATTGCACCTTTAAGTTTTGATCAGAAACATACACTTGTTGTAAATTTAGATTTTTATGTTCCTAAAGGTGAGTTGGGCATATTTGAAATGTTCAATGCAAACTTCCTATTTTCATTCAATAGCGGACGACCATATACTCCTGTTACTCAATGGAATTTATTGGGTGATAACAGTATTCTTGCTGAGAATCTAGGATACATTAATTCAGCGTATGGACCAAGCAGTTTCAGGATTGATTTAAAGTTGGAAAAATCTTTTATGATTGATGATTTTATATCAATTTCACCATATCTATGGATAGAAAACTTACTTGATGCCGATAATGTTATAGGAGTTTATCGTTCAACAGGTGATCCTTTAACCACCGATTGGTTAAATACTCCTAACGGTAGAAATGCAGTAAAACTTGCCGGTGAAAGTTGGCGTCAGGATTATGAAAGTTTAGAAAGGAATCCCTGGAACTTTGGTATTCCAAGACTTATAAAACTTGGGATAAAGGTAAATTTTAATAATATCAGTTTGTAATTATCTGATACTTTTAACTCTTATGAGGAAGATAATAATGATAAAAACTAAATATATATTTAAGTACCGATTTTGGTTATTGCTAATCGGAATAGTAGTACTTTCGCTTGGTTTTACAGAAGGTGATAAATCAGGTAAAACAACTTCTCCGAAAATTTATAAACTTGCAAAAGTCAGTTCTGAAGGTGGTAAATACGGAGATGCATACAGATTAAATATTAATAATATTAATATGCCAATGAACAGAAGTGGTAAGATTGCAGATGTCAATATACCACCTGAAGGGTCACAAGGCAGATTTGATGAATCCACTTTTTTTGTTTTCAGGTGGCTTTATGTTAAGTGGATATGCCGGGGGCACTTTATTTGCAAATGCAGTAGCTTCAGCTAGTCTTGTAGAAGATTACGTACCTGGTATTGTTGGAGACCAAACAGGTGCAGAAATGTACGTTGTAAAACGTAGTGATGCACCGGGCGGAAAAGCTTATCAGGATTGGGCAGATGCTGTTGCACTTGGAGCTGATTTCTACGATGTTGATGGAGATGGATTTTATGATCCTTCAATAGATATACCAGACATACTCGGAGATGAAACAGTATGGTGTGTTTATAATGATGGTGTACCTCAAGCAGGTAGAAGATGGAATGCGGTAGCTCCTCTTGGTATTGAGATAAGACAGACAGCTTTTGCTCTTAATTCAAAAAGTGCAATTGGTAATATTATTTTCTTTAGATACCGAATTAAGTATGTCGGACTTAATAAACCGACTGAACCTAATAAACTTGATGATGTTTATTTTGGTGTCTGGGCTGATCCTGATATTGGAGAAAATGATCATAGTCTGGATTTAGTTGGATCAGATACTTTTAGAAATGCAATATACACTTACAAAGCGGCTGGTGGTGTAACTTATGGTAATAATCCTCCTGCATTTTTTGCAACATTCTTTTCTGGACCAACAGAATACCTACCCGGAGTAACTTTTGTTGACAACGATGGTGACGGAGAATATACTGATGGAGTGGATACTCCACTTGATACCGCTTATAGTGTTAGAGGTAGAAATATAGGGAGGGTTGATTATCCTGGAGCAAGGAATCAACCGTTATCTTCAGTAATTGAATATTTTAATGGTTATTCAGATAGAGACCTTGTTGATCCCGATAATCATAATCAGGCACGAAATTTTATGCTTGGCTTAAAAAGTAATGGTCAGGAAGTTGATCCCTGTACTTTTGCAGTTGGAAGTGTGCTTGGTGGTGTTGATTGTAATACAGTTAATCCAGCATTTTGGTTTTCTGGCGATCCTGTAACAAATGTTGGCTGGATAGGAAATCAGCCCTGGGATGTAAGACAAATGTCTAATACCGGACCTTTTACTTTATGGAAAGATACACAGGAAAACAGAGATAAGGGCCGTTTAATAGAAAAAGAGATTGTTGTTGCTTATGTTGTTGGTCGTGGTATAGATCGCCTTAATTCTATAACTGTTGCTCGTGAGATAAACGATGTTGCTCAGGATATTTTTGATAATAATTTCCCCTCTCCTCCACCGCCACCACCAATTGCCTATGAAGTTAAAACAGGTGAAGATTTTATTGATCTTACCTGGCTAACTGCAGCTAACGGTGTTTTGCCTATTGGCCAAAACCCAGGTGATAATATTAGGTATAGAGGTGAAGATACAGTACTGAACATAAACAGATGGATACATGGTTTTTATGTTAATGCTTTCAGGACTAATTCCTCCACTCAGACCATAGGAGGTGAAAATAATATAACTGAGTTGGCAAATTACTCAGTGACTAATGGTGTTGACACAATTAAAAATTTATATTACATAAGCTCAAACGGTGGAGTAAATTTAAGAAGATCAGTAGCGCCTGATGAAAATATACTTGACTCCACATTTTATGCAGATCCTGAGAAAGGAAGGATTAAATTAATAATAAATAAAGATCCTTTTACAGATGAACCTCTTGTGAAAGGTAAAGAGTATTATTTTGGGATTACTCAATATTCCTTGAATCATAATGCTATAGTAAATAAAGCGACCGGTGTTTATGGAGGAAGCGGCGATTATATGGAAAACAGCGCCTATGAAGAGTTTAATCTTCTCCAACCACTTCAAGAAATATACGCCGGGCAGACGCAGATTATTACCGTAGTTTTTGGTGAAGATTTGTATCATCCCGGTTTAACTCAATTGGATGGAACAAAAATATCTGGATATTCAAGTGGCGATGTAAAATATCTGGTTGCAGATGAAACTGCACTGAAAGGTCACGAATATTCTGTCGAGTTTTTTAAGGACCTGGCAGCACCCCCAACAACATCATACATGCCTTTCTGGAGACTGAAGGATAATACTATTAATAAAGTCCTGATTGATTCTTCAAAGACTTATGATTTTAACTTAATAAATTATGGTGGTACTCCAATAGACGGATTTTTATTAAAAGTAAAGCCAGTAACTACTGCATTTAATAATGCCGATGATGAGTCTCAAGAATTACATTATGATCCAGTAGATAACAGGTGGTATGATCTTTTTTCAACTGCACAAGGAACTGGTATATATTATGTGGGTCTGGATATTCCTCAAAGCAGCCCTATTACTCCTTTCCCGGGTACTGCCCGTTCAACTATAATAAGAGCTGATAGATTGCGTACTATAGAGATCAGATTTGGAGATCAAGGGAAAGCATATCGATATTTGAATGGTTATCTTGGTTCTAACTTGATTCAGCCAAATAGTTATAGATATGCTTCAGCAATAACTGAAACTGATACGGTTGGAAAAGGAGTTGTTGGTAAATTAGGAGAGGGATTTGTTGATGTTCCATTTACTGCTTGGGATGTAGATAAAAAATATGGGGATGTCCCAAGACAATTAGCAGTTGGTTTTATTGAAAGAAGAAAATCAGGAAACACAATTTATTTCGGTAATCCTGATGGTAATTGGGACCCGGGCGATTCACTGCTTTTATCAAGAGAAGTAATTATAATATTCGATGCTCCTTATGATCCAACAGGTAATCAGATTGAATATACTGGCGGTATGTTTACTACACAATCAGGTACAGTAACTGAATGGGCTGATCCTATTAGAGGATTTACGATTCCATCAGATGCATCAGGAATTACCAATGAGCAAAGAAGAATTGCTGCATCTCCCTGGTTTAATGCTATGTATGTAGTAGGTTTACAGCGTAAGAATAGTGGTTTATTTTATACCCCCGGGGATAAATTCACAGTACCAATGGTAAGATATCCATATACAGATGCAGATGTATTTACATTTACGACACGTGAAAGTGGTAAGTTGACTGATCAGGAGAAGCGGGATATTTTTAACAAGGTAAATGTTTATCCAAATCCTCTTTATGGGTTTAACCCGGCAACAAGTTATAATAATTCACCAGCTGATGAACCTTTTGTAACATTCTCTAATTTACCTGAACAAGTTACAATTAAAATTTATTCATTGTCGGGCACTTTACTGAGAACTTTAAACACTCAGGATAAATCAAGCCCTACTTCTCCTTTTATTAGATGGAATTTGCAAAATGAAAGCGGTTTGCGTGTTGCTTCTGGGCTATATATAGCTCTGATTTCAGCCCCTGATTACGGGGAGAAAGTCTTGAAATTTTCTATAATTATGCCACAAAAGCAATTGCAGAGGTACTAAGAAGTTTTAACAGGTAGGATCTCATAAAATCCTACCTTTAACAATAATTTAATTACGCGGAGTTTGAAAATGAAAAAAATTTTTCTATTACTGATAACAGCTGGATTTGCAACATTACTTTATGCAGGAGATGTTGCCAGAAAGGGTACTAATGGTGCAGAAGAACTTCTTATTCCGGTAGGTGCCCGTAGTATTGCGACCAGCGGGGCATTTGTTGCTAATGTGATGGGATTGGAATCTATATATTATAATCCTGCTGGTTTAGACATTTCTCAAAGAACTGAGGCAATGTTTAGTTATATGAACTACATAGCAGATATTAATATTTCTTATCTAGCTATTGGTACAAGTTTAGGTGATTTTGGCTCAATAGCTCTTAGCATTAAATCTTTGGATGTAGGAAATATTCCAGTTACTACTAATGAACTTCCAGATGGCACCGGAAGTACCTATTCTCCAGGTTTTGTTACTGTTGGGCTAACTTATTCTAAAGTTCTTACAGACAGAGTAAGTATAGGAACTAATGTTAAGTTGCTTTCTGAAACAATAGGAAATACATCTGCTACTGGATTTGCGATTGATGCTGGTGTTCAATATAAATTTACTGAGCAGATATCTCTTGGAGCCACAGTTAAAAATATTGGAAGCAATATGGTTTTTAGTGGACAAGATTTACGCCAAAGGTCTGATATCAAAGGTTCACAACCGGGTTCACCAACAGGTATGTTTGAGGTTGTAGCAGAGTCATTCCAAATACCAAGCTATTTTGAACTTAGTTTGGCATATGGACTTAATCTCAATGAAGAAAATGATTTGATGTTTGCAGGCGCTTTTACAGCAAATAATTCGTTAGAAAACAAACTTCACTTTGGATTAGAATATGGCTATATGAATACCTTTTTCCTTAGAGGCGGTTATCAGTTATTTACAGAAAATACTAAGGAATCAATCTACGGCTTTACAGCCGGTGCCGGTGTAAATTATGATTTTTCTGATATTGGAGTTTCATTTGATTATGCTTACAGGGATGTTAAGGAGTTTCCAACTTCTAATCATATTTTCACTGTAAAATTATCTTTCCAATAACAGAAACATAATGTAAATTTAAAGCGTCTATTAGTTACAATAGACGCTTTTTTGTTTAATATGGAAAATAACCGAATGAAGAAAATTTTTATCACCTTTATAATCTTTACATTTACTGGTTTATCTCAATCAAACTTTGATTTTGAATTTGACTATGCTCAATTCGGATATGACTCCAGTTCTAATTTTTTAGAGTTGTATTATTCGTTTAATCAGGCATCATTAAAAGTAACCACTGAAAACGCACACACAAATCTTCAGGGATTATTAAAGATTTTTATAAAGAACTCAGAGACAGAAGATACAGTAGTTTTCAATCAATGGAAGGTTCAGCACGAAATTGATACCAGTCTTGAATCTAATCAGATGCTTGTTGGTACATTGGGTTTTATTATCCCTAAAGGTAATTACCATTGCCAAATAACCGGAAGTGATTTAACTGATATTTCTAAATCGCGAGTTATTAATGAAGAGATAAAGATTATACCTTTTTTGTACCACAATTTAAATGTCAGTGATATTCAGCTTGCATCGAAAATGATTCAGGGGAGTGAAAATAAAAACTCTATATTTTATAAGAATTCCTATGAAGTTATCCCAATTCCAAACTTAGTCTTTGGCAAATTACAGCCTGTATTATTCTTTTATATTGAAATTTACAACCTCCAGTCTGAATTGTTAAAAAGTTCGCAAATTAAAATGAGCCAGATGTTATATAACAGCCGCGGAAAGCTTGTTAAAGAAAAACATAAATACTTTTTAAGAAATTCTGACAGCCGGGTTGAAGTTGGTTCACAGATTTTAACAACATACCCCACAGATGCTTATACTCTGGTTATTTCATTGATAGATAGTGCAGCAAATATCGGAGTATCAACCGCCAAAAAGTTTTTTGTATATAATCCTGATATAGCGGTTGAAGACTCATTTGAAATTTCGACCACTTCTGTTTTGAGCTCAGCGTTTGGTTCTATGTCTGAAGAAGAGCTTGATGATCTGTTTGATAAATCCAGATATATTGCAAGCAAAAATGATATGGAAAAATATGTTAAGTTAAATACGATTGACGGTAAAAGAGAGTTTATGTATGAATTTTGGAAAGCAAAAGATGAAAACTCATCTCTGCCGGA
>Ga0232062_1199594_pt1 | contig 10565 bp, 10 predicted proteins | sample LAC_MetaT_6_FD_165031 | JGI IMG/M metagenome (GOLD analysis project Ga0232062, IMG submission 165031) | Metatranscriptome of anaerobic ammonium oxidizing microbial communities from anammox membrane bioreactor (MBR) in UC Berkley... | ecosystem: Engineered > Bioreactor > Anaerobic > Unclassified ...
AAATTGTACCAATGAACTAAATTGGACAGAAGTGCAATAATCGACTGCCGTAACCGATGGCAAGACCGAGGGGAGCGTCATGCGAGCGATAGCCTTGATTTTGGGATTGTCCCTGTTCAGCGGTGGCGCCCTGGCCGCCGATTTTCCTGAGCCACTGCCCATTGAGCCGACAGATAACGTCGCGACCTTGCCGGCCAGCTACCCGGATAGCTGGATCTATGCCATGGATGGCAATTTCTACAGCGTCCTTGACGGCAAGGTTCTGATCCTCGATCTCGCGGCGACCTCGCACGAGTTCAAAGGCTATATCGGCGCTGGCCAGTTCGGCAGCTTCCTGGCGGCCTCAACGCGACCGGAGCTTTACGTCGCCGAGACCTATTATTCGCGCCGGGTCAGCGGCGAGCGCACCGACGCCATCGTCATCTATGACAAGCAGTCGCTGAAGAAAAAGGCGGAGATCATTCTGCCCGGCGGCAAGCGCGGTCAATCGGTGACGCAAAAGCACAGCTTCCAGTTCCTCGACAACGAGCGCCTGGCCCTGATCTTTAATTTTACCCCGGCGGCATCGGTGACGGTGGTTGATCTGGTTGAGCGCAAGATATTGAATGAAATCCCCATCCCTGGCTGCAGCCTGATCTATCCCACGGGCAAGCTTGGATTTTCGACGCTGTGCGGCAACGGCACCATGGCCGCCTTCACCCTGGACGCCAACGGTAAGGTGACGGGCGAGCAACGGACGAAAAAATTCAATGACATCGATAACAACCCGCTCTTTATGAAGACCACCAAGGTCGGCAACACCACCTACTTCGTCACCTTCCTGGGCACCGTGCAGCCCATGGACATGACCGGCACGTGGCCGAAGGTCGGCAAAACCTGGTCCCTGGTGAGCGAGGAGGAGAAGGCCGCCGGCTGGCGTCCCGGCGGCTGGCATATCCTCAGTTCCGATGCCCAAGGTCGCCTTTATTTCCTGATGCAGGAGAAAAGCTATCCCGGCAGCCATAAGGATGGCGGCGGCGAGGTCTGGGTGTTCGACGCCAAAAGCAAGAAGCGCGTGGCCCGCCATGTCCTGAAAACCCACGCCATCAGCATCGAGGTGACGCGCGGCGCAGCGCCCTATCTGGCGGCGGTCAACGCCAATATGGAAATTGACGTCTATGATGCGGTATCCGGTCAGCATCTGCGCACCATCGGCGGCAATCCGGCGCAGACTATCTTTGTGATGCAAGCCTCGGGAGGGTAAGGCGGTGCTGGGGTCCGTCTATCTCGTGGCCGCCGGCGCCTTTCTTGGCCTGCTGTTTTTGGGTGCGGCCATCCATAAGTTTGCCGACCTCGGTCATTTTGCGGCCGTGCTTGAGTCGCAGCGCCTTCTCCCCTTATGGGGGCGCAAGGTTGCTGTGATCGTCCTCCCCCTCCTCGAGCTCGGTCTTGGGGTCGGTCTTCTTATGGAAGCTACCCGCGCGCCGGCAGGGCTGGCGGCGGCGGGCCTGTTGGCGCTCTATGGCGTGGTTTTGGCGATTGGAGCGCGCCGCGGCGCTCATGCCGATGATTGCGGCTGTTCGCTGTTCGGCGCCCGGCCGCCGAGCAACACCCTAGTGTGGCGCAATGGCATACTGGTGATTTTGGCTTTGGGCGTGGCGATGGTGGAAAAGACCGTTGTTCTTCCTGCGATGGCGTGGGGCAATGCGCTCGCCGCCGGCGGCGCCTTCTTTGTTCTTTACACCGCACTGGAGGCGCTGGCCGCCACCCGCGCCCGCATTGTCGCAACGGAGGCCCGTGCATGACAGAAGCCGTGCTGATCTCCCAAGGACTGCTGTGGCTGGCGGTGATCGGCCTTGGCCTTGCGGTCATTGCGCTCGCCCGTCAGGTCGGCATACTTTACGAGCGGGTAGCGCCGGCCGGCGCGCTGGCCGTCAACGCCCGCCTCAAAGTCGGCGAGGATGCGCCGCCGATTTCCGCGCCGACGCTCGACGGCCGGGTGATCGACTTGCGCAACGCCGGCGAGGGCAAGAGCCGCCTGTTGTTCTTCCTGGCGCCGGACTGCCCGATCTGCAAAACCTTGCTGCCGATCTTAAAGTCGGTGCGCAAATCGGAAGCCCAGTGGCTGGATATCGTGCTGGCGAGCGATGGGCCGGCGGCGGCGCACCGCGCCTTTATCGATCATGAAGGATTGCAGGACTTTGCCTACGTGCTGTCCGAGCCGTTGGGCCGGGCGCTGGGCGTGGGCAAGCTGCCCTATGGCGTGCTCATCGACGAGGCGGGCAAAATAGCCGCCTTCGGCATCGTCAACTCGCGGGAACATCTGGAAAGTTTATTCGAGGCTAAGGAACGCGGCGTCGGCTCCATTCAGGATTTTCTGTCGGCGCGCGCATCCACAACAAAGGGAGGCGGCCATGGCCATTCTTGATCGCATGACCGAGCGGGCGACCCGTCGCCTCGCGCAAGGCACATCACGACGCAGCCTGTTGACGGCGCTGGGCGGCATTCTGGTGGGGGCCACCGGCCTGCCGCTGTTGCCGGTGGCGCGAGCCAGCGGCGGCGCTGGGTCTGGATATCCCGGCGTTCTGCCGCAATCCACCGGCAACCCCCAGGATCCGGGGGATCCGGCGAGCTGCGACTACTGGCGCTATTGCGGCATCGACGGCTTTTTGTGCAGTTGCTGCGGCGGCAGCGCCAGCGCCTGCCCGCCCGGCACCGAGATGTCGCCCATCACCTGGATCGGCTCCTGCCGCAATCCGGCGGATAACAGAAATTATATTATTTCCTATAATGACTGCTGCGGCCTGACCAGTTGCGGCCGCTGCATGTGCAACCGCAACGAAAGCGATTTGCCCATGTACCGGCCATCGGCCAATAACGATACCAACTGGTGCCTGAATACCAAGAGCAGCGTCTATACCTGCTCGACGGCGGTGATCATCGGCTACGCCATGGATGAGGAGAAAAAATGAGGCGGGTGTTTACCGCCGCAATTGCGTTGCTGTTGAGTAGCGTACCGGCCATCGCCGCAGACGGCGCTGATCTCTATACCCGCTGCGCCGCCTGCCACCTGCCGACCGGGGAGGGGGTGCCGGGCACCTATCCGCCGCTTGCTGACCATATCGGCCATTTCGGCATTTCGCCGGAAGGCCGCGCCTACTTGGTGGCGGTGATCACCAAGGGGGTGATGGGCAAGCTGGAGGTCAACGGTGAAAGCTATCGCGGCATGATGCCGGCCCAGGGCCATGAATTTTCAGATGATGACCTGGCCGCGCTCTTGAACTATCTTATGACGACGTTTCCGCCCCAAGGTAAGGCAAAGCCATTTACAACAGAAGAAGTGGCAAGCCTGAAAGCCCAGACGGCCGGCTTGACGCCCAATGCCGTGCTCAAGGTTCGGCCGCCGCTCGATGAAGGAAACAGCAAATGATGGGGAGCGCTGCCGCTGCTATGATCGTCCTTGCCGCCGCCGGCTTTGTCGGCGTCGACAATCCGTCTACCGCCAAGAACAACTGGATGCTGCATTGCCAGGGCTGTCATCTGCCCGACGGCAGCGGCAGCGCCGACGGCGCGCCGAGCATGGTCGGGATCGTATCCCGTTTCCTTAGCGTGGACGGCGGGCGTGAATATGTCGGCAAGGTTCCGGGCGTGGCCAATGCCGGGTTGGATGACACGGCGCTGGCGGAACTTGTCAACTGGATGCTGCAAACCTACGACAAGGAGCATTTGCCGGCAAATTTCAAACCATATACCGCGCAGGAAATAGGAGCCCTGCGCGAGCGGCCGTATATTGTCGAAGCGGCCGACATGCGACAGCAATTACTGGAAAAAATGCGCTCAATGGAAGCGGCTGGGGAAAACCGGTAAGCCTGTTGGAGTGACGCTATTGTCGCTCTGAATGAAACTTTGACAAACGGAGGAGGAGACGATGTTAGGTCGACACAGTAAGCATACGCGTCAGTATCTTTTTGGTGGCGTTGCCGCCTCGGCGCTTATCCTGGCAATTCCAGGACTGGCGCTGGCGCAGGGCGATTCCGTCCTGATCGGCGAAGTGCTGGTCACCGCGCAAAAGCGCGAGCAAAGCGCTCAGGATGTCGGCATTTCGATGTCCACGTATTCAAATGAGCAGATCCGGGCGCTGGGCTTCACCAATGCTCAGGAAGTGACCGCCCTGGCCGCCGGCATCAGCACCATGCAGCCGAACGGCGAGGCGAACTACGCCATCGGCATCCGCGGCGTCGCCAACAACGATTTCACCACCAACGTCGAAAGCCCGGTCGCCATTTATGTCGACGAAGTTTACATCAGCCAGATGTCGGGCGCCGGCTTCCTGTTGTTTGATGTCGAGCGCGTCGAATTGCTGCGCGGCCCGCAAGGCACGCTGTTTGGCCGCAACGCCACCGGCGGCCTGGTGCATTACATTACCGTGAAGCCGAGCCTCGATGAATTCAATGGTTTTGGCAGCATCACCTACGGCCGCTTCAACCGCATGAAGTTCCAAGGCGCGGTTGGCGTACCGGTGAGTGATAAAGTGGCGCTGCGCGCCTCGTTTGCCACCCATCAGGGCGGCGGCTATGTGGAGAATCGCCTGCGGCCGCAGGATGATCTTAACAACGCCAACGAATCCGCCGGTCGCTTGCAAGCGCTGTTCCAGCCGAACGAGGACGTGGAAATTCTGCTCAACGCCCGCTTCGGCCAGCAGGACATCCGCACCGGCTTCTTTGAATACGCCTCCGCCATTTTCCCGACCGGCGAGGCGACGCCCGGCGTGCCCAATCCCGACCTGGGCGGCTATGTCGACCTGGATGACGATGTGTACGCCGGTGACTATGACACGCCCGGCCATAACGAACTGGACACCTATGGCTACAGCGGCACGCTGAAGTGGAACATGGACTTCGCCACCTTGACCAGCATCACCGACTTCCAGACGGTGAAGCGCGACTACATCGAGGATTCGGACGCCTCGCCGGTGGATTACTTCCAGTTCTTCCTGACCACCGATACCGAGCAGTTCTCCCAGGAGATCCGGCTTAATGGCGAAGCGGATAAGCTGAAGTGGGTCGCCGGCTTCTATTACATGGATTTGAAAGTCCGGGATTCCAATGGCGGCATTATGAGAGGGCTTTTCCAGGCGCTGGCGGATGCCGGCGTATTCGGAGATGAGGCCATTGGCTTGACGCTCGACGAACTGGGCTTCAACGGTATCCGCAATCCGTACGCCACCGACACCGAAACTTGGTCGCTGTTCGGGCAGTTGGAATTTGAGGTGACGGAGCAATTCACCGTGATCGGCGGTTTCCGCTGGATCGATGAAAAGAAATCGCACCTCTACCATAACTACCTGATGTGGTTCCCGGACACGTCCACCAGCGGCATGGACCCCAACGCTACGATTGTCGGCGATGCCTTGCCTGAATCGCCGTATTCCTCGAGCCGCAAGGATGGCAACTGGTCGGCCCGGCTGCAGGTGAACTTTAAGCCCGTCGATAATCTCTTGACCTACGCCAGCTGGAACCGCGGCGTGAAGTCGGGTGGCTTCAATGCGCCGTTGTTGCCGAGCCCCTTTGCGCTCAGCGACGCGTTCATGAGCTATGAGCCGGAAAAGCTTGACGCCTTTGAAGTGGGCTTCAAGTGGGACAGCTCAAACCGCCGGGTACGGATCAACGGTGCGGCGTATTATTATGACTACAACAACTATCAGGCCTTCTCCATCATCGGCCTTGATACCGCCACCTTGAACGCCGACGCCAAGGTCAAGGGCTTCGAGGTGGAAGTCCAGGCGGCGCCGGTCAAAGGGCTCGATATGCAGTTCGGCATTTCCTATATCGACCCTGAAGTCAAGAACGTGCCGGGCCTGACCATTGATGTGGACACCGACGGTGATGGCATTGTCGATGTGCCGGCGTTGCTGCCCGGCGCTACGCGCAAGCCGGTGCAGACGCCGAAGTGGAACTTGAATGGCCTTGTGCGATATGAAGTGTTCATGGCCAACAGCGGCAGCGTGGCCTTCCAGGTGGACGGCATGTACCGCGCCAAGCACCACTTCGCGCTGACCAATTTCCCGGCTTCCACCGAAAGCGGCTATTTCATCGGCAATGCTTCGGTCACCTGGTTCTCGGAAGACGAGAAATGGAGCATGCGGTTCTTTGTCCAGAACTTCACTGATAAGGAATACGTGGTCCAGACCTTTGATTTGTCGGGCAGCGTCAGCAACGGCGGGCTCTTTGGCCTTATTGAACAGTATTACGGACGGCCGCGCACCTGGGGCGCAAACCTCAGCTACTCCTTCTAAAGGAAGTAGCTCAGCCGCCCGTTTTCGCCCATACCTCTCCCCCTTCCAGGGGGAAAGGGTTAGGGTGAGGGGGTCGCTCAGGGCGTTATAGGTAATTTCCCTGCTGTCGCTGTGGCCGGGGTGGTATAAACTGTACCGCCCCGGCCCAGCCTATCTGGGTGAGGAAAAAACAATAAGCCGAGGCTGTAAGGTGTTAAGAGATCAAAGCTATGTCTGCGGCGTCAGCACGACGCCCTTGATGTATAAAACCATCGGCCAGGCGCTCGATGATGCGGCGGCGCGCTGGCCCGACAACGAAGCCCTCATCGTCCCCCATCAGGGAGTGCGCCTGACCTATGCCGTGCTGAAGACGGCGGCTGAGGACATGGCGGCGGGTTTGGTCAAGTTGGGACTTGAAGCCGGCGATCGCATCGGCATCTGGTCGCCCAATCGGGCGGAGTGGGTAATTACTCAGTTCGCCACCGCCAAGGCGGGGCTCATTCTGGTTAATATCAACCCGGCCTACCGGACGGCGGAGCTGGAATATGCGCTGAACAAGGTCGGCTGCAAGGCGCTGATCCTCGCCCCCGCCTTCAAATCGTCGGACTATGTGGCGATGATTCGCGAACTCGCCCCGGAGGTCGATCTGTGTGATCCCGGCGCGCTCCATGCCGACCGGCTGCCCGACTTGAAGCTCTTAGCCACCCTGGGCGATCACCCGCCGGCGGGCTTCATGGCTTACGGCGCCATCGCCAAGGCGGCTGATGCGCAAAGCCGGGCGCGACTGGCTGCGCTCGCGGAGACCTTCAGCCCCGATGATCCCATCAATATTCAGTTCACCTCGGGCACCACCGGCTTTCCCAAGGGGGCGACGCTGACTCACCACAATATCCTCAATAACGGTTATTTCGTCGGCGAGGGCCAGCGCTTTACCGACCAAGATCGTCTGTGCGTCCCGGTGCCCTTGTATCACTGCTTCGGCATGGTGATGGGGGTATTAAACTGCGTCACCCACGGCGCGGCCATGGTGTTCCCGGGCGAGGCGTTCGATCCCTTAAGTGTGCTGCAAACCGTGGAGCGCGAGCGCTGCACGGCGCTTTACGGCGTGCCCACCATGTTCATCGCCGAGCTGGAGCACCCCGAGTTCAAGAAATTCGATCTCTCCAGCTTGCGCACCGGCGTCATGGCCGGCTCGCCCTGTCCGGTGGAGGTGATGAAGCGGGTGATCGCCGAAATGCACATGAAGGACGTCACCATCTGCTACGGCATGACGGAGACGAGCCCAGTCAGCTTCCAGACCTTGCCCGATGATCCTTTGGATAAGAAAGTGGGATCGGTGGGCCGCGTGCATCCCTTCATCGAGGTTAAGATCATCGATGAGGAAGGGCGCACCATGGCGCGGGGCGAGCGGGGCGAGCTCTTGACCCGCGGCTATAGCGTCATGCGCGGCTATTGGAACGACGAGGAGAAAACCAGGGACGCGGTGGACGCCGGCGGCTGGATGCATACCGGCGATCTCGCCACCATCGATGAGGCCGGCTACTGCAACATCGTCGGCCGGGTCAAGGACATGATCATTCGCGGCGGCGAGAACGTCTATCCCCGCGAAATCGAGGAATTTCTCTATCGCCACCCCGCCATTCAGGACGTCCAGGTGTTCGGCGTGCCTGATCATAAATATGGCGAGGAAGTGTGCGCCTGGATCAAATTAAAAGATGGGGAAACGTTGACGGCGGAAGGCGTGGCGTCCTTCTGCAAAGGACAGATCGCCCATTATAAGGTGCCAAAGCACATTCGATTTGTCCGTGAATTCCCGATGACGGTCACCGGCAAGGTGCAAAAATTCGTCATGCGGGAAGAAATGTCGAAGGAACTAGGGCGGCGTGAAGCAAAAACCGCCTGATGATGTGGAAGAATTACCCGAAGGAGTGAAGTCATGACAGCGTTCAAATTACTGATCGGCGGCAAACTTGTCGATGGCGACCAGACCATGGACGTCATCAATCCGGCAACCGAGGAGGTCATCACCAAATGCCCTCGCGCCTCAGAAAAACAGCTCAATGAAGCAGTCGCAGCCGCCAAGGCGGCGTTTCCCAAGTGGTCGCAGACCAGCATCGAGGAGCGCAAAAAGCTCCTCAATAAATTGGCCGACAAGATCGATGAACATGCCGGTGAATTGGCGCGCCTGCTGACCCAGGAGCAAGGCAAGCCATTGCCGGAAGCGCAGTGGGAAATCGGCGCTACCGCAGGTTTTGTCCGTTATTTCGCTACCCTCAATCTGCCGGTGGAAGTGATCGAGGATACCAAGGAAAAGCTCGTTGAAATGCATCGCCGGCCCTTGGGCGTCATTGGCGCGATCATTCCCTGGAATTTCCCGGTGCTGATTGTTTCCTTCAAGCTGCCGGTGGCGCTCTTGGCCGGCAACACCGTGGTCGCCAAGCCGGCGCCGACCACGCCGCTTACCACGCTGCGGCTCGGCGAGCTCATGGCCGAGATCTTCCCGGCCGGCGTTGTCAATATCATCACCGACCAGAACGATCTTGGCGCAGCGATGACCAAGCATAAGGATATCGCCAAGATTTCGTTTACCGGCTCATCAGACACCGGCAAGAAGGTGATGGCCAGCGTTGCCGAGACCTTGAAGCGGCTGACCTTGGAGTTGGGCGGCAACGATGCGGCGATCGTCTTGAACGATGTCGATCCGGCAAAAGTTGCGCCGAAAATCTTTGGCGGCGCGTTCATGAACGCCGGTCAGGTGTGCCTTGCCATCAAGCGGGTTTACGCCCACGAGTCGATTTATGATAAACTGTGCGATGAGTTGGCCAAGATCGCCAATAACGCGGTTGTCGGCGACGGCCTGGAGCAGGGTACGGCCATCGGCCCGCTGCAAAACAAGATGCAGTATGAAAAAGTGAAGGGCTTTCTGGCTGACGCCAAGAAAAACGGCAAGGTCATCGCCGGCGGCGATGTCTTGGATCGCCCTGGCTACTTCATCCGCCCCACCGTGGTGCGCGATGTCGCCGAAGGCACCAAGATCGTCGATGAAGAGCAGTTTGGCCCGGTGCTGCCGGTCATCAAATACAAAGATGTCGATGACGCCATCAAGCGCGCCAATGCTACGCCTTACGGCTTGGGCGGGTCGGTGTGGACAACTGATCTGAAGCGCGGCAAGGAGTTGGCGGAGCGTATCGAGGCCGGCACGGTATGGATCAACAGCCACATCGACCTTGCGCCGCACATTCCCTTTGGCGGCGCCAAGCAATCGGGTATCGGCGTTGAATTCGGCCAGGCCGGCTTGGAGGAATTTACGCAACGCCAAGTCATCAATATCACTCGCTGACACAGGGGATATCAGCGTGCCGCAGCATGAGAGTACGTCGTGGCGCTCGAAGGCGAAAAAAAGCGATGGCCGGCGGCAGCCGGCTTGAGCGCCATGACGCGCCGCGGCGCGTTAACCAGACTGGGCAGGCTGTTCCTTGCGGCGGTGGCGGTAGGCGCAGCGTTGGCGGACTATGGCCGCCGCGGCCGCGCCCTTGCCGCCACCGCCATCCGGCCGCCTGGCGCTTTGCCGGAACCGGAATTCTTGGCCGCCTGCGTACGCTGCGGCCTGTGCGTGCGTGACTGCCCGTATGACACCCTGCGCCTGGCCGAGATGGGAGAGCCGGTGCCGGTTGGCACGCCGTTCTTCCTCGCCCGCGATATTCCCTGCGAGATGTGTGAAGACATCCCGTGCGTCAAAGCTTGCCCAACCGGCGCGCTCGATCCGGCGCTTACCGACATCAAGGCCGCTGACATGGGGCTTGCCGTCTTCGTCGGCGTCGATCGTTGTTACAGCTTCAATGGCGTTGGCGCTTGCCGCGCCTGCTTCATCGCCTGTCCGGTCAAGGGCGAGGCGATCACCATGGAACTCCTGGTCAAGGATGGCCGCTCGGTATTCCTGCCGACCGTTCATGCCGAGTCCTGCACCGGTTGCGGCAAATGCGAGAAGGACTGCATCACCGAGGAAGCTTCGATCAAGGTACTGCCGCGTCGATTGGCGCAAACGGATACCGGACTTGCGGGGCGTCATGGATAAGATCGTGCCGGCGCCCTTTGGCAAATGGCTGATCCTGCGGCGCTTGTGCCAGTTCGGGATATTGGCGCTGTTTCTGGCCTCGCCCTGGCTTGGCGTATGGCTTCTGAAAGGAAACCTTGCATCCTCCCTGGTATTGGAGCGGCTGCCGCTGACCGATCCGTTCATCGCGCTGCAGTCGCTGGCCGCCGGTCACGATCTTGCCGCGACAGCCGTGCTGGGCGCTCTTATCGTTGCCGG
>Ga0232062_1126492_pt1 | contig 10536 bp, 9 predicted proteins | sample LAC_MetaT_6_FD_165031 | JGI IMG/M metagenome (GOLD analysis project Ga0232062, IMG submission 165031) | Metatranscriptome of anaerobic ammonium oxidizing microbial communities from anammox membrane bioreactor (MBR) in UC Berkley... | ecosystem: Engineered > Bioreactor > Anaerobic > Unclassified ...
CCGGTGCGCTGCTCGCCGCGATGGAACAGCATGCGCGCCAGTTCGTTCAGCGCCAGGCTGTAGACCTCGCGCTTGAACTCGATCACCGCGTCGAGCGGTACCCAGTAGTCGTTCCAACGCCAGGCATCGAATTCGGGCTTCTCCGAGGCGCGCAGGTCGACGTCGCTGTCGCGGCCGACCAGGCGGAGCAGGAACCAGATCTGCTTCTGCCCGCGGTAGTGGCCGCGCCATTCGCGCCGCACCCAGTGCTCCGGCACTTCGTAGCGCAGCCAGTCGCGGGTGCGGCCGACGATGCGCACGTGCTGCGGATGCAGCCCGACTTCCTCGTGCAGCTCGCGGTACATCGCCTGCTCGGGCGATTCGCCGCGCTTGATGCCGCCCTGGGGAAACTGCCACGAATGTTCGCGAACCCGTTTCCCCCAGAAGACCTCGTTCCTCGAATTGACCAGGATGATGCCGACGTTGGGGCGATAGCCGTCACGGTCCAGCATGGCCCGCACCCCTCGATCCCATACAATTGGGACGATTATATCGAGCCGCCGCGGGCGCAGGAACCACGGCGATCGCCCAGCCCCGGATCGCGCATGAAAGCCTCCCGTTTCCACCTCTCGACCCTGAAGGAAGCGCCCGCCGACGCCGAGGTGATCAGCCACCGGCTGATGACCCGGGCGGGCATGATCCGCAAGCTCGCCGGCGGCATCTACAACTACATGCCCCTCGGGCTGCGGGTCATCCGCAAGATCGAGGCGATCATCCGGGAGGAGATGAACCGGGCGGGGGCGATCGAACTGCTGATGCCGGTCATCCAGCCGGCCGAATTGTGGATCGAGTCGGGTCGGTGGGAAAAATACGGGCCCGAGCTGCTCCGACTGAAGGATCGCCACCAGCGCGACTTCATCGTGCAGCCGACCTCGGAGGAAGCGATCACCGACATCGCCCGCAACGAGTTGCGCAGTTACCGCCAGATGCCGAAGAATTTCTATCACATCCAGACGAAGTTCCGCGACGAGCGCCGGCCGCGCTTCGGCGTGATGCGCGGGCGCGAGTTCACGATGAAAGACGCCTATTCGTTCGACCGCGACCGCGAGTCGGCGCTCGCGAGCTACCGGGCGATGTACGACGCCTACGTCGCGATCTTCACCCGGATGGGGCTCGTTTTCCGTGCGGTGGCCGCCGACACCGGCGCGATCGGCGGCTCGGCCAGCCACGAGTTCCAGGTGATCGCCGAAACCGGCGAAGACGCGATCGCCTGGTGTCCGCAATCCGACTACGCGGCCAACGTCGAGTTGGCCGAGGCGTTGCCGCTCGTCCGGGAGCGCGCCGCACCCGGCGAGCCGCTCACGAAAGTGCCGACCCCGTCGCGCGAGAAGTGCGAAGACGTGGCCGAACTCCTCGGCCTGCCGCTCGCTCGCACCGTGAAGTCGATCGTGCTGGCGGTCGACCGCCGCGAGCCGGTGAAGGACGGTGCGGAAGACTTCGCCGGCGAGCCGCGCATCGTCGGCACCGCGATCTGGCTGCTGCTGGTGCGCGGCGACCACGAACTGAACGAGGTGAAGACCGGCAAGGTGCCGGGGCTGCAGGGCTTCCGGTTCGCCACCGAGGCCGAGATCGTCGAGCATTTCGGCTCGCCGCCCGGCTACCTGGGGCCGATCGGCGCGCGCAAGCCGGTGCAGGTCGTGGCCGACCGCACGGTCGCGGCGATGCACGATTTCGTCTGCGGCGCCAATGACGCCGGCTTTCACTACACCGGGGTCAACTGGGGCCGCGACCTGCCCGAGCCGGTGGTGGCCGACATCCGCAACGTGCAGGCCGGCGACCCGTCGCCCGACGGCCAGGGCACGCTGGCGATCCAGCGCGGCATCGAGGTCGGCCACGTGTTCTATCTCGGCACGAAATACTCGGAGGCGATGCACGCGGAGTTCGTCGACGTCGACGGCAGGTCCAGGCCGTTCGAGATGGGCTGCTACGGCATCGGCGTCACGCGCCTGGTCGGCGCGGCGATCGAGCAGAACCACGACGAGCGCGGCATCGTCTGGCCGCGCGCGATCGCGCCGTTCGAGGTTGCGGTGGTGCCGCTGGGCTACGGCAAGTCCGACGCGGTGCGTGCCACTGCCGACGCGCTGTACGCGCAATTGCTCGCCGACGGCGTCGACGTGGTGCTCGACGATCGGGACGAGCGTCCCGGCGTGATGTTCGCCGACTGGGAACTGATCGGCGTGCCGGTGCGGGTCACGATCGGCGAGCGCAGCCTGAAGGAGGGACGCGTCGAGCTGCTCGCGCGCCGCGGCATGCAGGCGCAGGCGGTACCTGTCGGCGAGGCGGCGCCGGCTGTCCGCCGCCTGCTTGCCGGCTGAGCGCTGCGGCGGTCTCATCGGGGCGATGAGGAACGTCCTGCTCCTGGTGCTGCTGGTGTGCGTCGCGCTGGCCGGGCTCGCGCTGGCCGGCCCGGCGCACGCCGGCGCGCAGCGCTACGAGCCGCTCAGCGCATCGGTGCGCACCGCGCTGGCGGCCGCGATCGACGGCGACGACGCGCGTCCGCAACCGCGCTTCGAGTCGGTGAACCAGAGAGTCGACTGGCTTGCCGCGATGTCGAACCGGCTGCCGCGCCGCTGGAAACCCGAGTTCCGCCAGCGCATCGAGTTCCTCGACACGGTGCGCTACGAGGCCCAGCGCGCCGGACTCGACCCGCACCTGGTGCTCGGCCTGATCGAGGTGGAGAGCCATTTCCGCCGCTACGCGATCTCGCAGGCGGGCGCGCGCGGCTACATGCAGGTGATGCCGTTCTGGGCGGGCGTGATCGGCGACGGCGACGCCTCGAAGCTGTTCGACATGCGTGCGAACCTGCGCTACGGCTGCACGATCCTGCGGCACTACCTCGACATCGAGCGCGGCGACCTGTTCCGGGCGCTGGGCCGCTACAACGGCAGCCTCGGCCGCCCCGAGTACCCGAATGCGGTGCTGCGCGCCTGGAAGCGCTGGGAGTTCAGCCCGCCCGGGCCCCGACGATCCGCGCCAGCAGTCGTGCAAGCTGCCGGCGCTCCTGTGGCGAGCATCCGTTAGCCAGCGCCGCGTCGTGCGCGCGTAATCGCAGCCTGAGCCCGGCGAGCGCCGCTTCGCCGGCGGCGGTCAGCGTCAGCGATTTCTCGCGCCGGTTCGAGCCTGCGCCCGCGGCGACCCAGCCGCGCGCCTCGAGGAAGCGGATCACCGCGACCAGGTTCGAGCGTTCGACCGCCATCGCGGTCGCCAGCGTGCTCGGCCGGATGCCGGGATTGCAGGCGATCAGTTCGAGCGCGGTGAAGCGCGCCGGGGTGACCCCGGTGCCGGCGAATGCGCGCGAGAATCCCTGCATGTTCGCCAGTTCGGCAAGGTGGATCAGGTAGCCGATCGCGTGTTGCAGTGCGCCATAGGCGACCACCCCTTCCGGGGCCTCGGGTTGCCGAGCATTGCGTCTGGGCATGATGATTGTTATAACGCATAGTTATCCGGGAGGGCAAATGAATCTCGCATCGAACCTGGAGCGCTGGGCCGCCGAGCGGCCTTCCCATCCGGCAGTGCTGTTCGAAGGGCGGCGCATCGGCTATGCCGAGCTCGATGCCGCGGCCTCGCGGCTGGCGCACGCGCTGCGCGCGCACGGCGTGGCCGCCGGCGACCGCGTCGCGCTCTACCTGCCGAACATTCCCGAATACCTGGTCGCGTATTACGCGGCGCAGAAACTCGGCGCGATCACCGTGTCGATCAACGCGGTCTTCCGCACCGCGGAAGTCGAATACCTGCTCGCCGATTCGGGCTCGAAAGTGGTGCTCACCGTCGGCGAACTGGCGCAGTTCGTGCCGCGCGAGCGCTGCCCGGCACTCGAACACCTGGTCGTCTGCGAAGGCGACGCGCCGGCCGGTGCCGCGACGCTGGCCGGTTGGAGCGCGGGTCGCGCCGCGCAACTGCCCGGTGTCGATTGCGCCGCCGATGCGCCGGCGTCGCTGCTGTACTCCTCGGGCACCACCGGTTTTCCGAAGGGCGTGACGCTCACCCAGTCGAACATCGCGACCAACATCGCGACCGCCGCCAGCTGCTCGGGCTATCGCGAAGACGACCGCCTGGCGGTCTTCCTTCCGCTGTTTCACGTCTACGGCCAGAACTACATCATGAACGCGGCGGTGCTCGCCGGCGCCACGCTGGTGCTGTTCCGCCGTTTCGTGCCCGACCAGGTGCTCGAGGCGATCGGGCGCGAGCGGGTGACGATGTTCTTCGGCGTGCCGACGATCTTCATCGGCCTGCTCTCCACCGATCTGTCCCGCTACGACCTCTCGTCGATCCGCTACGAGATGTCGGCGGCAGCGACGATGCCCGAGGAGATCTCGCGGCGCTGGACCGAGCGCTTCGGCCGCCGCGTATACGAGGGCTACGGTCTCACCGAGTGCTCGCCGTTCGCCTGCTACAACGACCTGGTCGAGCACCGTTTCGGCTCGGTGGGACGCGCGGTCGAGGGCTTCGAGCTGGCGATCTTCGACGAGGCCGACCGCGAAGTGCCGCGCGGCGAGTGGGGCGAGATCGTGATCCGCGGACCCGGCGTGATGAAGGGCTACTGGAACCGCCCGGCGGACACCGCGCAGGCGCTGCGCGGCGGCTGGCTGCATTCGGGCGACATCGGCCGCATGGACGACGACGGCTACGTCTACATCGTCGACCGCGTGAAGGACATGATCAACCTGTCGGGCTTCAAGGTCTGGCCGGCCGAGGTCGAGCAGTACCTGTACAAGCTGCCGCAGGTGCAGGAGGTGGCGGTCTACGGCGTGCCGCACCCGGAAAAGGGCGAACAGGTGGTGGCCGCGGTGGTGCCGAAGCCGGGCCGGACGATCACCGCCGACGAGGTGATCGCCTATTGCCGCGCCAACATCGCCGCCTACAAGGTGCCCGCACGGGTGGACGTGGTGGCCGAGCTGCCCAAGAGCCCCACCGGGAAAATCCTGAAGCGCATCCTGCGCGACCAGGCCGCCAATGCGTGATAGCCTGACCGACAATTCAGACAAGGAGGAGACCCCATGAGCAAGCTCACCCGTCGCGACTTCAACCGGATCGCAGCCGCTTCGGCGGTCGTCGGGGGCAGTACGCTGGCCGCTCCGGCGTTCGTGCGCGCGCAGCCGAAGAAGCTGAAGGTGGGAGTGCTGCTGCCGCGGTCGGGGGCGCTCGCCTTCATCGGGCAATCGTGCCAGCGTGGCGCCGACATCGCGCCGGCGGTGCTGCGCGAGATGTACGGCGTCGACATCGAACTGATGAACGCCGACATCGAATCGAACGTCGACGTCGCGCGCTCGCGCGCGGAGAAGCTCGTCGACGAGGGCGCGCAGGTGCTGATGGGCGCCTTCGACTCGGGCCCCACCGCCGCGATCGCGCAGGTGGCCGAGCAGCGCAAGGTGCCGCTGGTGGTGAACATCGCCGCAGCGCCGCAGATCACCGAGCAGGGCTACAAGTACACGTTCCGCAACTTCCCCACCGCGGGCGACCTGCTGCGCAATGGCCTGGCGCTCACGCGCGACCTGTTCCAGGCGACGAACACGGCGCCGCGCAGCGCGGTCTTCATGCACGTGAACGACACCTTCGGCATCTCGATGGCCAACGGCATCAAGGCGATCCTGCCACGGCTCGATTACCTGCCGTTCAAGATCGTCGAGACGATTCCCTACGACCGCGAGGCGCGCGACCTGTCGCTCGAGGTCGCCAAGGCCAAGGCCACCAACGCCGACTTCATCCTGCTGGTGAGCCGCCTGAACGACGCGATCCTGCTGGTGCGTGAACTGGTCAAGCAGCGCTGGTCGCCGCAGGCGATCATCAGCCCGGGCTCGCCCGGCATGTACGAAGCGCAGTTCTACAAGGCGCTGGGCAACAAGTACTCCGATTACTGCATCACCAACGTGCCCTGGTACAACCCGAACGCGGCGCTCACGAAGCGCGTCGAAGCGCAGTTCGTCAAGCAGTTCCCGCAGGAGAAGCTGATGTTCCACGGGCTGAACGTCGGCTTCACTTTCGAGGCGCTGATGGTTGCCGCCGACGCCTTCAAGCGCGCCGGCACCGCCGATGGCGCGCAGCTGGCCGACGCGCTTCGCAAGACGAACATCGCCGAGCACATCATGATCGGCGGGCCGATCACTTTCGACGCGAAGGGCCAGAACACGCAGACCGCGTCGGCCGGCATCCAGAACCGCAACGGCCAGCCGATGGTGATGCTGCCGAAGGCCGCCGCGCAGATCGCGCCGGTGTTTCCGGTGCCGGGGTGGACCCAGCGGGGCTGAGGCGGGGTCCTTCATCGAACGCGCGGATCCGTCGCTCGCCGCGTTCCGCCGCGTTCGCATCTGGCCGAGGGAGGGCGGCGCCGCCGCTGCCCTCCCTTCGTCTTGCAGCGTGGCCTGGATTCGCTATCCTCCGTCACCATCGGTAGCTGGCACCGCAGCCCCGGAGACTTCGCTTGCCTCTCGACGCCATCGCCAACATCGTCCTCAGCGGGTTGCTCACCGGCCTGATCTACGGTCTGATGGCCCTGGGTCTGTCGGTGATCTACGGCGTGGTGCGCATCGTCAACTTCGCGCACGGCGAGCTGATGGCAGTGGCAATGTACGCGACCGTCTTCGCGTTCGCGTTCACCGGCATCGACCCGCTGTGGATGCTGCTGCCGATGGCGCTCGCGTTCTTCGGCATCGGTTATCTGCTGCAGCGCGGCATCGTCAACCCGTTCATCGACCGGCCCGAGCATTCGCAGTTCATCCTGCTGCTGGCGGTCGCGCTCGTGCTGGTCAACCTGCTGCTGGTCGCCTTCGGGCCCGATGCGCGCAGCGTGCAGGTCGACTATGCGCTCGATTCCTACGAGATCGGGCCGCTGCTCGTCGACAAGGTGCGCGTGATCTGCGCCGCGATCGCGCTGGTCGCCTGCGCGCTGCTGTTCGCCATCTTCCGCTACACCTCGTTCGGCAAGGCGATCCGCGCCTGCGCCGACAACCTGCTCGGCGCGCAGGTGGTCGGCCTGAACGTGCGGCACCTGTACGCGCTCACGTTCGGGCTGGGCACCGCCTGCGTGGGCATCGCCGGCACGCTGCTGTCGATGCTGGTCGATGTCACGCCCGGCCTGGGCCCGGCGTACACGCTGCTGGCGTTCGTGATCGTGATCATCGGCGGCCTCGGCTCGATGGTGGGCGCGCTCGCCGGGGGCGTGCTCATCGGCGTCTCCGAATCGGTGGCGGGACTGCTGATCACCCCGTCGGCCAAGAGCATGCTGTCGTTCGCGCTGCTGATCCTCGTGCTCGCTTTCCGGCCGCAGGGCCTGTTCAAGGGCAAGTAGGCCGATGCAACGCTCGCGCCTCGGCCTGCTCGCGCTGCTGGCGGTGTTGCTGGTGGTGCCGCTCGCGCTCGACCGCTATCTGCTGTCGGTGATGATCCTGATCCTGTACTTCGCGTTCGTCGGCCAGGCCTGGAACGTGATGATGGGTTTCGCGGGCCAACTCTCGCTCGGCCACGCGCTCTACGTCGGACTGGGGGCGTACACGTCGGCGGCACTGTTCCAGCACTTCGGCGTGAACCCGTGGCTGGGCATGGTGGCGGCGGTGGCGATCTGCGTCGCGATGGCGTCGGTCATCGGCTGGCTCGCATTCCGCTTCGGCATCGGCGGCACTTATTTCGCGCTGCTCACGATCGCCTTCGCCGAATTCACGCGCATCGGATTCGACCACTTCGGCTGGGTCGGCGCTTCGGGCGGTTTCTTCCTGAAAGTGGTGCAACAGGACCGCGTCGACCTGCTGCACCTGCGCGGGCATCCGCTGATGTTCTACTACCTCGCGCTCGCACTGGCGGTGCTCGGCTTCCTGGCGTCGGCCTGGCTGCTGCGCGGCCGCCTGGGGTTCTATTTCCGTGCGATCCGCGACAACGAGGAGGCCGCGCGCGCCGCCGGCGTGGACGTCTTCCGGTACAAGATCTACGCAGTGCAGATCTCGGCGGGCATGACCGCGCTGGCCGGAGTGTTCTTCGCCTTCTACTACAACAACCTGTTTCCCGAGCAGATCTTCCACATCAGCCGGTCGATCGAGATCATTCTCGCGCCGATCATCGGCGGTGTCGGCACGCTGTTCGGGCCGATACTGGGCGCAGCGGTGCTCACCACGCTCTCGGAAGGCATCAACGCACTGCTGACGATGTCGGGCTACGAGATCCCGGGCGCGAAGCAGATCTTCTACGGCGTGGCCCTGGGGCTGGCGATCATGTTCATGCCGAACGGCATCTGGCCGGCGATCGCGAACCGGCTCGGATTCCGGCGCCAGGACGGAGACGACGATGACGACGGCTGAGGCGCGTGCAGCGACGCGTGACGCCGCCGCGCCGATGCTCGACGTCGTCGGCGTGTCGAAGAGCTTTCGCGGACTCAAGGCGGTCTCGACCGCGTCGCTGTCGGTCGCGCGCGGCGAGATCGTCGCGCTGATCGGCCCCAATGGCGCCGGCAAGACCACGCTGTTCAACCTGGTGGCCGGCGCCCTGTCGCCCGACCAGGGCACGATCCGCTTCCTCGGCGCCGACATCGCCGGCGAGCGCCCCGACCGTGTCTGCGCCGCCGGCATCGGGCGCACTTTCCAGATCGTCAAGCCCTTCGCCGACATGACGGTGCTCGAGAACGCGATGGTGGGCGGCTTTCGCGGCACCTCCGACCGCCGGCTCGCGCGCTCGCGCGCCGAGCGCGCGCTGCGTTCGCTCGACATGTGGCTGCAGCGCGAGCGCCCGGCCTCGGCGCTGACGCTGCCCGATCGAAAGCGGCTCGAAGTCGCGCGCGCGCTCGCCACCGAGCCGACGCTGCTGCTGCTCGACGAGGTGATGGCGGGCCTGCGCCCGACCGAAACCGACCAGATGGTGGCGGCGTTCCGGCGACTGAACGCCGAGCACGGCCTCACCATCCTGCTGATCGAGCACGTGATGCGCGCGGTGATGGCGCTCGCGCAGCGCGTCTACGTGCTGCATCACGGCGAGATCATCGCATCGGGCACGCCGCAGCAGGTCACCACCGATCCGCGGGTGCTCGAAAGCTACCTCGGCACCGGCGCGACCCACTGACATGCTCGAGATCCGCGACCTGTCGGTGTTCTACGGCGATGCGCAGGCGCTCGACGCAGTGAGCCTCGAGGTGGGTGCCGGGCAGGTGGTCGCGCTGGTCGGCGCCAACGGCGCGGGCAAGACTTCGCTGATCCGCACCGTTGCCGGCATCCTGAAGCCGCGTGGCGGTTCGATCCGTTTCGACGGCCGCGAGATCGGCGGCCTGGACAGCCATCGGGTCTGCGACCTGGGCGTTGGCCAGGTGGCCGAGGGCCGGCAGGTCTTTCCGTCGATGAGCGTGCTCGAGAACCTGCAGGTGGGTGCTCTGCTGCCGCGCGCGCGTGCGCAGGCAGCCATGACGCTCGAGCGCGTGTTCGCGATGTTCCCGCGGCTGAAGGAGCGCGCGGCGCAGCTGGCCGGCACGCTGTCCGGCGGCGAGCAGCAGATGCTCGCGATCGGCCGCTGCCTGATGGGTGCGCCCCGGATGATCATGTTCGACGAGCCCTCGCTCGGCCTGTCGCCCGCGCTGGTGGCCGAGGTGTTCCGCACCATCCGCGAACTGCATGCGCAGGGCATGACGATCCTGCTCGTCGAGCAGAACGTGGCGGCGTCGCTGCAACTGGCCGACCGCGCCTGGGTGCTCGAGAACGGCAGCATCGTGCTCGAAGGCAGCGGCGCCGCGCTGCTCGACGACCCGCGGGTGAAGGAAGCGTACCTGGGGCTCTGAAGTGCATCGTCTCTTCGCCCGCCGCCTCGGGGCGCGCGCGGCCCTGCGCGGCGCACGCGCGGCGCTCTGCTGTGCTTTCCTCGCTGTGCCGCCGCCGCTTGCCGCGTCGTCGTCGGCAGCCCCTGCACACCCGGACGCGATCGCCGACCGGTCGGGCGAGCACGTGGTCGCACGCGGCGACAGCCTGGTCTCGATCGGCGCGCGCTATGGCGTGTCGGTGCCGCTGATCACGCAGCAGAACGCGCTCGATCCGCGCAAGCCGCTGCGGCCGGGCCAGGTGCTGCAGGTGAGTGCGCGCCACGTGGTTCCGCCGCCGCTCGACGACGGCATCCTGATCAACGTGGCGCAGCGGATGCTGTTCCTGTTTCGCGAGGGAAGGCTTGCGAGCGCCTATCCGGTGGCCGTGGGTCGTGCCAGCTGGCCCACGCCGACCGGCGAATTCACGGTGCGCACCCGCGAGACCGACAAGACCTGGATCGTTCCGGTTTCGATCCAGGAGGAGTCGCGACGCGCAGGCAAGCCGGTGCTCGCGCGGGTGCCGCCGGGCCCCGACAATCCGCTCGGTCGCCACTGGATCGGGCTGAGCCTGCCGGCCATCGGCATTCACGGGACGAACGCGCCGGCCAGCGTGTACGGTTTTCGTTCGCACGGCTGCATCCGCATGCATCCGGACGACATCGCGCAACGGTTCGATCGGGTGGCCGTCGGCGAGCCGGGCCGCATCGTCTACCAGCCGCTGCTGATGGCGCAGG
>Ga0232062_1244616_pt1 | contig 10522 bp, 9 predicted proteins | sample LAC_MetaT_6_FD_165031 | JGI IMG/M metagenome (GOLD analysis project Ga0232062, IMG submission 165031) | Metatranscriptome of anaerobic ammonium oxidizing microbial communities from anammox membrane bioreactor (MBR) in UC Berkley... | ecosystem: Engineered > Bioreactor > Anaerobic > Unclassified ...
AGGAGGTGCCGCGTGTCGCTGGAGAAACTCAATCGAGCGTTGGTGAGCGAGGTGGAGGCGCTGCGCCAGGAGGGCCGGGCCAAGGCCCCCGAGCGGGTGATCGTGGGGTACGTTCCCCCAACGGGGGAGAAGGGCCCCCGCTACCGCCTGGCCGGCTCGGAGAAGGAGTTCATCCGCATGAACTCCAACAGTTACCTGTCGCTGTCCCAGCACCCGGCGTTGGTGGCTGCCGCCGATGCCGCCACCCACGAGTTCGGGGTGGGCCCCGGGGCGGTGCGCTTCATCGACGGCACCTTCCGCCACCACGTGGAGCTGGAGGCGCGCATCGCCGCCTTCGTGGGGCGGCCGGCCGCCAAGATCTTCAACTCCGCCTACACCGCCAACCTGGGGCAGGCCCTGGCCATCGGCAACCCCCGCACCTTCTGGATCGGTGACGAGCTCAACCACAACTCCATCATCCGCGCCATGCGCATCGCCGGGGTCCCCAAGGAGAACCGGACGATATATCCCCACAACGACATGGACGGGCTCAGCCGGTGCCTGGAGGAGGTTCCTCCGGGGACGGAGCGGGTGGTGGTGATCTTCGACGGCATCTTTTCCATGCGAGGGGACTTTGCCCCCCTGGACGAGATCAACCGCCGCCTGGAGCCCCACCGGGAGCGCTTCCCCCAGGGGCTGGTGACGGTCATCGACGACTCCCACGGCATCGGCGCCTTCGGGGCCACCGGCCGCGGCACCGAGGAGTACACCGGGGCGCGGGCCGACGTGGTCATCGGCACCTTCGGCAAGGCCTTCGGGGTGAACGGCGGGTTCGTGGCCTCCTCCCCGGAGGTGATCGAGGCGGTGCGCCAGAAGTCCGACACCTACATCTATACCAACCCCCTGGGGGTGGCCGACTGCGCCGCCGCCAGCGCCGCCCTGGAGATCGTGGACGGCCCCGAGGGGCGGCGACGGCTCGAACACCTCCACGCCCGCATCGCCCAGTTCCGCGCCGGCATCGCCCGGCTGGGGTGGGAGTCCATCCCCGGGCCCCACCCGGTGGTGCCCCTCCTGGTGCGCGACACCGCGCGCGCCCGCGCCCTGGTGGAGCACTTTTTCGCCCACGGGGTGCTGGTGGTGGGGCTCACCTTCCCGGTGGTGCCGCGGGGCAGCGAGACGATTCGTTTTCAGGTCAACGCCGCCCACACCGAGGCGGACATCGACGAGGTGCTGCGGGTACTGGCCGCTTTCTCGGCCTAGGAATGTTCTCCCTCGGTTGAACCGTTGGGAAAGTGCGAAGTCACTTTCCTCGCTCTCGGCGTGGTCGTCTGGCCGCGCTAAGAGCGGTGAGGCGGGACTCTCGTAAGACCAGGAGGACGACAAGCATGCTGAAATCTTTCAAGGTATTTGCAGTGTTCGTGGCGATCGCGGCGGCGTCCCCGGCGCTGGCGCAGCAGACCCAGGCGTGGGAGATCGACGTGGCCCACTCGGAGGTGAGCTTCCGCATTCGCCACCTGGTGAGTCAGGTGCGGGGCTCCTTCCGGGAATTCTCCGGGCGGGTGGAAACCAACCAGGCCAACCCTGCGGCCTCGCGGGTCAGCTTCACCATCCAGGCATCGAGCATCGACACCGGCAACGCTGACCGCGACAAGCACCTGCGCTCCGCCGACTTCTTCGACGTGGAGAAGTTCCCCACCATCACCTTCGTGAGCTCCAAGATCCAGCCCAAGGGCAACAACCGCTTCGACGTCACCGGCACCCTCACCATGCACGGTGTGGCCAGGGAGATCACGCTGCCGGTGGAGTTCACCGGCACGGTGAAGGACCCCTGGGGCAACACCAAGGCCGGGTTCGAGACGGCCACCACGTTGAACCGCAAAGACTACGGCATCGTCTGGAACCGCGCCCTGGACAGCGGTGGGTTCGTCCTCGGCGACGACGTCCAGGTGAGCATCAGTCTGCAGGTCAAGGCGGTGGCCGGCCAGTAGCGGTGGCTCCCGCTCCGGGGTTTTCCCTCCGCCTCGGGGCACCGGCGGGTGCTCCGGGGCGTCGCCCTTCCTGGCGGCGGCGCCGGAGGAGCTCTACATTGTTCACCGGGGGGAAAGGGGGCGGCCATGGACGCCGGTGGGCACCCGGAGGACCTCACGGGGCGGCGCATCCTGGTGGTGGACGACGACGAGGACGTCCGCACCTACCTCACCACTCTCCTGGAGGACGCCGGGGCGGAGGTGTTCGCGGTGGCGGACGGGGACGCGGCCCTGGACGCCGCCCGGGTCGTTCACCCCGACCTCATTACCCTGGACCTCTCCATGCCCGGCAAGGACGGCGCCGAGGTGCTGGCGGAGCTGCGAGCCGACGAGGCGGTGGCCGAGATTCCGGTGTGCATCATCACCGGCAAGCCGGAGCTGCGCCGCCTCATCTACGACCGTCCGGTGGCGCCCCCCGAGGGTTTCATGACCAAGCCCATCGACCCCCGGCGCCTGCTCGCCGACCTGCGCCGCATCCTGTACCTGGCCGACCGGAAACGTCATCGGTACCTGGCATAGCCATGGTGTCGTCTCACTGAACTTCCTTCCGGGTCGAGGGCTCCCGGGGTGGGGCTCGCCTGGCAATCGGGGCAGGGATCAGCGGCGAGGGTTCCCCTGCAAGCTTGCGGGACCGTTTCTCGTACTCGCCGGGGCCGCAGGCGGCGAGGGTATCAGCGCCGCCAGAGCACACCCAGGCGGAAGACGTTGAGGTTGATCCCCATGTTGCGGCGGTCGGTGAGGAGGGAGTGGCTGTAGTGAACCAGGGAGTAGGAGAGGGTCAGCTCCATGGCGGCGGTGCGGAAAAGATGCACTCCCACCCCGGCCTGAGGGGTCCACTTGTACCTGTAGGTGTACCCCTTGCTTTCTATGTCGTTGTACATCAGACCTATGCCGCCATCCAGCAGGAGTCGCCCACGGGTGTAGCGGAGCTGGGGGGTGAGGCCCCACGACGACGCGCACGGGCGGCCGGGAAGCGCGTAGCTGCCGTGGTCGAGGGTGACCAACCAGGCGAGGCGCGCGGACAGCGGCCTTCCCCAGCCGGCGCGCAGTTCCATGGCGTCGATGGGGTCGTCCACATCCAGGGAAAACCAGCGGTTGGTGGCGCCCCCCCCGGCGGAGACGAGCCACAGGTTGTCCTGGGCGGTGGCCGGGGCGGCGGCGAGGAGGGCGAGAAGGACGCCCAGCACCGGGGAGAGGCGAGGCAGCGGCATGGTGACTCCTTTCATCGGTGGAGGGTGCCACGGCCGACCCGGAGAGTCCATGCGGGGCTCCGAAGCCGTGTTTCCTCCGGCCGCCTGCCGCTACAATCGTCGCCCGTGGCGCCGGGAGTGCCCAGCTCCCCGCCGCCGGGGGAGGTGCTGGATGACCCTGCAACGTCGCGCTCTCGCCCTTGCCGTCAGCGCTGTGCTGGTCGCCGCGAGCGCCCCTGCCGATGCCGGTACGCTGCTTGCCCGTTTCGACTTCGAGGAGCCTGGCGGCGGTGCTCCGGCGGGGTGGCGGGTGGTGGCGCCGCCGGGCAGCGCGGTGGAGCGCGATTGGCGGGTGGCCCGCAGCGGGGCGGCGAGCCTCAAGGTCACCTCCGTCACCCCGGCCGAGGTGACGGTCGAGTCGACTGAGATTGCTCTGTCCGTGGGGCGCCTGTACCGCCTCTCCGGCTGGATCCGCACTGCCGGGGCGCTGGCCGATCCCACCGCGCGCTACCCCACGGCGCTGCCCGCCTGCCTGGCCATGGCGTCGTTCCCCTTCACCAACCACTCCCCGGCGGTGGGGGGCGACAGCGACTGGACGCAGGTGGAGGAGGTGTTCGTGGCCACTCGGGCACAGGATCGCCTGCGCCTGCACCTGGGCTTCAACGGCACCGCCACCGGTACGGCCTGGTTCGACGACCTGCGCGTGGAGGAGGTGACGAACATCGACGACTTCCTGGCGCTGGAGGCGGTGCGCTGGCAGGGGGAGGGGTATCGCTTCGAGCACCGCGGCTGGATCTTCGTACACATCGAGGGGGAGCCCTACCAGCGCGGGTTCCAGCACGGCGCCCTGCTCGCCGACGAGATCGTCGAGTACGCGCGCAAGCTCTCGGTGCAGCAGAACGAGAAGGACCCGGCGGCGGGGTGGGCGACCCTGCGCTTTCAGGCCGACGCCCTGCTGCTGCGCGGCTTCGACGCCGAGCAACTCACCGAGATGCGGGGCATTGCCGACGGCGCAGCCCACAAGGGAGCGACGCTGCACGGCAAGAAGGTGGACTTTCTGGACGTGGTGACGCTGAACTCGGTGATCGACCTGGGGCAGATGGCCTCGGCCCTGCGCGTCACCCCCCACGCCCTGTCCGGCCAGAGCTTCGCCTTCCCGCTGGAGGAGCTCAAGATCCCGGAAACCGTGCACCGCTGTTCGTCGTTCGCCGCCACCGGTCCGGCCACCGCCTCGGGGGAGGTGGTGTTCGGGCAGATCTTCATGTGGGGCGGCTACACCGGGGTGCACTGGAACGTCCTGCTGGACATCGAGCCGTCCAGCGGGCACCGGCTGGTGATGCAGACCTTTCCGGGCGGCATCCACTCGGGGGCGGACTTCTACATCAACGACGCCGGCCTGGTGATCGGCGAGACCACGGTGGCGCAGACCCCCTTCGACCCCACCGGCACTCCCCAGTCCAGCCGTATCCGCCGGGCGGCGCAGTACGCCTCCTCCATCGACCAGGTGGCCGCCATCCTGCGCGAGCGCAACAACGGCATGTACACCAACGACTGGCCCATCGCCGATGTGAAGACCGGCGAGGTGGCGATCCTCCTGCTGGGCACCCGGGCCAGCCGGCTGTGGCGCTCGGGGGACGCCGAGGCCCCCTTTGGTACCCCCGGATTCCTGTGGTCCAACAACAACGCCCGCGACCCCGCGGTGCGCCGGGAGTACGCGGTGCAGGCCGACGATGCGCCGTTCGACGTGGCCTTCGCCCCCACCAACCGGGACGTGGCCTTCTGGCGCTTCTGGGAGGAGTTCCGGGGACGCATCGACGAGCAGGCGGCGGTGCGCCTGTGGGCCTCCTCCCCCGTCAACCGGCCGCATGCCTGCGACGGCAAGATCACCACCACCGCCATGGCCCGGGAGCTGGTATTCCTGGCCCATCACGGCAAGGTGACGCTGCGCGAGAAGTTCCCCGAGAAGGGCAACCGGCGCATGCCCGACCTGCCGGGCGCGGTTCCCCACTTGGCGCTGGGGTACGCCACCGCCTCCCCCGGGGTGATCACCGAGATGCTCAAGTCGGCGCGCACGGATCGCTTGGCAAAGGCGGGAGTGGGAGCGCCCCCGCCGGCGGGGCGGGTGGATCTGGGGGCGATGGCGGGGCGCTATTCGGTGGATCAGCGGAAGCTATGGAAAGGCACGGTGTTTCCGGCTGCGACCGGAGACCAGTGGCTGACCTCGGGCTCGGCCGCCTACTGGCGGCTGCTGCAGGAGCTGCCGGCGGCCGCCGAGGAGGGCTATCGGCAGCTCGCCGATCGCCTCGCCGAGCTCAACGCCCGCTACCTCACTCTGGTGGCCAGCGAGGGGGAGCGACCCGCCCGCGCCGCCGGCGTGGCCTACGACCGCTACGCTCCCTACCACCTGCCGCGCCTCAAGGGGACGTTTGCCCTGCACCAGCTTCGCCTGCTGCTGGGGAACGCCACCTTTCTCGAGGTGATGAGGGAGGCCCACGCCCGCTTTGCCGGGCGGGAGATGGGCGCCGCCGAGTTCGTCGCCCTCGCCGAGGAGATCGCCCGCCGCCCGCTGGCGCCCTTTCTGGCCCAGTGGAGCGAGCGCACCGGCCTGCCCGATCCGGCGGTCGCCGTACGCGGCGGCAAGGTCAAGGAGGGGTGGCGGCTGGAAATCACCGTCACCCAGGCGGGGGAGCCCTACCACTTTCTCACCGCGGTCGCCGTGGAAGCCAGGGGGGTTGCCGCGCTGCGCCCGCTGGAGGTCCAGGGGGCGCGCACCGAGGTGAGCTGGGCGCTTCCCTCCCGGCCTGATCGGGTGATCTTCAACCCCACCTTCGACATCCCGGTGCCGCTGGCCAACCCGTACACCTGGGCCAGTTTCCTGGACCGCTTCGAGGACACGTTGATCGTCCATGGCACCTCTCGCCAGGAGGAGGCCAACCACACCCTGGCGCTGCGCCTGCAGACCACCCTCGCCGACGCCTACACCGAGGTGCTGGTGCCGGTGGTCAAGGACTGTGAGCTCTCCCAGGCGGCCGCGGCGGCCCACGACCTCATCGTGCTCGGCTCGCCCCAGGACAACTCCTTCACCGCCCGGCTGCGCCAGCACCTGCCGGTGGTCCTGAAGAACGGGGCGTTCTCCTTCCTCGGCGGCAGCTACGCCCACCCCGACGATGGCCTCTTCCTGGCCGTGCCCAACCCCTTCAACCCGGCGCGGGTGGTGTACCTGTTCCTGGCCAACTCGGCGCTGGAGCTCCACCACATGACCCGACGCTACCTGCCGACGCTGCAGCAGTGGGCGGTGTTCCGGGGCGAGGAGGTCAAGACGGGCGGCTTCCTGCCGGTGGAGCGCTTCGTGGCGAGGGAGGCTGACGCGCCGCCAAAGTAGGTACCCCACCCACCGGCGGTCCGACCGGGACCGAGGCTGCTCGCTCCGCTGGCAGCCGAGCTCTCCTGCAGGGGGAGCCAGCCGCTACGGCAGCAGCGCTGCCGGGACGAACACCGGATCGCCGGTGCGGTTGTCCACCACCGAGGCGTAGGCGAAGAACGCCCCACCCGTGGTGGTGGTACGCACGGTGGCGTAGCCGCCGTTGACCACCTCCCGCGTGACGAGCTCGAACGCCTTGTCGAACTGCTTGAACTCGTAGGGTTTGAGCTGGAAGGCGTGGGTTCCCAGGTGGCGACCGATGGCGGTGGCGAAGCGGATCTCCACGTCGATGGGAACCACCGAGGCGCTGACAAACCCGATGTTGGTACGAAACCCGGTGGCCAGCGAGGGGTCGTGGGAGAGCTGGATCAGGCGACCGGCCTTGCCGCTGACGATGGCCTGCGACACCGTGTGGGCCGGCACGAACTGACCATAGGTGCCGTTCGCTGTCTGATTGAAGGTACGGCTGGCCAGCAGCACATCGCCCTGGATGGGGGTGATGCGCAGGGCGGCGGCCCCCGAGAAGGAAAACACCGAGTGGAGGATGTCGGCGTAGGTGGCGCTGCGGCCCTCGGAGAGGGTGAAGGTGGCGCGCGGCGGATCGGGGTTGGGCTGGTTGCGGGCGAGCAGTTCGATGATGTAGGAGGCCGTCACGGTGCCGGGGTTGTGCACCTCCAGGTCGGTGCGCCAGAGGGTCCCGCCAAAGCCGGGCAGGTGGGCAGCGGTGAGGATGTAGCGCCCCTGATCCGGCGGTGCGGCGCTCACGGTGACGGTGGTGGAGCCGACCACGGCCACGCCGCGCGCCGTCCCCTCGCCGCGGATGGTGAACTCGCCGGGGCCGGCGTAGGCGTGGGTCACCTCCACGCAACCGCCAATGATGGCGCAGCCCACCGAGTAGGAAACGGTGCTCTCGGTGCCGTCGCCGAAGTTGAAGGTGATGGCGTCGCCGGAGAACACCACCGGCGGCGAGAAGGTGAAGGTGACCGTCTCGCCCGGCATGACCGGGTTGCGGTTGGGCGAGATGGACAGCGGATCGGCGGCGTCCAGGACGGCCGCCGCGCTGGCGGCGAGTGCCGCCGCGAGGGCGATGCGAGCCAGAGTGGGGGTGATCACGGCTCCCTCCTCACACGAACTCGAGAATAGTGCACCTGGCGGTGCACGACCGGTGATCTGCGCCACGCCTGGGGCCGAGGACCCTCAGGCCGGGCGCAGCACCATGGTGAGGTCGCGCCCCTCCAGGGTTTCCGGCGGCTCCTGCTCCACCACCGCCGTGCCGGCGAGCTGTTCCACCACCCTGGCCAGCACCTCGTAGCCGTTTTCCGGGCGGCGCATCTCGCGGCGGCGAAACATCACCGTCACGCGCACTTTCAGGCCCTTCTTCAAGAACCGCTCGGCCATGCGCAACTTGGTGAGGAAGTCGGCGTCGTCGATGGCCGGCCGCAGCTTGACATCCTTGACCTGGATGATCGTCTGATTGCGGCGAGCCTCGCGGGCCTTCTTCTCCTGCTCGTACAGGAAGCGCCCGTAGTCCATGATGCGACAGACGATGGGGCGGGCCTCGGAGGCCACCTCCACCAGGTCGAGCCCGGCGGCGCGCGCCTGCGCCAGCGCCTCTTCCACCGGGACGATGCCCACCTGGGTGCCGTCGGCGGCGATCAGCCGCACGGGCGAGAGGCGAATGCGGTTGTTGATCCTGTGCTGTGCCCTGTCGGGCGGTTCACTGAAACCTCGTTTCCCTCGGATTATGGCAGCCTCCTTGTCGGTTCTTCCTGTGATCGTTCGCGTCGGGCCACGCTGGCCCGCGCATTTCTGCACACTCCTGTGACGGGGTGCGATCCATATGGTAACACAAGGCTTGACCGTAGCCCTGCCGGGGGCGAGGACGGGGACAGATGCAACGGGGGCGAACCTGGCATCTAGGCGGGAACGATCTTGACGCCGTCCAGAGCGATGACGGTGCGGTTGCCCACCACCTCGACGGCATGCTGCCAGCCGCGGGGAATCTCGATGAGATCGCCCGGGCCCAGTTCGACCCGCTCCCCGGCGATGGCGATGCGGAGCCGACCGGCGAGCACCGCGTCGGCCTTGTCCTGCTGGTGGGTGTGGGGGGGAAGGCTGGTGCCGGGGGGGTAGGACTGGCGCACCACGCTGTACCCCAGCTCCTCCAGCCGATGGCGCAGCTTGGCCTCGTTTAAAGGACCGTGTCGCTCGCGGTTCCAGCGCTGCACCTTCACGCCCTGACGATAGCGCACGCTGGCGTGCCGGGGCAAGCCGGAGGAGGCGGTTCTCTCGTCGCTTGGGGTCTCGCAGTACACTGTGCCGGTGGAATCCACGCCGATCGCCATCTTTCGCCCCCCCCGCCGACGCGTGGCGGCGCGCGCCGTACTGGGCGGCCTGGTGTCCATCGTGGCGGGTGGGGGGGTGCTGTTTGCCGCCTCGCTGTTCTGGCTGCCGCGCAGCATCGTCTACCGCATCGCCGATGGAACACTCACGGTGCAGGCTCGCTACTCGGTCATCACCGAGGCGCGTCAGGTGGCGCTGGGCGACGGGGTCGACGTCGAATCGGTTCGGCTGCGCGGTGGCCGGCGGAACCACGGCACGGCCATGCCCGGGTTCTGCGTCGGGTCATTCAGCTACGAGGGAATCGGCGCGGTCTGGCAAGCCACCAACTGCTCGACCCTGGCGCTGGTGGTGCGCAGCCCCCAGCTCGACCGCCCCCTGGTGATCACCCCTCCGGATCGCAAGGCGTTTCGCCAGGCGATGGCGATCGGCACGGAGCTGGTGGTTTCGCCCATCGCCGTGACGGCCGGCGACGGCCTGGCCATCGCGCGCTGGGCGCTGGCAGCGGCGGCGCTCGGCCTCCCCTCGCTCTTCGTCCTCTTCTTCATCTCCCCTGGCCGGTTGCGGTACCTGGTGCGCCCCGGCGAGCTGGAGGTGGCCGGGCTGCTGCGCCGGCGACGCTGGCCCCTCGCCGGAGTGACGGTGCGCCGCTTCCGTCCTTCCGCGGCGCTTCGCCTCATGGGGACGGCCATGCCCGGGTACTACGTCGGTCTTTTTCGGATGGGCGGAGCCACGGTGCGGGTGGCGGCAACCCACCTGAACGAAGGGGTGCTGGTGGAGGGAAGCCGTAGCGTCTTCGTCACGCCCGAGGACGTGGATGAGTTCCTCGCCGCGCTGCAGCAGGCGGGGGCGGTGCCGGGTCCGGCGACGTGAGCAGGGCACTCGCCTACTTCGTCACGCCCCATGGCTTCGGCCACGCGGCGCGGGCCTGCGCGGTGATCGAGGCGCTGGCGGCCCGCCTCGGGGACCTCAGGGTGGAGCTGTTCACCACCACCCCGCAGTGGTTTTTCGAAGAGTCGTTGTCCATCTCCTTCGGCTACCACCCCTGCGTCTGCGATGTGGGGCTGGTGCAGGCCACCTCCCTGGAGGAGGACCTCGCCGCCACGGCCCGGCGCCTGAAAAGCGAAATTCCTTACGCTCATGAGGTTATCGAGGAACTGGCGAACGCGGTCCAGGCCTTGGGATGCCAGGGGGTGGCGTGCGACGTCTCGGCGCTGGGCGTGGCGGTGGCGGCCCGCGCCGGGCTGCCCTCGGTGGTGGTGGAGAACTTCACCTGGGACTGGATCTACTCCTCCTATGCGAGCCAGTTCCAGGAGTTGGGGGAGGCGGCACGATACCTCGCCCTGGTGCTTCGCGGGGCTTCCCGGCGGCTGCAGACCGAGCCAGCCTGCGCGATCGATCCGCGGGCGGTGCAGGCACCTCCCGTGTGGCGCCAGCCGCGTCAACCGGCGGCTGACACTCGCGAGCGGTTGGGGATCACCGGGGGGCAGCGGATGGTGCTCCTCACCATGGGCGGGATCCCCTGGCGATGGGATGGCGTGGGGCGTTTGCGAGCACATTCCGAG
>Ga0232062_1105102_pt1 | contig 10516 bp, 9 predicted proteins | sample LAC_MetaT_6_FD_165031 | JGI IMG/M metagenome (GOLD analysis project Ga0232062, IMG submission 165031) | Metatranscriptome of anaerobic ammonium oxidizing microbial communities from anammox membrane bioreactor (MBR) in UC Berkley... | ecosystem: Engineered > Bioreactor > Anaerobic > Unclassified ...
ATCGGATATGATGCCTTTGTCTTACTTACAGGTCGGTCATGTATTCCAGCACCACGCATAACGTCACCGTTTCGGTCAACCCCGTCTATCTGGACGGAGAGTCGTCGCCGGACAAAAACCTTTTCGTCTGGGCCTATACGGTCAGGATAGAAAACAAAGGCACCGAAGCGCTGCAACTGCGCACGCGCCACTGGAAGATCACAGACGCGCTTGGCCGCGTGCAGGAAGTGCGTGGCCCCGGCGTTGTCGGCGAACAGCCCGTGCTCAACCCCGGCGAAAGCTTTGAATATACCAGCGGTACGCCGCTGCCAACCCCCAGCGGTATCATGATGGGCAGCTACGCCATGGAAATGCCTGATGGCCGCATGGTCGATATCGATATTCCGGCCTTTTCGCTGGATGCGCCGGGCGCACCGCGGCAAATCAATTAACAAGGACGGGATGAACGCGACATGAGCTTCAAACCGGTTTTTTACGTGATAGGCATCCTGCTGCTGATTTTATCGGCCGCAATGCTGCTGCCGGTTTTCATCGACCTTGCGCATGACAGCGGCGACTGGCGGGTCTTTGCCAGCGCGCAACTGATTACCGCTTTTGTCGGCTTTGCCCTGATTTTCTCGAACCGAGAGGAAAACTTCTCCCTCAACCTGCGCCAGACGTTCGTCCTGTCGTCGACAAGCTGGGTTTTCATGACGGCCTTTGCCGCGCTGCCGTTTTGCTTTGCGGAAATAAAGCTTCCTTTTACCCATGCGTTTTTCGAAGCGATGTCCGGCCTGACCACCACCGGCGCCACCGTCATCACCGGCCTTGATACCCTGCCCAAAGGCATCCTGCTGTGGCGCGCGATGCTGCAATGGCTGGGGGGGATCGGATTCCTTGTGGTCGCGCTGGCCGTTCTGCCGCTGCTGCAGGTATCGGGGATGCAGATCTTCAAAACCCAATCTTTCGGCATGGAAAAAGTCCTGCCCAGCGCCCAGCAGATGGCTGTGTATATTTTGATGGTCTATGCCCTGCTGACACTCGCCTGCGCAATTTTGCTGTTTGCCGCGGACATGTCGCTGTTCGATGCGTTTTGCCACGCCATGACATCGGTCGCGACGGGCGGTTTCGCGAATTACGACGCGTCCATCGGCCATTTCAAAAGTGCAACCATCGACTGGATCGTGATCGTGTTCATGTGGCTGGGCGCCCTGCCCTTCGTACTGTATGTGCGCATGCTGAAGGGTAACGGCCGCGCGGTCATCGACGATGTACAGGTCCGCGCCTTTTTTACCATCCTGCTGTCGATGTCGTTGCTGATTGCGCTGTTCCTGCTGTCGACCGGACAAATGCCGTTTTTCGACGCGATACGCAATTCGGTTTTCATGTTGACCACCCTGATGACGACCACAGGTTTCGCCAGCGGAGATTACAGTAAATGGGGCCCGCTGGCCGAAGGCGTCGCCTTCGTCGCCATGTATCTGGGCGCCTGTTCGGGTTCGACCGCCGGCGGTATCAAAACCTTCCGTCTGCAAATCCTTTTTGCCATGGTGCAGCAGCAGGTACGCAGGCTGATTGTGCCGCATGGCGTGTTTCAGGTGCATTACAATAAAAAAGTCGTCGATAACGATGTCCTGACTTCAGTTGCCGTGTTTTTCTTTGTGCATATCCTGACGTGGATGGGCGTGACCATCCTGCTGCATCTGACGGGGCTTGATTTCACAACATCCGTCTCTGGCGCGATATCGGCGGTCAGCAACGTCGGCCCTGGGCTGGGCAATCTTATCGGGCCTGCGGGCACGTTTACCTCGCTCGATAAAGACGCCCTGTGGATTTTGTCTTTTGCCATGCTGCTGGGACGAATGGAGTTCCTGACCCTTTTCGTGCTGCTCGCACCGCGTTTCTGGCGGGATTGATACGGGCATAAAAAACAAAAACCCCCGGCGCGCCATTCAGGCCGCCGGGGGTTTTGCGTTTTTTCAATCTTACGAATAACTTACGGCTGGCCGAAAGTACCGCCAACCGTTGTCAGGATGCCTTGCGACAAATCATCGACCAGCGCCTGCACGATATCATGATACGCCTTTTCGCGCTGGGCGAGCGTCGCGCCGCCCGTCAGCGTGCGTTGGCGGGTTGCCACCACGCTGGCACGGCCGGTCACAATATCCGGCGCCGCTTCATCGGCAAGCTCGAAGCGGAGCGCCACGCGGGCGTCGAATTGCTCGTCCGGCTCCGTCGGCAGCAAGCCGAGGACGCCTTCTTTCGGCGGCAGCGTGGAGCGGCGGACGGAAGCATCCTCCACAATCACCCGCATCACGTTCTGGCCGCCCACAGGAATCACCTGACGGCTGGCCAGTGTTTGCGCGGCCATCGACGGCGTCACCTTGAACAGGTGGTCAACGTTCGGTGCGCCCATGGGGGCACGGTAGGCATCCTGAATATCCAGACGCGCGGCATTGACGCGGACGGCAGGCGACTTGCCGTAGGCGATATCGGGCCATTCATTCGTGACATTGGACGTCAGGCAGCCCGAAAGCATCAGGACCGCCGCAAAACCAGCGGCAAGGCCCAGAAAACGGCGGCGGGCGACAAAGGAATTCATCATGTGTTTTTCTCCTGATAGACATCATCGAGTTCATTGCTGTTGAAAAGATATTCTTCGCTGCAAAACTCGCATTTAATCGATACATGCCCTTCTTTTTGGCAAATATCCTCCAGCTCCGCCCGCGGGATGGTGCGCAGGATATCCTCCACGCGCTGGCGCGAACAACGGCATTTGAAACGCAGGTGCGTGGGCGAATAAATACGCACGCCATCTTCGTTAAAAAGCCTGTATAGAACGTCCGCCGAATGCAGCGCAGGCGACAGGATTTCGCCGTCCGAACAGGTATCCAGCAGCATCACCGCGCGTGCCCAGTCGTCGAGGCTCACTTCGGCAGAAACTTTACGGCCCGCGTCGTCTTCGGGCATTTGTTGAATCATAATCGCGCCCGCGCGCCACTGTCCGTCCTGCGGATGCACAGCCAGCTTGAAGGAGGTTTTAATCTGTTCCGACTGCGTCAGGTAATGCTGCACGGCCTCGACGATGCTTTCGCCCTTCAGCTCGACAATGCCCTGATAACGGTTTTCGACCTGTCCCTGATCGACGGTGAACGCGATATACCCCTTGCCCAGAAGATAGTAATATCCGTTTTCGGTATCTTTCTTGCGCTTGGCCAGTTTCTTCACGGCCTGTTCGTCAAAACTGGCGTAGGCGCGGACTTCGCCCATATGGGTGACGTCGGCCACCAGCATGCGGATAGGTCCGTCACCTTTGATTTGCAGGGTAAAGACCCCCTCGTATTTCAGCATCGCGGCGAGCAGCAGGCACAGCGCCGTCACCTCGCTCAAAAGGCCGGAGACCGGCGGCGGGTAGTCGTGCTGCGTCATAATGCGCGCCAGAACATCGCCCATACGGACCATGCGCCCGCGCACGTTGGTTTTTTCCAGGCGGAAGGGCTGGATGACGTTATCGTCCACCAGTCCCGATTGTTCCGTGCCGTCTTTTTTGATACGAATAGCCATAGCGTCCTATCCTAGCATAGATGGTCGAAAATGGACAAAAAGCCAGCCAAAGACCAGAAAAAAAAGCGCACCCCGCGCAAAATTACCCCGCGTTATTTGGAAAATGCGGCGCTTTACTATTTGCAGCGCTATGCCAGCTCCGCCGGAAACCTGCGGCGGGTGCTGACGCGCAAGGTAGACCGTTCCTGCCAGTTCCACGGCATGCCAGCCGATGAATTCTACCCTGTTATCGACGCCCTGGTGGCGCGCTACGAAAAAAGCGGACTTTTGAATGATACCCTCTATGCCGAGGGACGCACGGCCAGCCTGCGGCGGCAGGGCAAGTCGCGGCAGGCGATTGCCGCCAATCTCAAGGTCAAGGGGCTGGCGCCCGATATTATTCAGCAGGCACTGGAAAGCGTGGATGGCGACCGCGCCGATACCGCCCTGCCCGCCGAACTGGCCGCCGCGCTGAAACTGGCGCGCAAACGTAAAATCGGGCGATTCAATCCGAAACCGGAAAGCGACCCGCTGCTGCGCCGTAAACAGCAAATGCGCGAAATGGGCATCATGGCCCGAGGCGGCTTCAGCTATGACATCGCGCGTCAGGCGCTCGACTTCAATGCCGACGACGTCGATGGCGGCTTCGACGAAATTACTTGATGACTTTCAGGTGGGTGCCTTCGGCGGCTTCGTTATGCGGCTTTTTGGTCAGCACACGCGACGAGGGAAAAATCACGCGCGCCGTGGTGCCGCGCCCCTTCTCGCTGATCAGCTTGAAGCGCCCGCCGTGAAGCGTCACGAGTGAATCCACAATCGTCAGGCCAAGCCCCGTGCCTGCTTTCATGCCGCTGAAAGTCGTATCGACCTTGCCGAACGGTTGCATGGCTTTTTTGATTTCGTCTTCGGTCATGCCGATACCGGTATCCGTCACATCGATTACCAGCTCGCCCGTCGTATCCTCGATTTTTGCGGTGACATCGACTTTGCCACCTTCAGGCGTGAATTTGATGGCGTTGCCGATCAGGTTCAGCATGATCTGCTTCACACCCAGCTCTTCGGCCACCAGTTCGGGCAGGTCGTCAGGGATATGCATGTTCACTTCGACGCCCGCCTGTTCGATACGGGTGGACATGATAATCATGCAAGACTTAAGCGCCTTGGGCAGGCGGAAGGTTGTGACCGCCAGTTCACGGTTACCCGTTTCGATTTTGGATACTTCCAGAATTTCGCTGATAACCTTCAGCAGGTAATTGCCGCTGTCGTAGATATCCTGCGCGTATTCTTTATAGACAGGCACACCGAGCGGACCCATGACTTCGTCTTTGATAATCTCCGAAAAACCGATAACGGCATTGAGCGGTGTGCGCAGCTCGTGGCTCATATTGGCAAGGAACTCCATCCGCGTGCGGCTGGAAATTTCCGCCTGCAATCTTGCCTCGCGCATGGTGTTTTCGGCCTGTTTGCGCTCGGTGACATCCCAGATGCTACCTTCGAAATACTCGACGCTGCCGCGCTCGTTTCTAACCACGCGGGCGTTTTCCATGATCCAGACGCGCTTGCCGTCCTTGCGTTTGACTTCGGTTTCAATGCCGGACACGCGGCCTTCGAACAGCAGTTTATCGACAAAAGCCTTGCGGTCTTCGGGGCGCACATATACTTGCGTGCCGATATCCTTGACGGCAACCATCAGATCCTCGGCGGATTTGTAGCCAAGGATTTCCGCAAGCGCGGGGTTGGCGCTGATAAACCTCCCCTCTGGCGATATCTGATAAATACCGCTGATGGAGTTTTCGAACATGCCGCGGAAACGCTGTTCCGCATCGCGCATCGCCTGTTCGGCGCGGCGGCGTTTTTCGATATCGGTGATGGTACCGACGACGCGAATGCTCTTGTCCTCGGCCATGCGGAGCATACTGAAGGCGATTTCGACAGGCTTGAACGCATCATTGCCCGGATTGATACGGGTTTCGATGCGGTAGGCCTGACGCTCCCCGCGCACCAATTCCTCGAACATTTCCTTTTGCGGCATCTGGTCTTGCGGCTCCAGCATCAGGAACAGCGACTGGCCGAGGGTTTCCTGAACATCCAGATGGGTAATCCGCTTCCATGTTTCATTCAGAAAGACCAGCTTGCCTGTTTCATCTGTTTCAAAAATAACGTCGGATACGGAGTTGATGACCGCGCGGTATTCGCGCTCGCTCTTGCGCAGGGCATGGAACAGCTGGTCACGTTCGGAAATTCGGCTTTGCAGTTCGCTATGCGCGCCTTTCAGCGTGCGCGACATTTCGGCAAGTTTTTGTTCCTGCCGCTGGCGTTTTTCGGCATAGGCCGCCCAGACCAGCGTCAGCGCAATCACAATCATGCCCGCCGCCCACGGCGACGAGCTCAGCACCTTCGCCACGCGCGAGGGGCGGACATCCAGATAAACATCCCAGAATTTGCCGCCCATTTGCAGGGTATCGCTGACGCGTTCGGTGCTGAAACCGGCCAGACGCCCGCTCTCGTCCTGCATGCGGCGGTCGAACAGCACGTGCCCGCTGTCGCGGTCGCGCATCACGATACGGGCCAGATCATCGGCATAGGCCCTGAGGCTCGGTGCAAAAATCTTGTCCGGCGTCGTCATCGCCATAAAAATGCCGGTGCCGCCGGATGCCGTACGCAGCTTGAGCACCAGCGCAAGCGGGCTTTCACCCGCCCCCATCCGCTGCGTAAAGGCCGGCCACGGCGCCTTGTACAAATAGCCGATCTGGCCATATTCTAGATCGCGCATGTGTCCCATCAATTCCCTGTATCCGGGCCAGCCGAGCTGCGCACGGTACATCTGGTAGCGGGTTTTATTCTGGATGTCTTCCTGATACCAGACGTCGCTGTCGGTCGTCCACAGAATGGCATCGAGCGGCGCGCCGTCCGTCAACAGATGCTGCACGCTTTGCGCGATGCGCTCGTCGTCCTGACGGCCCTGCTCAAGCGTGGCGTAAAAATGGCCGAGAGTGCTGACCATTTTCTCGCTGCGGCGGACAGAGTCTTCGCCGATGCGCACGATGTCGCGGCTGATGCGGCGCAATTCCTGCGCCTTCATATCGCCGATGGTGAAATGCAGAATAACGAAAACAACCGCCGCCAGAACAAGGCCGTTGATCAGCACAAAAGAACGCGCCATGCCCGCCCGCATGCCGCCTGTTGATGACGGTACATCGTCATCCTGTAGCTTTTGCTTCTTTGCGCCCGACTGCAAAGTGGAAATCCCCTGTTGTGCGAGCCCCCCACAGGCCCTTGCCGATTTATCCTCCAATCGGCGGCTTTTGTCACCAGATGATAACAAAAAGGAGGCGAAGAAGAGTGCCTAACCCCATGATTAAACATTATGATTAATCTTTTATTAAAATTGCCTCAAATTATCGAAAAATCTTTGATACCGGCAAATAAGCAATAATATTACATCGTTTTTTGTACACATAATACGATTTTAGGGGCTGACTCCTTCCGTAAATTTCAATACACTCGTTCCTGTTCTCGCCATATAGCAGCCTGAACAGGGTGTGTGTTTAACTGTTGAAATCACTGCCGTATTCCCGCGCGGGATACGGCCTTGTCACGGGTGCCTTGCACGATGGAAAACAAAAAACGCATTTTTACGGTTCTGTGCATTGATGGCGGCGGCGTGCGCGGGGTAATCCCTGCCCGCGTACTGCAGGAAATCGAAGAGCGTACGGGCAAACCGATTTCGGAAATGTTCGACCTTGTCGGCGGGCCCTCGACCGGCGCGATTATCGCGGCAGGCCTGACCGTGCCCGACCCGCAGGAACCCGGTAAACCGAAATATTCTGCGCTTGAAATCAAGAATTTCTATTTCCAGCACACCCCGAAAATTTTCCCCGACCTGAAATTCAAAGGTCTGCGTAAAATTTCCAGCGGCGTCATGTATGACCCCAAACCGCTCGAAGACGCGCTCGAAAACAGCTTCGGCGATGCCAAGATGAAGGACTCGCTGACGCATCTGATGATCCCCGCGACGGATATCAAGAATTTCCGTCCGGTCTGGATCAACAACTTCAAAGGCCAGAAAGACGCCTCGCCCGAAGGCTGGTCGTCCATGCCCATGAAAGATGCCGTGCGCGCCAGCACCACCGCCCCCACTTATTTTCCGGCAAAATACTACAAAACCGTGCCGAACGAGGATATGCCCAACGTCACCCACCGCCATGCGCTGATCGACGGCGGGTTTTTCGCGGGCAACATGATGCGCCGCATGCTGACGCAGGCCAAAAAAACTGGCGCCGCCCGATGCGGAAATCGTGATGGTGCATGTCGGCACCGGCAACGTCGACCACAGCCTGTCGCCGGAGGAATTTAACAAACTCGGCCCTATCGGCCTTGTCAGCAAATCCAGCGGCAACCTGCTCATCTCCCTCGCCACCAGCATCAATGCCGAAGATATCGCGGACGATGTGCGTGACGAGCTGGGCGACCGCATGCTCAGCTTTGACGGTTTCATCAACCGCGAAGCCGACCCGCAAGACCCGACGCCGACGATGGATGATTCAAGCGCGGAAAACCTCAAGGCGCTTGAACGCTTCGCCGAAAAAATCATCAAGGATAACAGCGCGGATATCGACCGCCTGTGCACCATGCTGAAACGCCGCAGCTACGCGGAAGAGCTTCATCAGGACAGCAAAGTCGCGCTGCAGGCACTGTCGGAAAAACTGGCGGAGCCGAAAACCGTCAAATCCCTCGCCAAACTGTATAAAAAGATCCTGAGCTTCGCGAGCGGCATCGACGACGGCAGCAAGCCCGAACCGGGCGATGCGGAGCTGAAAGCCCTCGCCCGCCGCCTGACCGAGACGCACAAAAGCGATCTCGACCGTATTTATAACGTGATTCAAGACAGGCTCGAAAACCAGAGCAAGATTTTGAACAGCATCAAGGAAGCCGGCGACGACCTGACCAAATTCGTCAAAAAAATCACCGGTATCGACCAGAAGCCGGAAAACGACAACCAGAACCCGGACAGCAAAGACGCGCCGGACAGCGGCGACAAACCGCCCACCGCCAGCTACGACGCCCCCGCCCGCCGCCAGCGCGGCGGCCCGTTCTGGCCCGGCAGATAATTCAGACGCTCATAAAAAAAGCCCCCGATGTTTCGGGGGCTTTTTTTGTTTTTTGTCAGGGCATCACACCGTGCGGTTAATGATGATGTCCGATGTGATTTTGCCGTTGGGGATGATGACTTTGTATCCCTCGTCGGTTTTCAGGGTTGTCGTGAAAATATCGATGGTGGTGACAAGGCCGGCCTTACCTGCTGCTTCGATACGGTCGCCGATTTTAAACGGGCGCAGGCCGATGATCATGACACCGGAGGCCAGATTGCTGAGCGAGCCTTGCAGCGCCAGACCGATTGCCAGACCCGCCGCGCCAATCACCGCCGCCAGCGACATGGTTTGAATACCCAGCTGCCCCAGTGCAGCGATAATTACAAAAGCTACACCCAGCGCATAGGCAATGTTGCCGGTGAAGGCCACCAGCGTTTCATCGACCTTGCTCGCGGTCATCAGGCGTTTCAGCATATGCACAGCGCCTTTGACGCACAGGCGCCCGATAACGAAAATCGCCAGCGCCCCCAAAATTTCCAGACCATAGAGGCTGACGGTTTCTGTCACTTTGTTCATATCAATATTGAGGTTCATTTTTCTCTCCTTCTATTTGAATGTTATCATGCATAACAAAACACAAGGCGCGAAGCATGCCGCCCCGCGCCTTGTGATATCTTGCAAATCAGGTTATCAACCCGCCGCCTTTTTCGCCGCAGCGCCCGACAGTTCTGCGCAGGCTTTCTGGATACGCTCGCAGGCTTTGGTCAGCGTCGGGATATCGAGGGCGTAGGACACACGGAAGCACGGCGAGAGACCGAATTCAGCCCCCTGCACGATGACCACGTTGTGTTTTTCCAGCAGATAGGTTGCGAAATCGGTATCCGTCGCAATCGTTTTGCCTTCGGGCGTGGTTTTGCCAATGACGCCGTCGCAGGATGCGAAAACGTAGAACGCGCCTTCGGGGGCCGTGCAGCTGAGGCCATCGGCCTTGTTCAGCATGGATACCACGAGGTCGCGGCGTTCCTGAAACTTGGCGCGCCAGTCTTTGAGGAAGGCCTGATCGCCCGTCAGCGCCGCCGCGGCCGCCGCCTGACTGATGGAGCTGGGGTTCGACGTGCTTTGCCCCTGCACCTTGCTCATGGCCTTGATAATCTCGATGGGGCCCGCGGCATAGCCGATGCGCCAGCCGGTCATGGCATAGGCTTTGGAGACGCCGTTCACCGTCAGCGTGCGCTCGAACAGTTCCGGCACCACTTCGGCAATCGTGGAGAATTTAAAGCCGTCATAGACCAGATGTTCGTAAATATCATCCGACAGGATATAGACATGCGGATGTTTTTTGAGAACCTCGCCCAGTGCCTTCAGCTCGGCCGTGGTATAGGCCGCGCCCGTGGGGTTGCTGGGGGAGTTCAAAATCACCCATTTGGTTTTCGGCGTGATGGCGGCGGCCAGTTTCTCCGGCGACATCTTGAAATTTTCGGCGGGCGTGGTTTGCACAATCACCGGCGTGCCTTCGGCCAGCATCACCATATCGGGATAGGACAACCAGAACGGCGCGGCGATGACGACTTCGTCGCCCGGGTTCAGCGTCGCCATGAAGGCGTTATACAGCACTTGCTTGCCGCCCGTGCCGACGATGACTTGATCTGCCGTATAGGTCAGATTGTTTTCGCGTTTGAACTTTTCGACGATGGCCTTGCGCAGCTCCGGCGTGCCGGGCACGGGGGTGTATTTGGTTTTGCCCGCGTCCATCGCCTTTTTGGCGGCGTCCTTGATAAAATCCGGCGTGTCGAAATCCGGCTCGCCCACGGAAAGTCCGATAACGTCCTTACCTTCGGCCTTCAGCTCCTGCGCCTTCGCGGCCAGCGCCAGCGTGGCGGACGGCTTGATTTTATCGAGAC
>Ga0232062_1183404_pt1 | contig 10438 bp, 7 predicted proteins | sample LAC_MetaT_6_FD_165031 | JGI IMG/M metagenome (GOLD analysis project Ga0232062, IMG submission 165031) | Metatranscriptome of anaerobic ammonium oxidizing microbial communities from anammox membrane bioreactor (MBR) in UC Berkley... | ecosystem: Engineered > Bioreactor > Anaerobic > Unclassified ...
ATAAATTATATTAAATGTAATTTCTTTACATTGTTCATATTCTTCTTGAGAAATATTTTCTTTATTTAAATATAATTTAGCTAAATATGTATGTGGATTTTCTGGAAATGTTTCACCTATAATATCTGCTATCAAATATATATGATAAGAATTATAGTCTAACATTAGTAATTCACCTTTAATTCCAAACCTACTAATAATTGATTTTCTACTACCATCTGTCTTATTAATAGCTGAAAAATTATATCCATTCGAATTACATACAGGTCTATTAGTTAATGTAAATAAATTATAGTCACCAAATACTAAATCGTTTTTTACTAAATCTTGTCTAATAAAACTTTCATCAACATAAATACCACTTCTTTCTAAATTATACAAAACTTTAATCATTATATTGTTTATCTTTTTAAATGATTCAAGTGTGTAATTTAGTTTATATTTTTCTAATATTACTAAAATATGTTCAGTAATTAAATCTAATTTTTCAATATGTTTGTGTATAGAAATACATTTATTCAATTCAGAAAATTTATAGAATTTGTAATATATAAAATTATGTGCAGGTGTTGTTATTGTTTCTAAGATATTATTTTCAATTTTACCATTAGAAATGTATTCCAAAACCCTGATATCAATAAACTTATCATCAATATCTTCGGAATATTCTTCATAGACATGATACATCGTCTTTTTATCAAGAACATATTTCATTGTTGATTTATTAGAAATGTGCATTAATATTTTTTTAATATCTAAGTGATCGATATTAATACAATCATCTGTATTAAATGGTATTATATACGATTTATCAGATGATATTAAATATACATAAATTAGATATAATTCATTTATCTTTGGATGAGCTTTATGATCTGAGAATATAGGAATAACTATACTATCTGATAAATGAAATTCTCTAAGAAACTCTGATAGTTTTTCTTGATTTTCTATGATTTGCATAATAACCTTTATTTTAAATATACAGAGATATTCTATTATTTATAAAATTGAAATAAATTGTTTTCTAAAAGTTTTTTTATACCCGGCAATGTTTTATCTGCGAATGTAATAGATTTTAAGTTAGAATTATATACATAATCTCTATCTCCACTTATTAACCAATCAAATTTTACTTTTATATAAAATGGATCTGATTGAAAAGAAGTCCATTGTTTTTTATCAACTTCTATTATTTTAGAAGAAGGATTATTTACTTGTCTAAAAAAATATCTAGTAATAAACCCATTTTTGTAATCTTTTTCTTTAACATCTGGTAATTTATCATCTGCAAATTTTAACTTTGGATATCCACTTAAAGTTTTATATAATTCAACTACAGGATTAATCATAATTTTCTATACTCCTCTGCTGCTGTTAAAACATTATTTACGTATTGTTGATTATTAAATACACTTTGTCCTAATCTTAATTGTTTTACCGAGTTTCCTTCTCCTTGATTATATGCTGCTATTGTTGCTTTTAATAATTCTTCATTATTTAATTGAACAGATGATTTAATATATTTTTCTTTTCTTCTTAATAATTCAACTGCTTTACTTGCTGCTTCTTGAGGTCTTTTCCATCCACCTTTGTCTATCCATTTTTTATAGTCAGTTGGAACACCATTATAATTAAATTGGAAAAATGAATATGCTGTAGATCCTGCGTCTGCATTTTTAATCTTAGAACATACGTCATATGCTCCTAATTTTTGTTTAACACCATATTCATAAATTGGACCAGATGCTTCTGTATGCATAATACCCGCTAATATATCAGGAGTATATAATCCAGTTTGATATGTAGATAATATTGTTCCCATGTTATCTTTTATCCACTGTAATACAGATTTACTTGGTTTTCTTCCACTACTTACAATTATATTTTGTTGTTGTATTTTTTCTGTTGTTAATCCTTTTGTTTGGGTTTTAACTGTAGAACTAGTAATTCCATAATTTGTAACTTTCAGTATTGCTTTTATCTTTGTGCTCCAATAATTATTTTCTATATTATGCTCTACAGATGTAGTTTGAAATACACTATTTTCTAAATATAAATCTGGTACAACATCTACCCAAAATATATCTCCAATTCTAATTCCAGATACACCTTCAATAGTCATTTCAAAATCAGCAGGAACAATAATAGTGTCTTTATTATCGAATTCATCTTCAGAAGAAATATAACCATATATTCTTTTTTTCATATAAGTAACTTGATTTTCTCCACGTTTATTTGTAGTAGAATAAACAGGTAATAAATTTTTCAATGTTGGAGAAAAATGTGCATTGTTAGAATTATTATAAATATCATCATAATATACTTGATCTTCTGATTTTTCTGTGGTTGAATTACTAGATGCATCTGTTACTAATCCGTTAGGTTCAATTGTTTTATAGTAAAGTGCTTCATAAAAATAATCAGTATATTCATTATTTTTATTCCAAATACTAACAAATGAATCATTATCATTATTTACAATATATTTATCATCATCTGTTTTATTTACACCGTATAATGCTGTCATTGTAATATCATTTGATAATTTAGATGAAAATGACATATCTTTAATAAAACCATTTCCACCATAATATCTAAATAGATATATTTTTTTAATAGTATTATTTTTATCTTCGTTTATTAATTTTTTTAATACTGTATCTGAATAATTTGAATCTATTACTCTAAGTATTTGGTCTTTTTCATTTATCTTTAAATTGAAATCCCAATATTGTATATGAGCATTATTAATTTGATTTAAAATATTTATCAATGCATCTGAAAGTGTATCTGCTTCTAAAAATGATCTTTGAACTAGTTCTAAATTTACATACATATTTCTAACTAAACCAGTATTTGTATCATTGTTTAGATAATCATAAAATACCCTAGCATTTATACTACTACCACCTGATGAATTATATATAAACCCAGCAGATAAATTTGTAGTTCTTAATTCAGAATGATTACTAATTTTAGTAGATGATATTCTTCCATTTTCATCAATGTCTATACTACGCATTTTAAATAATCTTTTACCTGTATCTGAATTGTCAAATTTAATTCCTATAAACGGTGTAACAATAACATCTTCTATAAATGCCCAGTTAACAAATTTCTTATTTAAATTATTATTTTGATCTTCTATATCAGAATCAAAATATACAGTAGCATCAGAATAAACTTCAGTATTAAATGCACTTTCAATTAACTTTTTAGTTTTGTCTGGATTGGCTTTCCATTGATTAACAATATCTAATAGTTTATATTCTACAAATTCTTTTAATGACATTTGAGATATATCTTCATCATTTCCATTTTTAACTTCACTTTGATGAACTAAATTTACACCATACATTAATGTTCCTTGACTAGTAACTTCTGTCATTATTTCATAACCACCGTCGTCTGTCAAATTAAAATCATAATTAGTAATAACACCTAACATTCCATCATATGTTCCTTTTGATTTTAAAGAACGATTATTTAAATATTCCCATGCTTCAAATGATTTGTGTGATTTTAGTTGATCATATTCAGATTTGTTTAATGCATAATAACTTCCAGAATAATTACTACAACCCCATTCTATTAACATTGTTCTTCCTGGATTTAAGAAATATGGTGCATATTTATTAAATTGATCTACAGAATGAACTTTCCAATTAATTTGTGCAACTCTTACTCCACCATATTTACTTTTGTATTGAACATTGATAGATTCAAGTCCTGGTCTAGGTCTATTGTTTTCATCATATAAAATATTAAATCCTGCAGGTGTTACTGAATTACCTGTTGTATTTAAAAATGATGAAAGTGAAAATAATTCATTACTACCTTTTTTAACTACTCCACTTGTTACTTTTGCCCAAGCAGTAATATTTCTAATTCTATTGTTTATAGAATAACGTGTATCTAAAGTTTTTTGTATATCACTTTCAATAAAAGTTGTGTAAGGAAAACCTTCATAATTTATCATATTATGTCCTATTCATTTAATAAATTAAATGATGAAATAATTTCTGATAATCTACCAGCATTTGGAATACATAGTTGTGTTCCAGGTTCTACAAAAATAGAACCTTCTAAGTTATTACAAATTGTAATAATCCAATATAATTCAGGATCATTATAATATTTTTGAGCAAGTATATCAAGTCTAGTTTCTCTATTTGTAACAATATATGTATCAATATCTAATTTTTTAATTTCTGGATAAAATACATCTATATAATATCTACTTAGATTATCTAATTTATTTATTTTTATATTTTCATATCTGTTCATTGATTACTTCCCGATACTGGATTATATATACTTAAAAACTTATTATCTGGTAAAGTAAATGTTGTTATTTGTTTAAAGTGTGGTAAATTTGTTTTTGGTGCTCCACTACCATCTACTAAATACATTAGTGTAAATGAAACAGTAACATCTACTACCATAGGTAATTGATACCCATCTTCTGTATCCCACATTACATCATCATCATATTTAAAATCTAAAGAATCAATAAATCCATATACTCTTTCATATAAATTACCAATTGTCAATCTGATTATTGGTGCTTTCATTGCTCTATTTCCACTATATTGAGTAGGATAACATAAACCAACTAATCTATTTAATTTTCTCCATTGATACGGAACCTCATCTTTACTGTAACTATAAACTTTGAATGAAAATGAAATACTTCTTTTAACACCTTTATATGTATAAAAAGAATCAGGTCTTCCTAAATATTCGTTTTCATTCCAACTAGGTGATATTTGATCTGATATGTTATTTAATGCAGATCTAAATCTAATAGAAACAGGTTCAGACTCACTTGATATATCTTCAAACTTAAATGTAATAATATCTTTAACATTCTTTTCATTAGGATCATTTAAATCTAATCTATTTATCTTATCATAATAAGCATCTTCAATTCCATATTTAGAACTTTCTTCTCTATTATATTGTGGAAAACCTAATCTGTTAATAACATCTGCAACTTTTTCACCACTATTTGATATACCACTATTTGAATATTTTTTATCAGATTCAGCAACTGGGTCTATACTTTTCCCTAAAGATGCTTTATATGCTGCAACATTATTAACATTATTATTTAATAATCCATTTGAAATTGGTGAATTCGCTTTAGGTATATAATTACTTGGAAGCGCAGGATTTATTGTTGAACCACCATTTTTATTTGCAATATCTTTTAAACTTTTTGCTGGCTGTGGATTTATAGTATTGTAATATCTATCTAATATTGTATCTTTATATTTTTCTTTAGAATTACTATAAGTAATATCTCCATTACTATATGCAATATATTTATCATATGTATGATATCCAGGTCTATCTGACCAAACTGGTCTTGTAGTATCAAACCAAGCAACTGCTTTTGTATATTTTATTCCAGCTTTTGCTAACATAATAGTTTCTACTGTGTCTAATCCTTTACCAAATGCTCTTTGCCAATCAAATGATGTTAATGTTCCACTTGTTGATAAACCTGAAATTGTACTAGCAAATAAAGATATTCCTGTGTTTCTTATTATATTACCAACTATATCGTCAGGACTAGAATTTGCAACATAATCTGGTGGTGGAGTTGATTGTAAAAATAATTCAGATGGTAATGTTTGCCATCTAATTTGACCTTCAGGTATAAGATTAATTGGACTTGGTAGAAAATTATTTATTGTATTTTCTATAAATGGGTTTCTTAGTGCTTGATTAGTTAATCCTAATATAAGAGAACCAACAGATCCTCTTGTTACTCCGGGAACAAATAAACTTAGTCCACTTTGTAATAAACTTGTTGCATCTTTAATTCCTGTTAAATATCCTGCCGCATCTCCAATTAATGAACTATAACCATAATTTCTATAATATGTTTGTAATATTGATTGATTAGAATTAACAGAAGACACAGAACTATAAATGCTATTATTATATCTTTGTACCATTGTAGTTTTATCAAATTCTGTATCTATAGGTGGTAATTTTCTATCAACAATAGATTGCTCTAATGACTTACCTACATTTGAAAATATTTTTCTCTTATTATATAATTCTAAAATTTTAGACATTCAATTCTCCATTAACCTAACTTACTTATAGGAGCAGTTCTACCTAAATTTGTATTAACTTTTCTACTATCTAAGTATATATCAATATTGTTTATTGCAGTTATTACCTCGTTTAATTTATTTACAATAACATCATTACCAGTTTGAATTGTATCTTTAAGTGATGTTGAAGCTTCAACTGGTAAATTTATAGATGATGGTGCATTATCTAATGCAGAAAAATTAATACCTTCACCTAAAACAGATTGAATTTGATTTAACGCAGTCGCAGTCATCATTAATCCTGGTCCAAGTGTAGCAAGTGTTGTTAATTTATCAATTGGATCTCCACCTAAAAAATCTCCAACTAAAGAACCAATTCCTGCTGCAACACTACCTGCACCAAATGCTGCAAGAGCTATTCCAACTGCAGTTATTCCGGTTGCTGCTAATATTAATTGAGGTGCAATTGACCCAAGTTTATATAATCCTTCTGCTAAAACATCCATTCCACCTGAACCTTTTTGTATTTCTTGTAATGCAAATCCAAATACAACTAGTGCTCCTGCCATAATTACTAAAGCACCTGCTCCTGCAAGAATTGCAACTGCTCCAACCCCTGATGTCATAATTGCACCTAATGCTGCTAATGCAATAGTTAAACCTAATATTGCAACACCAGCCATTGCTAGAGTATCCCAACTAATATCTTTTAATAAAGATAATCCATATGCTAGTGGAATTAATGATGCACCTATGATTGCTAATGCAAGCGCACCTTTAATTAAAGTTCCAGTATTTATTTTTCCAAGAGAACTTACAAAATCTCCAATTCCTCTTCCTAAACCACCAAATAAACCACCACCTGCTTTTCCTGCTAACCCACCAACTGACATTAAAATCTTAATACCTTTCATAATTCCCCATATTGCTAACAAAGATACACTAAATTTTAATGCCCAACTTGCTAAATTTTGCCACCAAGATGCTGTTTCTTTTGACTCACCTTTTATACCTTCAAACAAATCAAATACCCAATTTAACTTTTCAGCAACCCATCCTATAACTGAACTTATTACTTCAATAACAGGCAATATTATTCTAGTTAATGATGCACCAATTTGCATCCATAAATTTTTCATTTGTGTTAATGAACCTTGTGTCATTATACTATTTCTTAATTCTTCATCACTAACTTCTTTTTTACCTTTAATAATATCTAATGAGTCTTGTAATCTTTGTTTTTCTTCTGCACCTAAACTATTTAACATTCTTTGTGTTTGTAATGAATTTCTTAATTCATCTACTGTTAAACCAACTGCGTCTGCAAATGATTTTTTAGCAATTGGATTCATTCTATTAAAATCATCTAATGAACCAACCTGTCTCATTATTTCATTTGTAGCACCTTCAATATCACCTTGAAATGCTAAGTATCTTGCTCTATTAAAGTTTAATTGTCTTCCTATTAAAATAGATGCTTGAAGCTCATTTTCGATTGATGTTTCAAAATCCATTATGTTAGACATAATATCAGATACTTGTTTCAAATTTAAACCAAGTAATCTAGCACTTATTGCAGATGAACCAACACTCTCAGCGCTTTCACCCATATATGTTGCTATAAATTCTGAATTAGTAGCAATATCATCAAACATAGAAGTCATAGGAATTCCTGCTAATTGACTACTATATGAAAGTGTTTTTAACATATTTTGAGAGCTTGCAGATGTTTGATCATTAAATGCAGAAAATTGTTGATATACAGATGCTACATCTTCATCAGTTGCTCCTGTCATTTTTGAAACTGCTGCTAAATTAGATGCTAATTCTCCGGTTATTAATCTTGTGTTTCCAAAAACTTTAACTAATTCTGCTGCTGAAGAATATGCATCTTCCATTTCAACACCAAATCTTCTTACACCAAGAGCACCTCTTTCAATTTCTGCTCTTAATTCTTTAGATTGTTGATTACTAATACCCATATCAGTTCTAAACTTTTCAGCAGACTGTTCTAAATCAACTAATTTCTTAAATAATAATACTGCACCAACAATTGCTAATAACCAAGGATTTAATAATATTGTTTTTAATACATTAGAAACAGCAGTGGCGATAGCTGACATAGTAGAAGTAAATGCAGACATTACAGAAGCAATATCAATTTTACCTCCAATATTTTCAGCAAAAGCACTTGATAAATCACTTGTTAATTTTTTTCTAATATCTTCAACACCCATTCTGTCATATATAATATCACCTACAAATGGTAATGATTTGGCTGAATCAGTAAATGAGTCAAACATTTCTTCAAATGGTTGTTTAAATGTTTTAGTAACTTCGTCTAATGCTTTACTATTAGCAATATCTTCTAATATTTCATCAAACAAAGTTTTTTGTAATTTAATAAATAATTTAAAATCTTTAACTCTATCAGATGCTAATCTTCCTTCTATTTGTCTAGAAAAATCAGTCATCTCTTTAAATAAATCTTTTAAACCATCTACATAAGTTTCGACATCACTAACATCAAATAAATCGGTACCTATTACTTTTTTCATATCATCTGCAGCATCAACAACATCTCTCATTGATGACAACATTTGATCTCTAAACGAAAATATTTGATTTATGAAATCATTCGTATTTAATTTGTTATCTGCCATTTATTAATTTTTTATTCTAGGTAAGGATTTAATATCTATATTATAATTTTTTAACATTCTTTGAACTTCTGGATCTTTTAACATTTTATCAACCTCTTCAGATGCATTTTTCAAAGATGACATTCTTTTAGCTAATTCTTTATTAGCAGGTTCTATTTTGTTTATTATTTCTTTAGTTTTACTTGAATATAAAACTTTTAAAACACTTGATAAAAAATTAACAAATAACCCTTCATTTAGTAATGTTTCTTCATTTAATATATCTGAAAGTTTTCTTTTTTTCATTTAATAGGCTCCATAAATAAAACGTTATTATATAATATAAATATAGAATAATAAAAAAGCCACATAAAGTGGCTTATTTTTTAACAGGGAAATTAGGCTTTTTAATTTTTCCGGATGATTTTTCTTGTTGTTTCTTCTCTTCTTCTTTAATTTTTGCTAATAATATTAAATAATATCTTCTTTTTGAAGAAGGCATTGTATATATTTCATCATGGCTCAAGGCTCCATTGGAGTAATAAGCCAAGTCGAAGACTTCTTTTAAGAGCCTACTCTTGTAGTCTTCCGCTAGGCCAAAAAAAGTTGATGTCCATTGGCAATGAAATTGAGGCTTCGTAACCACATTCATCACACGAAAAATCTACACCAGTATTTACTCCAGGAGTTATATCAACTAAAAAATCTCTAAGAGCTAAAGAATCTTTTGATAATAATTCTTCATTAACCAATCTTAATATTTTTGCTTTACTTGTTTCTCCATTCCAATTTGTAATTAAAAATGCTAATCTTGTGCTTATTTCATTATCAACTTTTCCAAAATTATTTTTCTTTAATACTTTTAATTGATTACTTATTTCTTTTTCATCTTTATTAGTTAATAATTTAACTTTAATTGGTATTTTACTATGAGGTAATACAAAATCAAATTCATTATTACCTTTAGTATATTTAGAAAAATCAATTAATTTAGTTTCTAAATCTGCTAAGTTATATGTTTTACTATTTAATGCACCACAATTTGGACATTTAACTTGTGTTTTATATTCTGCACCATATAATAATATTCTAGATGCAATCATAATACCATTCTTATCACCTAGAAGTATATCATCATAATTTATATTATCTACTATAATAGATTTTAAAAATTCATCTATCACTACACCTTTAGTAATTAAATTTTTTGATGTTAAAATATCTTCGTGTTTTGCTGTTGGTTGTCTAAGTGTTATTTTACCACTTGATAATGGATTATTTTCATCATAAAAATAACCTTCACTTGGTAAATCTATAATTTCAGTTGGGTATTTTTCTTGTTTAATATTTTCGTTCATTTGTGACCTTTCTATTTTTTGATAATATCAAAAACCTTATTTGTAATATGATAATAAAACCTATAATTTATTTTTTAAAATAATAAATGAGGGCATAAGCCCTCATCCATTAAAATTCATTAACTGCGAAATCGTAAGTAATTGTTAAACTTATTTCTGCAGGACTGTCCATATTAGAATAATCTAATGCTCCCCAATCTGCTTTAGAAATAAATGCACCTTTAAGTTTCCATTCTTCAACGATATCTCCAGGACCACCTAACATATTAAGTGTAATTTCTTTTTTATAGAAATCTGCATATCCTGCTCTACCTGTAGTTGATTCATATCCTCTTCTAATCCATTCTAAAACAGCTTGTGTTCC
>Ga0232062_1124642_pt1 | contig 10268 bp, 9 predicted proteins | sample LAC_MetaT_6_FD_165031 | JGI IMG/M metagenome (GOLD analysis project Ga0232062, IMG submission 165031) | Metatranscriptome of anaerobic ammonium oxidizing microbial communities from anammox membrane bioreactor (MBR) in UC Berkley... | ecosystem: Engineered > Bioreactor > Anaerobic > Unclassified ...
ATTTTATGTACCAAAAGAATATCCATTTTTGGAGAAATATTATGAAATATATCATTGATAATAGGGTTACAATAGCTTAGCAATATCTAACACATTAGAATGGTGGATTCTACAGCCGGCTTATTATCCTACGCATTAAAATAAGGGGGATGTAACAGGCTATTTAGCAGATAATTAGAAACGATCTGAGTTTTCTGCAATTGAAAGATTGGATTTAACAATGACCTCCTTATAAGTTGAGTATAATCCTTTTAGTTACGAATTTTGGAACAAAATAATTTTCAAACATTAAAAATTTTTTACGGAGCCGATATGATGCAAATTTATCTTTTTCATAATATACTCCTCAGATAAGTATATTCAAAAGAAATACTAAAACCATCCATAAAATGGTGAAAGGCAATACTGAGAAAATATTCACAGTTCTGCCGGTTCTCTGTCTGAGTAGGAGGGGAAAGAAGAAAGAATAACGCGGGTTGCCCCTGAGCACCCAAAAAAGGCTGATTTATCCCTTTTAAGAGTTTACAAGTTTTTGGAATAGGTCAACCCACTATAGTACCAAGTAACTGTTTTAGTGCAGAACTACTATTAAATATTAGATTGACAAATAAATGATAAAATAAATTATCAAATTACACACAATCTCTATTGCTAATTGTCATTTTATTTGTTACATCATGGTTCAATTAAAAAGCATATTGTGGGAGTATTTTAGCAGTGAAGGAAAAACCCGTCAACCTGTTACCGGGGTTTCAATTTGGCAGGACCCTGGGTCATTCCTATTATAATCGATAATGTTTTCAATACAGGAAATGCCTATGTATTGTCGCCGTCAGGTTTTTTTCCGCTTAGGGATTCCACCTCAGTATGGCCGTTAGGCTACCGGCATGGTTTGCCCTTTAAAATCTTTGGTACGGCGGGTCCTCTTCCGGTTGAGCTTTCTTCATTTGCTGCAAATGTTTTTGAAAGGGATGTAGCGCTTGAGTGGTCAACTGCCACTGAAACCAACAACATGGGATTCGAAGTTGAAAGAAATTTCAATGACGGAGCTTTCGCAAAAATTGGGTTCGTTAACGGAAACGGAACAACAACAGAACCAAAAGAATATTCATATATCGACAGGGATTTGCCCGTTGGTGTTTACGCTTACCGCCTTCGTCAGATAGATATGGACGGTGTATCCAAGTATTCAGATGAAATAGAAGTGAATATGACCTCACCGGGCGAGTATTCTTTAGGTCGGAACTTCCCGAATCCGTTTAACCCCTCGACAACTATTGATTTTTCGTTAATGAGTGATGGGCAGGTTACACTGAAACTGTACAACGCACTTGGTCAGGAGGTAAAAACCTTAGTCAGCGGTAACTACACGGCGGGAACTTACAAGATAGATTTCGACGGCTCAGGTTTGAACAGTGGTGTATATTTCTATTCACTTGAAGCCTCCGGTGTTGACGGCAGCAACTATTTCGCCACAAAAAAGATGATTCTGATGAAATAGAGGTTTACTTTAGGGTAATGTTCGATTAATATTTATCTGTAAAGTTTAGAACACGCTGGTCAACTTTAGTTTACATTAGAGTAATGTTTGATTAATATAGGGAAATGTGTGATTTATTGAAAATTCACCTTCTTATGAATACGGCTCTGTTGCAATAAAGTTGCCCGGTGGGTGATTGTTGGTTTATTTGCGGAAAATTCATCTTGCTACGAAATTGATTCTTTTGAAATAAAGTTGCCCGGTGGGTGATTGTTGATTTAGTGGTTACTGACTCCCATGACGAAAAAATTAAATCGGAATACATCACCTGATAATTCCGCAAAAAAGCATTGATTTCCGTAAATTTGTGTTTGGTCTTTTTTTGAATTTAACACAGTTTCGGAAAAATATGTGGAATAATATTGTAGATGAATTGGAATGGCGCGGGCTGATTTATCAGTCAACCCCGCTGGATTTGCTAAAAGAACGGCTTAAAGAAAGGCCTATTACCCTTTACTGCGGTTTTGACCCAACAGCTGACTCACTTCACATCGGGCACCTGATCCCAATTCTGGGATTGCGGCGGTTTCAGCAGGCGGGGCACAATGTAATTGCCGTTATCGGCGGAGCAACGGCTCTGCTCGGCGACCCTTCCGGAAAAATGGCAGAAAGAGACCTTAACCCCGAGGAATTGGTGAAAGAATGGGCGGTTATTATCAAAGAGCAGCTTTCGCAGTATCTCGATTTTTCGGGTGAGCGCCCCGCCCAATTGGTTAATAACTACGACTGGATCAGCACCATTTCCGCTTTTGAGTATCTGCGGGATATAGGGAAAAGGTTCTCGGTTAATGTGATGGTAACCAAAGAGTCGGTGAAGAGAAGGCTGCAAGACCCCGATGCCGGCATTTCCTACACAGAATTTAGCTATATGATTATGCAGGCTTTTGATTATTTCACACTGAACGAGCGCTTAGATTGCGAACTGCAGATTGGCGGAAGCGACCAGTGGGGAAACATCACCGCGGGGATGGACCTGATTTGGAAAAAGAAGAATAAAAAGGTGCACTGCATGACCTTCCCGCTGATTTCCACCGCAGACGGCAAAAAAATCGGCAAAACTGAAGCCGGCACCATCTGGCTTGATAAAAAACGCACTTCACCCTACGAACTTTACCAGTACTGGCTGAACACCGATGACCGCGATGTGATTAAATTCCTCAAATTTTACACTTTCCTTTCCAAAGAAGAGATTGAAGAATTAGAGGCAACACACACCGAAGACCCGGGCAGAAGGGTAGCCCACCGCAAACTTGCAGAAGAAGTAACAGAGTTAATCCACGGAAAAGAAGAGATGTTGGGAGCTGTTGCAGCTTCGAAAGCCCTTTTTGGCGAAGGGGAAATTACGGCAATAAACAGCGCAACTTTTGAGTCGCTGATTGCAACAACACCTTTTGTTGAACTTTCTGCCACGGAGCCACTCCCCGGCTTGGTTGATATTTTGGTTATTTCAGGTTTGTACCCGAGCAAGGGGCAGGCGAGAAAAGACTTAACGGGCGGCGGAATTTATTTCAACAACCAAAGAATTACCGACCCTGATTTTACTCCATCTAATGAGAACCTGATTCACGGAAAATATTTTGTTCTCAGAAAAGGGAAGAAGAACTTCAAACCCGGCGTTGTTAGATGATTGGGCACGGAGTTTGAAATGAGCACAATTGAAACCGGGAAATCATTTTGCCGCTGCGTAAGGAGTTGCAGTAAGATGAACAGGCACGAGGTCTGAGATGGGCACTATTGAAACCGGGAAGCAAGGGGAAAGAATTGCCGCCGAATATCTAATCTCGCAAGGCTTCAGGATATTGGACAAAAACTGGCGGGAAAGCCACGGTGAGCTGGATATTGTGGCACTCGATAACACAACCTTAGTATTCGCGGAAGTAAAATACCGTGCCGATGAAGAGTTCGCGGGAATTGAATACGCCATTTCGCACTCAAAAGCGCGCTCTTTGAAGAAATATGCACAGAAATATATGCTGAAAACTGATGTCTATTACGAAGAAATAAGGTTTGATTTTATCGGGATACTTCCCAACCCTGACGGTTCTTTCCGCGTTGAATATGCCAAGAATTTTATTGACTGGAGAGGGTGATTAGGGTGATTAAGGCAATTAATATCATTCTAAATAATTCTCCCTCTGCTCAGATAGCGGAATTTAAAAATTAATCTGAAAAACTTCTCTTTCTGCACCGATAGCGGAATTAAAAATTACCACGAAAAACTTCTCTTTCTGCACCGATATTGGGAATTAAAAATTACCGCGAAAAACTTCTCCCGAACGGCTGCAGTGGCAATTTAAAGGTTACTCCGAATAACTTTTCCAGAGCAACTGCAGTGGGAATTAAGGGTTATTCTGAATAACTTCTCTTAAGCATTTGCAGAACCGTTGAATGCAAATCAGCATTTCCTGCAACCAGCACATCAACTTTTCCGCCCGGTTTCAACTCGTTTCCCTCCCAGTCGGTGATAACCGCACCCGAGCCTTTAAGCACCGGTGCAAGTGCCGCCCAGTCGTGCAAATTCAGCCCTTTTTCGGCAACAATATCGACATAGCCCGAAGCGCACAAACCGTACTGGTAGGCGTCGCCGCCGAAACTCATAATGTGCACCGACTCTTTCAGTTTGTTGAAAAAATTGCGTGCACCCGGTTCTTCAAACATCCATGGGGAAGTGGTGCTGAACTTCGCCCGGCGAAGCTCACGAAGATCGGATGCCTTTATTATATCGCCGTTCATCGTAGATGGGTTGCCCTCAACCCCTATCCACCTTTCGCGGGTAATTGGCTGATCGATCACACCAAGAATCGGCACATCATTTTCCAAAAGTGCTATTAAAGTGGCGAAAACGGGCTTTCCGCAGCTGAATGCTATTGTGCCGTCGATAGGGTCGATTACCCAAGTGTAGTTATTTTGGCTCTCTTTTTTGCCAAATTCTTCCCCAATTATGCCGGAATCGGGGTCTTCGAACTCAATTTCGGCGCGGAGTTTTTCCTCCACTTCCCTGTCAGCAATCGTAACAATTGGTGAAGAAGATTCTTTAAACTCAGGTTTAATTTCGCCTCGGAAATATCGTTCAACAATAGAGCCGGCAAGGTCGGCGAGGTGTTCGGCAAACAGCTGATAGCCATAGTAACTTTTCATTTTCGTCTCACAGTATTTCGATTAATTTAGTACAAAGTGCCGGCTGATTAAATTACAAAATCAGCCGGGTTATATTTCAGGGGGAAAGGCAATAACTTAGGGAAAAAACTTTGTTGTTCCCTTCTTATTTATTTAAAACATCCTCCGGTTAAACGCAGTAAGTTTCAGGAGAAACCCACTGAATCTACAGGCTCAGATAAGCTACACTTCCACATCGGAGAAATTATCCATAATTCGTTCACGGCGCAGGCGCAGAACTTTTTCTATGGCAGTATCAGCCGAAACGGTAAATTGCTCCTGCACTGCATAGCGCCTCCAGGTGATCGAACGATCAGCTTTTTCGTTATCACCAATAATCCAGATGTTGGGGTTCTTTTTGGTAACCGCTTTTCTGATTTTTTTGTTGAACGAGTCGTCAGAAGTGTCGATATCCGCACGGATTCCCAGAGCAATCATTTTTTCTTTCAGCTCATTTGCATAATCAATCACGCCTTCGTTCACCGGTACAAGCACCACCTGATTTGGGGACATCCAGGTCGGGAACGCCCCGCCCCAAAACTCTATCAGGAACGAGATGAACCGCTCGTGTGTCGAAAGCGGTGCACGGTGAAGAATGTAGGGTTGTTTCATTGTGCCGTCTTTTGCGGAGTACCACAAGTCGAACCTTTTAGCCATCACAAAATCTAACTGGCAGGTTGAAACGGTCTCTTCCCTACCGAGCAAATTTTTAATCTGAATATCAACTTTAGGCCCGTAAAAAGCGGCTTCTCCGACTTCTTCAACAAAATCGATATTGTTTTCTTTCAGAATTTCGCGAACTATGTTTTCGCTGAACTGCCATTCATCTTCTGCGTCAACATATTTATCACTTTTGGGGTCGTGCAGCGAAAGGCGAACGCGGAAATTACCTAACCTCAGATAGCCGTAATAAAACTTGTAAAGATCCATCACAGCGGCAAATTCTTGTTTCAGTTGGTCATACTCGCAGTAGATGTGTGCGTCGTTCAGGCACATTGCCCTTACACGAAGCAGCCCGGAGAGGGAACCGTGCTTTTCGTAACGGAACATATCGCCGTACTCAGCCAATCTGTAAGGAAGTTCTCTGTAACTTCTCGGACGAAAACTGTAAATCTTATGGTGGTGCGGGCAGTTCATCGGTCTGAGGTAATATTCAGTGTTTTCATCCAATACCATCGGCGGGAACATCGATTCTGCGTAGTAAGGCAGGTGCCCCGAGCGATAATAAAGCGCAGATTTGCTTAAAGACGGAGTGGAAACATGATGATAGCCCGCCCTGAACTCAACATCTTTCGCCCACGCTTCAAGTTCAGCACGGATCACGGCGCCGTTGGGAAGCCACAGAGGCAAGCCCGCCCCCACTTCCTCGTCGATCATAAAAATTTCAAGTTCCTGCCCGAGCTTTCGGTGGTCGCGCTGCATGGCAAGTTCACGGCGTTTGATGTAATCTTTCAGCTCTTCTTCCGACTCGAACGCCAGCCCGTAAATTCTGGTGAGCATCGGTCGTTTTTCATCGCCGCGCCAATAACTTCCGGAAACTCGATCTAATTTCCAAGCTTTTGGCGGAATTTCAGAAGTGTTGTGAATGTGGGGTCCTTCGCACATGTCTATAAAGGGCCCGTTCTGATAGAAACTCAGCTCGCCGTTTTCCGCCTGCCCTGTTTCAACGAGTTCTTTAGCGTATTCAACTTTATAGGGCTGATCCATCTCTTTGAGCAGAGTGAGTGAATCATCTAAGTTCTTGTAAAAAATCCCAAACTCCTGCTTCTGATTGATGATTTTATACATCGATTTTTCAATTTTCTTAAAATCTTCAACCGAAACTTTCTCGTCACCAAAATCGAAATCGTAATAAAAACCGTTATCCACGGGGGGCCCAAAACCCATTTTTGCGTTGGGGTAATGCTCCAAAACGGCCTGCGCCATAATATGTGCTAAAGAGTGCCTGATTTTATATAAATTATCCGCTTCTTTCATCTCATTCACTAAATTTTAAAATTTATCTTTGTAATTTAGCGATTTCCGATAACTTAAAGGGTGATAATGATGCAGTTTGAAAGGAGTAATTACTTCAAAGAAGCCGGAAGCATTTACTAAATCTGATTATTTTCTTAAATTGCAATTTATTTTTTTTATAATATCAATTGATGCTTACACTCAGTTTTATCGGTTTTTTAATAATTTCACTAATCGGGTATTGGGCTTTACGGAGTCAAAAATACCGGGTTGCTTTCCTTATCATAACCGGATTATCCTATATTTTCCACCTTGATATTAAATCGGGAATTTTTGTGATAGCTCTTACCGTTTTAACTTGGTTTCTCGGTAACCGGTTAAAAAAGAAAAGAACTACTGCATTGTTATCTGTCTCCGTTGTTTTAGTTGTTACTTCGCTATTATATTTCAAATATTCAAATTTTTTCTTCATTCTCCTGGATTTAAAACAATTTATTATTAATGAAAAAATATTCCTGCCTTTAGGGATTTCGTATATCACCTTCAAACATATTAGTTACTTAGCTGACATATATTGGGAGAAGATTGAACCGGGATCATTTTTAAATTTTTTATTATATAGCGCTTTTTTTCCAATTTTTCTCGCCGGGCCTATTGAACGATTCGAAAGATTTGAACCTCAGTTAAAAGAAACGCTTAAATTTAAACTTTCAGATTTTGGAGAGGGATACAAAAGAATTGCTTATGGGATTTTTAAAAAATTTGTAATTGCAGATGGAATTGGTATTCTTTTAACCCGTGAAATAATTAGTTCTGCCACACCGGGGATTCCCAAAGAAATTACCAATCTAATTTTGTTTTCTTTTCAAATTTATTTTGATTTTGCCGCTTACTCTGATATTGCGATTGGTTCTTCCCGATTCTTTGGGATAAAAATTATGGAAAATTTCAATTATCCTTACTTAAGTCCAAACATCGCAATATTTTGGAATAATTGGCATATCTCACTTTCGGAATGGTTAAGAGACTATATTTTCTATCCGTTATCATTTGCCTTAAGACGCCGTAAATTTTTAAATTATTTTACGCCGGTTGTAACGATGTTCGTTTGTGGATTGTGGCACGGTGCCTCAACGGGGTTTATTATTTGGGGGCTGTGGCATGGATTAGGGCTATTTGTTTACCAATTTTGGTCGAGAAGTGCTATGGCAAAAAAGATTAATCAATTTCCGTTGCAGGGAGTGTTCAATACTGTAGGCGTACTCATCACCTTTACATTTATAACTATTGGTTGGCTGTGGTTCAGATAAAAAAAATCTTTCTTTTCGTTTTATCGTTTGTAACCGCATTTATTTTGGTTGAATTATTTCTTCAATATGTGATTGGGTTCCCAACTTACTCAGTTGAAAAAAAATTGACAGGTATTCGCGGATCAGCATCAGGAACTCAAAATATTTTTATTCCAAACTCAACTTTTTTTAATGTTGAAGGTGGGTTGCAGATTTACAGGAGGAATAATCTTGGCTTTACCGGGTTAGATGTTGATACTATAAATAGAAAAGAATTTATAGCAATTTTAGGAAACTCATATCTGGAAGCGTATCAAGTACCTCCCGAGAGTACAGCGGTAGGCATTTTACAGATATCACTTCAAAATGGGGGATCGAATTATCAAGTTGTTAATTTGGGTAATTCGGGGCACGACCCAATGGATTTACTCTATCGTTTATATTATTATGACCAATTCTTTCATTTCAAAAAAATTATTTTAGTAATCCCTGCGAGCCAATCAGATTGGCTAAACAGGCAACCTTCGTTGAAATTTTCCCCTCAAAAAATTGTGGAGAATAAAGCAGGGCTTTCTAAATATTTAATACCTTTGAGAAATCACTCTGTTTTCCTTGACCTATTTGCTAAAACAATTAATGCTAAGGAACAGCAAGGAGATGCGGTTCCGGAAATTGAAACTCCGCAAAAGAGACAAAAAAACTGAATTAAAGTATGATGCCGAATACGACAATAAACTCAAGCAAGTTGTAACTCAATATAATTCGTTATACCCCGGTAAAATAGCGATTATAAATATTGGTGAAAATGAACTGGAAACGATACCCGATTCAACAAAGAATTACATACTTTCCTCAAACATCAGATACTTATGGCGCCCAATTAATAAACCTATAAACAAAATTAACGGGAAAGGTCATTTAAATACTACCGGAAATCGTGAATTAGGAAAAACTTTATATGAGTTATTTAAACAAGATTAAACAGCTACTATCGGACCATATTTTTCTAAAATATCTGATAATTAACATTATTTTCTTTCTTGGTCTCTTTGGTTTATTATTAGGCAGATTAATCCTAAAAGAATCAAATCCATTTTTCTATGCCGATTTTTAGCCAAACAACTAAGAAATAAATAACATCTAAATCGACATTTAGGGAAATAAATCCCCCCCCTACCTCATCAGGACAAGCTTGCGGGCTTGGCGGGTGCCGTTTGCCGTCAGAACATAAAAATAGGTGCCGGAAGGAAGTGCAGAACCGCTGAACTCAACCGTGTGGTAGCCGGCAGATTGTGTTTCTGAAAATAAACGCGCAACTTCTCGTCCGGTTATATCGTAAACAGCAATTGATACGAAAGCCTCTTTACCCAACTGATACCCGATGTTGGTAACGCCACTTCCCGCTTCAAAAGGATTGGGGTAGTTTTGGTCAAGTCTGAATAAAGAGGGCACGGGTGCCGAAGCTGTTTCTTCAATAAAAGTTGCACCGCCGCTGGTGGTTCTTAAGATTGTGCCGCCGTTTCCTACCGTTACGCCGTTTTTACCATCAGTCATAAAAACGCCGTAAAGATTATTTGCTGAGATTGTCGAATTAACCGCCCAGGTTTCACCCCGATCGGATGAAAACAGAATTTCACCGCCAAAGCCGACGGCAAACCCTGAATCACTGTCGGCAAAATGAACCGAATATAAGATATTTTCCGAAGGGTTAGGGACATTATACCAGGTCTCGCCCCCGTCAGTGGTTTTAACTATTTTGCTCCCCTCACCTGTGTTCATACCACCGACAGCAATCCCTTCGTTAGCGTTAAAAAACTGAATTGCGTGAATCATCTGAACAGGTTCGTGGAATTTTGTAACCCACGAAGCGCCCCCATCGGTCGTTTTACTGATTATCCCGGCACCGCCATAATTATCACCACCGACAAAAAAGCCGGTGTTTTGGTCGATAAAGGCAATTCCGTTCAACTGGCTTGTTGTGCCTGTGTTCAGCGAAACCCAGGACGCGCCATAGTCTGTTGTTTTTTGCATTGAACCATAGTAGCCGCACACATAACCTGTTGAAGCTGAAGTGAAATTAACATTAAACAGCCACACTTCCTCCGCCGGAGTAAGCGCCTGCCAGTTCGCACCACCGTCAGTTGATTTCAAAAGAGTGCCGCCGTCTCCGCAGGCATAAAGGGTATCTTTCGTAACAAAATGAACCGACTGAAGCAACATATCAGACCCGGAAGAAACAGGTACCCAAGCCGCACCACCGTTGGTGGTTTTGAATATTTTGCCCATATCCCCTACGGCTATTCCGCTGTTTTTATCAAAAAATGAAA
>Ga0232062_1009203_pt1 | contig 10116 bp, 9 predicted proteins | sample LAC_MetaT_6_FD_165031 | JGI IMG/M metagenome (GOLD analysis project Ga0232062, IMG submission 165031) | Metatranscriptome of anaerobic ammonium oxidizing microbial communities from anammox membrane bioreactor (MBR) in UC Berkley... | ecosystem: Engineered > Bioreactor > Anaerobic > Unclassified ...
CCGCTGTTTTTTGGGGCTTTTTCGTGATTTTTGAGGGGTGCTTTGGCTTGTACGTGCTTTGTTTTGAATGGTGGAGCCGAAGGGGATCGAACCCTCGACCTCTAGAGTGCGATTCTAGCGCTCTCCCAGCTGAGCTACGGCCCCAACCGCGACGGCGAGAATCATACCACGACCGTCCGGAGGGTGCGTCGGGTGGGTGATAGCATGCAGGGGGGAGGAGTGGAGATTGGCGCGTTTCAACCCGTGCGAGCTGGAGATCGAACTGTTCTGCCGGGGCCTGCGGATCGATCCATCGTGCACGCTGGCGGAGGACGCGCGGGGTTTCCGCCGCACCCGGGCCGGGCTGGGGTCGGGGCTGGAGCTGGTGATTCCCGGCGATCTCAAGGATGTCTGGTGCAACGTGCCGGTGGAAGAGGACTTCGTGGCGGCCTCACCACTGCTCCTGAAGAAGGAGGCGGGCCACTACCTGGTGGTGGATCGGCGCAGCGACGAGGCCTATCCGGTTCATCTGCCGCCGGAGCCCGACTGGTACGGCCGCACCACGTCCCGGGGCACGCCCATGCCGTCCATCGGGGTGCTGCAGGGGACGTACCTGGGTATCTACATTTCGGAGACCTGTCGGTTCTGGGATCCGGGCAACGACAGGCACTGCAAGTTCTGCACCTCGGGGTTGAACGTGGGCAAGGCCGAGGTGCTGCGCAAGCGCGTCGACGAGGTGGTGGAGGTGGCCCAGGCGGCCCAGCGAGAGTCGGGGGTCACCTTCGTTCACTTCAACGCCGGCTACCAGCGGGAGGATCGGCCGGAGGCTTCGGCGGTGCACGGGCTGAACCTGGCGGCCCCCTACGTCAAGGCGATCCGGGAGCGGGTCGGGGGGTTCATCGGCGTGCAGGTGGCGCCGGTGTTCGCCCACGACTTCTGGAAGTACGACTGGCTCATCGCCCTGGGTGCGGACCACTTCTCCTTCTGCTACGAGTTCCACAACCCCGATTACTTCGAAAGGTTCTGTCCCGGCAAGTGCCGCGACCTCGGACAGCGGGCGTTTTTCGAGGCGATGGAGTACACCGCCGCCAGGCTGGGGAAAGGGGCCGTCTCGGGGGAAATCATTGCCGGCCTGGAGCCTATCCAGGACACCTTGGCAGCCATCGACTACATCACCTCGGTGGGGGCGTTCCCCACCGTGTGCATCTTCAGGCCGCTCAAGGGATCGTTGCTGGAGGGGTATCCCTCGCCCGATCCCGACGACATGCGGCGGGTGTTCGCCCATGTGTGGGAGGCCATGGTCCGCCATGGCATTCCTTCCGAGGTGATCCCCAACATTCAGGTTTCCCTGGTGGTCAACCCCGGAGACACCGCCTACCTGGGGGCGCGGGACCTGCGCTTTCGCCTCTACCGCGCCAGGATGGCGGCCATGCGGCTGATGGCAAAGCCGCTCGTTGCAAGAAAGATGAAGCCCCGGCCGGTGGACATCTCGGCGACCGAGCCTCCTGGCCCGCGAGGTCGATGAGTTCCTCTGGCGGGGGTGGCTGGCGCTGCGACGGTCCAGGATCAGGACAGGTCGATCCGACCCGAGGTGGTGGTGATGGTGAGGAGGGGTTTTCGACCGAAGAGGACGAAACGGCCGCCCTCCGGACTGGCCTCACCCCCGTAGGACGAGCGGATCTCCCCTCGGGAGCTGGCCAGGGTACCGCCGGGTTCGGCGCCGGGTGGCAGGGTCAACGTCACCCGGCCGGAGGAGGTGGTCACGCGAACCTCGTCCCCGGCTGCCAGCGAGTCGAACTGCAGCGCCACGTTCCCCGACGTTGTGGCGACTCCCGCCGGGCCAGCGAGGGCATTGAGCCGCACACTCCCTGAACCGTTGTCGCACCGCGCCAGACGGGCGCCGCCGGCGAGCGTCACGTTACCGGATGCCGAGCGAGCCAGAAGCTCCTCCAGCGGTCGGCTGGCGCGCACCTCGAGGCTGCCGGAGGTGCTGCGCAGCTCGACGCGGGGTGCCCAGCCGGCAAAAAAGACATCGCCCGAGGCGGTTCGCAGGCGCAGCGGGCGGGTGTCGGGAAACTCTCCCTCCACGCGCAGGTTACCTGAGCTGGTGGCGAGGTCCGGCAAGACCCGGAAGGGCAGAACGACCTCCAGGCGGGCCCGTGAGGCGACGACCCCGCGCAGCAGGCCGAAGCGGCGCGCCTCCGGCACGGTCAGACGAAAGGCCTCGGCGCCGTCCTCGATCTGCGGTCGGTGGGCGTCGATCCAGGCCAGCGCCTGTGCCTCTTTGAGGGCGCCCGCGGCCAGTTCGGCGTTGACGCGGATTTCCGGAACGTCGGCGGCGCGCACGAAGAGGTCCAGCGGTCCGGCGTCGATGAGCACGAGGCGGCCGGGGTCCGCCCGGAAGGCCTGCTGGATGACCTCTCGCCGTTCGGCGGCGAGCAGGGTGGTTGCCATCAGCAGGCCAGCCGCGGCCAGCCGAAATGATCTCTTCATGCTCCTACCTCCGTCACCTTCGCCATTGGCGTCCGAAGTGCACCCGGCTCGGCGACCATCCTACTGGTTCCCCGGCCGGTGGGCAACTTCTCGGCGCCTCCACCAGCGCCATGGGGGGAGAATCGAGCTCGGCCTTGACAGTATCTCCACCGCAGGCTACCTTTGCGCGGCTGGGTACGCCGCGAGCGGGCATAACTCAGCTGGTAGAGTGTCAGCTTCCCAAGCTGAAAGTCGCGGGTTCGAATCCCGTTGCCCGCTCCAGCACCCTCGACAGCCTCATGACGGCTCTTGGCAAAGTCTCCCTCTCTCGCTCCTCCGATGCTCGCCCGGGCGAGTTGACCGTGATTGCTCGTGACACTGTCCTCAGTGGGGAACTGAGCGGAAACGCCCCGGTGCGCGTGGAGGGGAAGGTGGTGGGCAAGCTTGCCCTCGGCGCAGCACTGGAGGTGGCGCCCGGCGCCACGGTGGAGGCCGAGGTGACCGCCACGCGGGTGGTCATTTCTGGCACGGTGGTGGGCAACCTCTCGGCCAGGGAGCTGGTGTCGATCGAATCTTCCGGTCACGTGCGCGGGGATGTGTCCTGCACGGCCCTGCAGGTGGTGGAGGGTGCGATCCTGGAGGGCAGGGTGACCATGCACCACGACTCCCGGGCCGCCAAGTCCTCCTGACTAGCCCTTGGGGTCTGCAGACATCTGTTTTTCTCGCAGTGGTTTTTCCTGCGTTGACGAGCAATGTATACTGTTTGCGAGAGGTGCGGATGGCGGCAAGCACCCGTGCAGCGGTGGAGGTTTTCGGTCGACGCTACGAGCTGCGCAGCACGCAGTCGAGCGAGCACTTGCAGGAGCTCGCCAGCTTCGTGGATCGGCGCATGCGCGAGCTCGCCGAGGATTCCCCGCACGTCGACACCGCCAAGCTGGCGGTGCTGACGGCTCTCAACAGCGCGGATGAGCTGTTTCGAGAACAGAGGACGGAACCAGGTACACGAACGGAGAGAGTTCGGCAAAGGCTGGAAGGGCTGATAGCACGGCTGGACGAGGCTATTGACGAGGCCCCGTGAGGTGAAGGGAACGAAACGAAAGGAGGCCCCTGCGCGGTTAGTGATGAGCGAAACTATTGGTGAACCAACACCTATTTGTCGGGAGCCGGGTCCTGCCGGGCGGAGCGAGCCCTCCGGCGAGCGAAGCACGGCGAGTAGGTTCCCACCTGTGGAGAACAGGTTCAAATAGGATTGCTCACACGGCCGAGGGCGGGGGCCTTTTCCCCTTCTCTTCACCGGTAAGACTCTTCGCCGTGGTGTACCCCATGTTCCTTGAAAGGGGAGGCCATGGCTACAACCATTGTGCTGGCCGCATTGGCGGCGGGCCTGGTGACGGTTGCGGTGATCCTGTTGCTGGGCCGTCGTGCCCGCGCCGACATCGCCCGGTTACAAGCGGAGTCCGAGAGCTCGGCTCGCCGGCTGCTGGCGGTGGCCGAGCAGGAGGCTGAGCGGCGGCTGAAGGACGCGGCCCTGGAGGCGCGCGAGAAGCTCCTGGCAGCGCGCAGCGAGTTCGAACGTGAAACCCATCAGTATCGGCAGGAACTTCTTCTGCAGGAGCGCCGCATCGAGCAGCGCGAAGCGGCTCTCGTGCTCAGGCAAGAGGAACTGGCTGCGCAGGAACGCGCGCTGGCCGACCAGCGGCGGGCGCTGGATGAGCGAGAGGTCGGCATCTCACTTCGCGAGGACGAAGTTGCCGGCCTCATCGCCGAGCAGCGCCAGCAGCTGCAGCGGATCGCTGGCCTCACCGCCGAGCAGGCCCGGGCAGAACTGATGCGCGAGATGGAGAACCAGGCGCGCATGGATGCGGCCAAACTGATCAAGCGTATCGAAGAAGAGGCTCTCCAGGAGGGCACCAATCGGGCCAAACGGATCATTTCCCTCGCCATTCAACGGGTGGCGTCGGACCACGTGGTGGAGAGTACCGTCTCGGTGGTGGACCTGCCCAACGATGAGATGAAAGGCCGCATCATCGGGCGGGAGGGCCGCAACATCCGCGCTCTGGAGACCGCCACCGGGGTGGATCTGATCGTCGACGACACGCCGGGGGCAGTACTGCTCTCCTGCTTCGACCCGATTCGCCGGGAGGTGGCGCGGCTGTCGCTGGAGCGGCTCATGCAGGACGGCCGCATCCACCCCGGGCGAATCGAGGAGATCGTCGCGAAGGTGCGGGCCGAGCTGGACGAGAAGATCTTCCGCGACGGAGAGGCAGCGGCCATCGAGCTGGGATTCCCCGATATTCACCCCGAACTGCTCAAGTTCCTGGGCCGCCTGCAGTACCGCTCGTCGTACGGACAGAACGTGTTGAGCCACTCCAAAGAGGTGGCCCACCTGGCCGGCTACATGGCCACCGAACTGCGAGTCAACGCGCGCGTCGCCAGGAGGGCCGGCCTGCTCCACGACGTGGGCAAGGCGGTGGATCGGGAGCTGGAGGGGACCCACCTGTCCCTGGGGCGCGAGCTGCTGCGCAAGTACGGCGAGTCCGAGGAGGTCATCCACGCCATGGAGTGCCACCACGGGGACCACGATCCGCGTACCGTGGAGGCAGTGCTGGTGACGGCCGCCGACGCGCTCTCGGCGGCGCGCCCCGGGGCTCGCCGGGAGATCCTGGAGAGCTATCTCAAGCGGCTGGAGAGCCTGGAGTCCATCGCCGCCGATTTCAAGGGGGTGCAGAAGGCGTTCGCCATCCAGGCCGGTCGGGAGCTGCGCATCATCGTGGAGTCGGATCACGTGTCCGACGAGGAGGCGATCTGGATGTCCCGGGATATTGCCAGACGCATCGAGAATGAGCTCACCTATCCCGGGCAGATCAAGGTCACCGTCATTCGCGAGACGCGCGCGGTGGAGTTCGCGCGCTGAGCGAGAACGCTGGGGAGGTAGAGATGGCCCGTCACGAGTTCTTTCCGGCCACGCCGGGACCGTGCTTCTTTCGTTCCTTGGCATGGGGCGTCTTTCTCGCCCTCTCTTCGGTGGCGGGGGTAGTGGCGCTGCTGTTCGGGCTCTTGAAGACCGGCGCGGCCGACGCCGTGTTGGGGGCCCTCTTGATGGTAGGCTCCCTGGAAGGTCTGTATCGCTGGTTTGGGGCCCGCCGCCCCCTGGTGGTGGTCGAGGACGATGCGGTAGTGTGGCGCAGCGGCCTCGGCATGCGGCGGCATGCTCTCAACGATCTGGCCTTCTCGCCCGATCCCTTCGACGTCACGGTGTTGCGGTTGCAAACCCGGGGAGGCAAGTTTCTCCGCTTGCCGCGCGACGGGGTGGCGAGGGCGGCCGAGCTGGAGCGGCTGCTCGAGGGGCGGCTCGGGGGAGGGGTAGCCGCCACCCCTGCGACGGCGACGCCGGTCGGACCTCCGGTCGCTGCTCCCGCCTCCAGACCACCAGAACAGTGAGCGCAGACAAGAGAGCGTTCCGGCGACAGACTTGACGAGACCGAGGGCGCAGCATAGATTAATAACGAACGATCGGTAGGTTTGCGTGAACCAACAACTCCGCTCCCAGCGCAGTCGTGAACAGATCCTCAACGCCGCCCTGGCGCTCTTCTCCCAACGCGGATTTCGCGCCACCAGCGTCCGCGACATCGCCACCACGGCGGGGGTGTCCACCGGCAGCGTCTACCACCATTTCGCCGACAAGGAGGCGATCTATCGAACCCTGCTGGACCAGTACTGGCAGGCCATCGACGATCCCGACTTGCCCTTCAATCGGGCGCTGGCCAGCGGCACCTTCCCGGAGAACCTGGAGGCCCTCGGCCATGCCTCCCGGCAGCTGGTGGAGAGCTACCGGCGCTACGTGGCCCTGGTGTACGTGGATGTGGTGGAGTTCGAGGGACTGCACATCCGCAAGTTTTACGCAGACATGCCCCGGCGCTTCGCCGAGTTCATGCAGCGGCACGGGCGGGCGGAGGAACTGACGCGGCGTCTGCGCCCGGGGATTTCTCCCGTCCTCGCGGTGATGATGGCGAGCCGCTTCTTCCTCAACTACTTTGCCGTGGAAATTCTGTTCGGGGTACCCAACCACTTTGGCGAGGACACCGACACTGTCATCCGGGAGACCGCCGAGATCCTGCGTCACGGCATGCTGAGAGCCGAGCCGCCGCACTGAACCCGGGCGGGTATGGCGTCTTAAGGTCCCCCGTCCCCGGCCGGCATGCCGAGGGAAAAGGTGCCATCGGCTTCCCGTCGGGTGAGGCAGCGGAACGCCACCAGGGTCGTGGTGCGTTCGACTCCTTCGAGCGCGGCAATCTCGCCGGTGACCAGCTCCTCCAGGCGCTCGTTGCGCGAGGTGCGGAGGATGGCGACCAGGTCGAAGGCGCCAGCCACGGAGTACAGCTTTTCGATCCCTTCCCGGGCCAGCAGGGCGTCCTCGACTCGGCGCATCTGGCCCGGCTTGACGTTGATCAGGACCACGGCTTCCAGCATGGGGTGCTCACCTCGTCTCGATGGCTCACAGCTCGTCGGCCTTGGTGGAGATGGGGCCACGATAGTTCCGCCGCAATCGTACCTGCGCCACCACCGGGCCGAAACCGCGATAGGCCTGCTTGATCCTGGTCAGGGCGTTGGACTTCCAGTCCACGTAGGGATTGTCGATCTGCACCGGGTCGAGGCAACCGGCGAGGACGACCTTGGAGGAGGCGCAGAAGCGGCTCATGAGGGTCTTCGCCAGGTGGCGATCGCCGTTCTGGAGCTCGTCCACGAGCACCAGGGAGTTCTCGATGTCCAGACCGCGCAGCAACGAGGTGGACAGCAGGGTGAGACGCCCGGTCGCCTCCAGCTGGGCCTGGAAGTCATGGCCGTTGGCCAGGGAGACGCCGCGAATCGCCTGGAAGAACGGTTCCAGCCACGGCGACAGCTTCTCGTTGTGGTCCCCCGGCAGGAACCCCATTTCGAACCGGGAGGACGAGTACTCCGGGCGCAGCAGGATGAGCCCCCCTTCGAAGTTGCCGCCGTTCTCGCCCAGCGGCTGGGAGCGGCGGTGCAGCTTCATGGCGGTCGGCTGTCCACACAGCAGGTACAGGGCGGCGATGACCATCAGGCGGGTCTTGCCCGACCCCGCCGGTCCGTCCAGCACCAGGAGCTGGATGGAGGGGTCGAGGAGGAACTCCATGGCGAGAATCTGCCGCGGATCGGCCGGGGTGAACGACAGGATGGTGCGGGGTGCCCAGGTGGAGCGCCGCGAATCCCAGTACTGTGCGTACCGGAGCTCTCGGGCCACGCCACCGTCGAGATCGACCCGGGCGAGCACCTCGACGGCGCCGGCGCGCAGGACCAGTCCCTGGTTCCACTGCGGGTCGGGCAGCTGCTCGGCGATCACCGCCAGGGGCAAGGACCGCTCGCCCGGCTCCCCAGAGGCCAGGAACCTCTCCGCCAGCTGCGGTGACACCTCGAGTTCCGTGACTCCGTCGTAGACATCAGCCAGGCTGGCCAGGTCGAGCTTCCCGTAGCGCAGGGGTTCGGCCAGCAGGCCGACGGCGTCGCAGCGCAGCAGCATGTTGGAGTCCTCGGAGATGACCACCAGCCGGTAGCGCCCGTTGCCACTGCCCAACGCCTGCAGGCGGCGCACCGCCTCGATGATCGCCCCGTCACCGTCGCCGTCGCTGGGAAGAAAGTTCCCCGGCGGCTCCCAGGCCAACACACCACCTCCCGGCGTGGGAGTGAACGCCTCCAGGGGGGCTTCCCCCGCCAGCAGACGGTGCACGTCATGGTGGATGACCGACAGGGTGCGGTAGCCGAGGATCTTGCGGGTGGCGGTGCGCGCCGCCATGCGCACCCCCTCGGACTTGGCCCGGCTCGATTGAAGCCGACCGAGCTCGTCGAGTACCTGCCGCAGCAGGATGACGACGTTGCCCGGCTGCAGGAGCCGGTCCAGGGCGTCAGGGTTTTCCACGATGGCGCTCGTGTCAGGGACGTAGATGTGTGCCGGGACCATGTCGTGCGTCAATTTACCACGCCCGGGCCGCCGGGTGAGCCCGGTGGGTCGCCTACCCCAGGGCGTGATGGGGCGACGCCAGCAGGCAGGCGAAGTAGCCGGACCGGCTGCGCAGCGATGCCAGGGGGATGGTCATCCCTGTGCTCCCCCGGCTCAACCCCTGGTAGAGAGTCGCCAGCTCGTCCCGACGGCGGAACAGCCATGCCTCCAGGGGCTCATCTACGGATGCCTTGGCCAGGGGCACGGGGTGCGCGTTCAGGACAGCGTCCCGCTCCCGGCTGTACATGCCCACGTACCAGCGACGCAGCGCATAGTCGTCGAGGGCGCTGACGACGCAGAGATCGGGGGGGATAACGACGCCTCCTGCTGCCTGCAGGTGGGGGCCGGTTTCTTCCACACGGCCCGACAGGCGGTGCAGGGTCTGCACCAGGGAGCCACCTGGGTTCAGCGGCTCGCTATCCGACGGGGGCTGATCCAGCACCACCATTTCCACCAGCGGGCCCGGGTCGATTCCCTTGAGGCGGGCGCTGCCCAGCAGCCGCAGCCCGATCCACGGCTTCTCCGGCTGCGCGGCGTCGAAGGGCAAGAGCAGCCACTGCAGGCCGTAGGCTTCGGTGCGCCGCAGCGGGGTCTCGACGAGTTCCGCCTCGAGATCGGCGAGAAACGACTCGGTCACCACGCCACCGAGGTTGATCAACTCGCCGTTTTCAGCCAGGAAGGCGGCGTAGGGGCGCTCGCGGGCGTGCTCGGGCAGGCGCGACTCGTGCCGGACCGGTTCCAGAAACTCCAGCACGCGGTTGATGTCGTACCCGGCGGCGAGGAGAAAATCAGTGATGTCATCGACTTCCTTGGTGGTTTTGCCGGTGGTGAGGCGCACCAGCTCGACGAGAGCGTGCCCGAAGAACTCGAAGTGGGGGCGCGTCCCCTTGCCCGTGGCCATGGGGACGAGGTGGTAGGTGCCAACGTTGGCGGCGAGCCGCAGGCCGCGGTCGAAGGGAAACCCCTGTCGGCGCAGGCGCTCGTAGAGGATCCGCAGCTCGGCAGCGGCCAGGAGAATGGGGCGGGCCGAGCGCGCCGAGTAAAACGCTCCATCCCCCAGGAACTTCTCGAACTTGAGCCGATGCCGGGCGCGGATCTCCTCGACCTGCTGGAGAAACTTCGTCATCGACAGCAGCCCCTGCTGCTCCCACTGTCTTCCCCGTCGCCGGTGTTCCTCCAGCTGTTGGGTGAACTCGGCCAGGTCGTACAGCAGCCCGTAGCGCCTCACCGCCGAATCGGTGACCCCAGGGTGGGTGAAATCCAGCGGGCGAGTGGCGGGCGAGAGCGTGACGAACTGCGTCCCCAAACGCGTGACGATGCGCTCATCCTGCGCGGCCACGGGAAAGATGGCCCGCCGCAGGGCTGCTACCACCTCGAAGCGCGTGAGCAAACCTTCCAGACGCTGCAGGATCTGCACCTCCAGGGCAATGAGAGACGGCGCCTCGGGGTTTTGCCAGTGGGAGAGCAGGGCCAAAGCCCCCGAATGCAGGAGCAATCGAGGGGGTGAAAGGGTCTCCAGGTCCCTTTCCAGCAGGCTCAAGGCGGCGCGGAAGTTGCCATCTCGCGCCATCAGTCGCTCCAGCCGGGGAGCCACCTCTTGCAGCAGCCGCACGAACTGCTGGCGGGAGAGGCGCAGGGAGCGCTCCACG
>Ga0232062_1029820_pt1 | contig 10016 bp, 9 predicted proteins | sample LAC_MetaT_6_FD_165031 | JGI IMG/M metagenome (GOLD analysis project Ga0232062, IMG submission 165031) | Metatranscriptome of anaerobic ammonium oxidizing microbial communities from anammox membrane bioreactor (MBR) in UC Berkley... | ecosystem: Engineered > Bioreactor > Anaerobic > Unclassified ...
CCGCCGGAAGGGTGCGACAACCGAGGCTCCCCGGTCAAGCCAGCAGAGCAGGGAATCGTCGGAAAGCACCTGATGCGAGGCGGCGAGGGCAGCTGCGCAGATGGTGCTCTTGCCCGCGCGCCGCGGTCCCGTCACCATGACTGAAATGCCATTCGCCAAAAAACATGCACTGTGAAGAATAGCGACACTCTGGGCTGCCGCCGCCCGACACGCACATACCGCGAAAATGGTCGTCAACGCCGAGGGAGGCAGGCCTCGCGGCGCGCTCACAAGGGTAGGTCGGTCCTTTAGGAACTCCACCCTCTTCTCTCCCCAGAACAGGTCGTCGCCGCCGGGGGAGGACCGCCAAACGGGCTGCTGAGCAAAAGTGTCATGCGGCTCTCGCGCGTTGTCCGATCGGTGTGCAGCTGGCGCGTCTCGCGTTTCGTGGCTCTCGCACCAGAGCCAACGGACCAGGACCGGGGTCGTCGAAATCCCGTCGTCCTGACTGATCCTCTCTTCAAGTTGGACAAAATAATTCGCCAGAAGGAGCTCGATTTCTCGCTGGTCCAGCCCTTGGCAGACGATAAGGGCTTCTGGACCGGCGAAGCGAAGCGTCACTATTTCTGCGCTTCGCTCGGAATTCTTATGATCCGCTTGATATGAGTTTCCCATGGTCGCGTCGCGCCCACTCTGCCCGGTAGAAAAGCCCAGATGATTTCGTGGCGGTGAAGAATTCGACTCGTTCCGGCCGCAATACCCAGGGGCTGGCGCAAGGTTTCGCACAGCCTCGGGCGACCCATGCAGGGGAACAAAACACTCAGCACCCACCGGACCGGCGGGTGCTGAGTAGTTTCTCGTGAGTTCAGACGCTCGAACCAAACGTCACGGCATGTTGCGCGAGGGGGCAGAGTAGACGGACATTGGAGGACCAACTTCCAGCATGAGGTTCTGATTCCACACGCGATGGGGGTTGGAGTTCGCGGTGCGCACCACGAAACCAAAGCGGAAGGTGACGTCGCCCCACGCCTGAGCAGGTTTGCGGGGTGGGTCACCCTTGGCACCTGCCAGGAGATAGTCGTTCACGTACCACGGCAAAACCATCGCGCCGGAATAGGCGGTATGATTCTGCTGCCCATTCGCGACCGTGTCAGCCCGAATAATCCAGGGGGTGAAGAAATGAGTCCCCGGGCAAGGCACACGATAGCGGGTGGGACCATCCCACTGTTCCACTTCACAGCGGAAGGCGATTCCCTGATTCTGATGAGACTCGGCTGGCGTATCGGCCTGACCATCCCAAGTAATGTAAAGGACTGCTCCATAGCATTGCTCAAGCCACGATACGGGAAGTGTCACCTGGAAGGCCCAGTCGGGCGTATCCTCGTTGACCGCGGTGATCAATTGGGTCGTACTGTTGTTCGAGCTATTTCCATAGGTGTACACCCAGCGGCACGACGGCGACGGCAGCGGATTCAGCAACGCTCCACCCTGGGAGGAGGCGTTTTGCCAAACTTCCACATAGTAATCCTTGGGATTGGTCACGAACCCGTACGCGGGAGAGGGCAAATTCAAGCCACGTTCGTCTCCTCCCGCCTTGGGCGGTTCCTTGACGAGACGACTCTGGGCGAACCCGAGCCCCCCGACGAGGGCGAACGAAACTGCCAACGCGAAAACGGTTCTAAAACGCATTGCGCTTCCCCCTTTCCATGCTCTCGACCGGTCTTGCGAAACTACCGGCTTTCCCCACTAATCGGGGTCTCGCAGGCCCAGCCCCGCAACGTCGGTACCAGAGGTACCAATCCCGTTCACCACGCCAACCAGCTGCCTTACCTCTACGGTTGGCTTGCTATAGGTGCGGCGCGCTGCCTTGTTCTCTCCATCTTTTCTTTCCACCGTACGACCTCCTTTCCTGATTCAGACCCTCTTCTCTACCGTCTCAAGGGTCAATATTCCCACTTCGGCCAGAACTCGTTCCACTCTAAAGCCCCGAAGCGACTCTTCTGTAGTATGGCGGCTCAGACTCACGTTGTCAAGCCCCCAGGCGGTCAGGAGGAGAACAGCGGCCGGATTGCGCCGGGTCGCCTCCATCAGCTTCTGGCGCAGTGGTTCTGCATCGCGATCGATAAGCGTCTCATAACCGACCTTCCACGCCATCCGCAGGTGATCCGGGATCCGCCCTTCCAAGACTGTGCGGAGTAACCACTTGACCCTGCGTCCTCCGGTGAGCACCCGCCCCGGCAGGGTCAAGGCGTAGTCGAAGAGGTCCTGGTCCAGGAAAGGGCTGCGGTGCTCCACCCCAGCGGAGGCGGCGAGCTGCTCGAAGGCATCTAACGATGGGCCAGCTTGGTAACCCGAAACCAGGACCCGGATCTGAGCCGAATGTATGAGACCCGCGGGGGGCTGGGCGGGCCGCCTGGTCTGGATCGCTTCCCAAGCCTGGGGACTCAACCAGGCCGGCGCTGGACGCCGGGCCTTCGGTTTCCTCAGCCGCCAGGCAGCAACAAGCTGTCGGGCGACGAAGCGAAGCCGGCGGCCGCTACGTAACTGAACGGAGAAGCAATCTCGCAGGAACGCCGCCAAGCGTCCCTGGAACAACAGATCCGCCAGATAGCTGAACCTCCCCGCGAGTACCTCGTCGGGCCCGTGGGCGGTGAGCAGAACCCGAGAACCCTGGCGAGCCGCTTCCTCTGCCAACAGCCCTATGGTGAAAGCCATGGGGTGGACCAGGCGGTCGCAGCGCTCGCGCAGGTACGCGGCACGAGCGAGCGGCGATTCCGATGCGGCGTCAACCTCCCGACCCTTCGTCCCACACCAGGCGTGAAGAGCGCGAACCCCCTCTCGCTCGTCACAGGACAGACCAGGAAACACCAACGACAGGGCCGAACAGCGACGGCCATCGGTCGCCGTAGCCGGATGGTCCTGGCAGAGGAGCGCCCACAGCGCTGCCGAATCCAGCCCACTGCTCACTGCAACGGCGACATCCTCGACGCCCACCAATGCTCGTTGTGCCGCCCGGCGGAGAAGAAGGCCAAGGGTCTGCTTCGCGTCCTCCCTATCAACCTCGCGCTCGTCACGCTCCTCGGGGGCCCGCCAAAAGGTCGAGGTAGCCGGAGAGCAATCCGCGCGTTCCAAGGTGTACACCGCCGCTGGAGCCACCCTGAGGACCCCCTCGTACTCCGTTGCTCCTTCAGGGGGGTCGAGACCTGCGATCCACTGGATGGTCACTTCAGGTCGCAGCCGCCGCGGCAGATCCGCTCCAACGATCACCTGCCGAATTTCCGAGGCGACCACCAGGCCGCCATCCTTACGGGAAAAAAACAACGGCCGCTTGCCGAGAAAATCCCTAGCCAGAAAAATCCGACCCGTGCAGCGATGGTAGGCGACGACGGAGAACTCCCCCCGCAACCGAACGACGCACTCCCGCCCCGCCTCCGACCACAGTGACAACAGCAGCTCCGCATTGGCGGCGCTTCCAGGGGAAACGACCGCCACGTCCTCCCAATTCGTCACGTAGCCGTGAAACGCCACCACCCATTCTTCGCTCCACGCCAGCGACGCATCCCAGCCCAGGCTTTGCACACCCACCGCCGCCACCGAATCGCTCCACACCCGAGGTTGGCCACGGTAGGTGGACACGGCAGCCATGCGGTAGACACGATTTACCGCGGAGCTCTTGTGTCCAACGTCGAAGACGGCGAGAATGGAGCCCACCGGAATGCTACCCCACCCAAGCGCGGCTCTGCAGGAGATTCGGCTTCCGCTGGCCCTCGGAGTTTTTCCTTCAAGAGCGCTTCGGTCGGAGGTTACTCAACGCTATCTTCGCCAGCGTAGTGAAAAGGTGGTATAATGACCAGCTACCAGGAGGGATTCTCCTTGACCCTAGAAACTCTATCCAAGAAGCTCGCTGGCGAAGGGTTCACCCACACGATCCTCGCCGACAGAACGAGCGTACTTCTCAGCGTCGAAAGCATGCGCGTATTGAGTTTGAACGAGACCGGGACGTTTCTGGCCAAAGCGATCCGGGAAGGGGCGCGGACGGAAGCCGACCTGGTGGCGGAGCTGCAGCGAGAGTTCGAAGTGGACGAGGCCACGGCCCGCCGCGATGTTGCCGAGTTTGTGGTCGATCTCTCGCGATACCTCGAGAGCTAGAGTCGGTCAAAGGAAAGCCGGCCGGGCACTCGCGATCGGCGCCTGCAGCGCCAACGGCAGCCCTCAGCCACCGGTCACCGCAATCGAGCGCTCCTTGCTCCACCGCCAACGGTAAAGAAGATACTTCATCAGCAGCCAGCAAAACTTCCCTGCCAGATCGAAGGGGCGCCAGAGTGACACCAAGATCTGCACCCAGTTCCCTTCCCGCACTCCGTATCGATTCCTTACCGATGACGGGGAGAGACACAGGCGATTTCGGAGCTTGCGCGCCAACGCCACGGCGTGTGAGCGATTGGCATCGACCCACAAGATACTGGCAGCTCGCACTGCGTCCTGATACTCGCGGTCGAAGCGTGTCGCCACCACATGGCGGAGAAACAGGTTACCGCCCAGTTTCCTGATCTGATTCCCATCGTCCCACGGCACACCCGCCCCAAGCTGCCGAATCAAATCCATGACGGCCTGCCCCTCGACGTCGGCCTTTTCGGCCGCCAGCCATGGAGCAATCGCCTCCTCCAGCCGCGAGCTCGCCTGCCACCCGGCCTCGATATCCTGCAGATCGGCCGGAAGACGCATCAGGGGGTAATCCCCCACCTGACGCCAATGTTGCACCACGCCGTGAACGAGAGCATGGCCAGCCAGGAACTCCAGCGACGGGATCCAGATCCCGGCCATGCCCGGCAGCTGATGGAGGAGCCCTCCGCGCTCGAGATCCTCGAAGCGCATCCAGCCTTCCCCGTGGGCGAGCCGCATGTGCTTGACGTGGGTGTGAATCTCTACCATCACGCCGGTAGGGTGAAAGAGTGAGGAGAGCTGGTGGGCGCCGTCGCGTCCGCGGGGGCTGCGGTACTTCTTGGCAACCAACACTCCGCGAACCTCGTGAGCCTGCTGCTGCGGGACCAGAATATCCACATCCATGAACCTGCGCGCGCCGAAGGCCGTAATCCCTCCGAGCGCCAGAGCGTTGGACTTCAAGAGAACGCCTTCGAACCCCGCGCCGCGCAGCTCGCTGGCCACCTCCTGGGCCACTGCCCGAATCAGCAGCGCGGAAGCGGCCGCGTCGTGATACCCGGCGACGAACTTGGAGGCCACCTCCTCCCCCACCTCCCTCGCCAACTGGGTTCGCGGCACCCGCCAACCGATGCGGCAGGAAAGATCCAGGGCTTCCGCCAGTCGCCAGGCCCCCCCTCGATCGGGGAGGGGGCCGCTCCAAGACCCCAGAGGCGAAAAGGCCCTTGAAAGGACCCACAGGAGCTCCGGGGTCACCTCCACATGGGGAGGGATCAGAGGCAGCCTCACCGTCTCCCTCCAACGCCTTCATCCCCGGCGAAGCCGGCTCCCCCGGACAGGACCGTATCGAATGTTCGGTTTGGCCGCAGGATCGCCGCGAGCGTCTCGAAAAGCACCATCGCGTCCGACCGCCACGAACGGGCCTGCAGGTACTCCACATACCCCCGCAGCTTCGCCGGCTGCAGCACCCGCCGGTAATACTCCTCGGGCTCTCCACGAGCCTCCGCCAGGAGTTCCTCTTCGTTGCGCAGAGCCACGGTCACCGGATCGGTGATACCCGGGCGCACCGCCAGCACCTGGCGCCAGAGAGGATCACCGAGGTCCACGTACTGCTCCACCTCGGGGCGGGGACCCACCAGCGACATCTCCCCCCGCACCACGTTCCACAGCTCGGGGAGTTCATCGAGCTTCCACCTGCGCAGCCAGTGGCCCACGGAGGTGATGCGGGGGTCACCGGCAGCGGTCACCTGCGCCCCCGCCGCCCCCACCCGCATGGTGCGAAACTTGAGCATCGTGAACGGCTGGCCGCCCCTGCCCACCCGCTGCTGGCGGAAGAGAACCGGCCCCGGCGATGACAGCCGCACCGCCAGTGCCACCGCTGCAAGTAGCGGTGCAAGCACCAGCAGGGCTGCCCCTGCGGCCACGAGGTCGAACCAACGGGGCAGGCCCGGCCGCGCCGGGAGGCCCGCCGCACCTGCTGCCGAGGGTGGGCTCACCGCAAGATCTCCCGAACCGCTGCGAGGACCCGTTCGATGTCGGCGTCGCTCATGCGGGTGTAGATGGGCAGGCTCACCGCCCCGGCGAAGGCGGCCTCGGCGTTGGGAAAGCGCTCGGGGCTCAGGTGGTACGTGTCCCGCCAGTACGGGTGGCGGTGCAGCGGGATGAAGTGCACGCTGGTGCCGATTCCCCGGCGGGACATCTCCTCGATGAAGCGATCACGAGTCACCCGGGCCTCGGGCAGCAGACGGATGACGTACAGGTGCCAGGCGTGGTCCTCCCTCCGCGCCGGCCGCGGCGGCAGCAGGAGTGGCAGATCCCGCAACACCTCGTCGTAGGTCCGGGCAATGGCCAGCCGGCGGGCGTGGAACATCTTCACCTTGGCCAGCTGCGCGAGCCCCAAGGCCGCGGCCACGTCGGTCATGTTGTACTTGAAACCCGGGGCAATCACTTCGTAGTACCACGCCGGGCGGGGGGAGGTGTAACGGTCGAAGGCATCCCGGTCGATCCCGTGCAGTCGCATCACCCGGCAGCGCCGGGCGAGGGTCCCGTCGCGGGTTACCACCATACCTCCCTCGCCGGTGGTGATGGTCTTGGTGGCGTAGAAGCTGAACACCGTGGCATCGGAGCCGAGGGAGCCCACCAGTTTGCCGCCACACACGGTGGGCAGGGCGTGAGCGGCGTCTTCCACTACCCGCACGCCGCGCCGAGCGGACAGGGTCAGAAGCCGCCCCATCTCGCACGCCTCCCCGGCAAAATGAACGGGAACGACAGCCTTGGTGCGGGGGGTGAGAGCCGCCTCCACCGCCGCCGGGTCCAGGTTGAACCCCTCGGGCTCGCTGTCCACCGGCACCGGGTGGGCCCCCAGGTAGCGCACCACCTCGGCCGTTGCGGTGAAGGTATACGTGGGAACGACCACCTCGTCCCCCGGGCCCACCCCCACCGCCTCCAAGGCCAGGTGCAGCCCCGCCGTGGCCGAGTTCACTGCCAGCGCCTCCACCCCATCCCCGACGAAGTCGGCAAACTCCTCTTCAAAGCGCCGGGTGCGCGGCCCGGTGGTCACCCACCCAGAACGCAGCGCCGCTACCACCTCGGCAATTTCCTCCTCCCCGATGTCGGGGAGCGCGAAGGGGAGAAAACGCTCCGCCCCGGCTGCCGCCGATGCGTTCATGCTTCCTCGCTCCTACACTGGGCGGGAACTACCGGCGCTACTACTTTTTCCATCCTCCCACCCCACCCGTCCCCCGGCGGTACCTTGAACCACCCTAACTTCTCGTAAAAGCGGATGGCCCGCGCGTTGTCCGTCGCCACCGTGAGGTGCATGCGGTCAACGCCCCGCCGGCGTGCCTCGCTCTCGGCGTCGTCCATGAGCAGGGAAGCCGCTCCACTGCCTTGCGCATTCGGCGCCAAGGCAATGGAAAGGATCCCCCACATCGGCGGTCGAGTCGCGTTGGTCCCCTCGGGGGGGCGGTGCCGCCCGCCGAGAAGCCGCAGGGCCACACAGATTCTGTCCCGTATCAGCGCGTTGCTCACCAGCCACGGGCGTCGCAGCACCTGCAACACCAAGAAGGTACGGTTACGGGCGAGAAAGCCGCTCACCGCGCCGCGGGAAATCCCGCTCACGCAAAAGCCCAGGGGTTCGCCATCGCGCCAGGCAGCGCGGAAGAAGTGGTCGTGGGGCCCCTCCAGCTGCCAGAGGTAATAGCGCCGCACCGCCTCCTCCCCCAGCTGGGTCAAGGCACCGCGGACGAAGGCCGCACGATGGACCCGCGCCACCCAGGCGAGATCTGACGGGCCCACCGCGCGCACAAGTGTCCCATCCACAAAGCCCTCGCTCACGCCGGCGCCTGCCCCCGCAGCACCGCCTCGAAGTCGGCGGCCAGATTCTCGTAGCGATGATGGGCCAGCACGTAGTTTCTCCCTCGCTCCCCCATCGCACGCCGCTCCCCCTCGTCCATTGCGACCAGGCAGCGCGCGGCCTCTGCCAGCGCCTGGGGGTCCTCGGGGGGTACGGTCACTCCGCACCCCGCCTCCGCCACCGGGTCGTTGGCGGCCTCCACCGCGTGGATGATGGGCTTGCCCGCCATCATATAGTCGAGCAGCTTGTTGGGGCTGATGCCGAAGGCGTAAAGGGGGCTGCGCCGCCAGGCCAGGGTGAGGACGTCGAACTGCCTTAGCAATCTAGGCACCGAACGCTTCGGAACGGGCGGCAAGAAGGTGGCGTTCCGCACCCCCCGCGCGCGGGCCAAGTCCTCCAGCTTCGACTTTTCTGGCCCTTCCCCCACCAGCACCCAATGGGCGGATTCTCCTGCCAGACGAGCTGCCTCCACCACGGTCTCCAGACTGTTGGCCAGCCCGTGGGCCCCGGCGTACCCCAGCAGGAACTTCCCCTGTCCCCGCAGCTGCGCCAGTGTCGCGCCATGCTGAGCCGGTAAAGGCTCTGGTGCCTCCCACTCCTCCGGGGCCACCCCGTTGGGGATGTGCACGAACTTCTCCGGTCGCATCCCGCGGGCCACCATGTGCGGCCGTGCCGCCGGCAGCAGGGACACCACCGCGTCGGCCCAACGGTAGGCCAGGTCCTCGGCCACCTGCATGGTCACGATGAACGGGTGCCAGCGGGGAAAGCCTCCCAGAATTCGCGGCGAGAGGGGCCACAGATCGTGCACCTCGAACACCAGGCGAGCCCCGGCCGCCCGCGCAATGCGGCAAGCCGGCAGAATGTCCAGCGGATAAGTGGACGAGGCCACCACCGCCTGCGGCGCCACCTCACGGGCCAGGCGGCTAGCCCGCGTCGCAAGGCGCAGCACGAAGCTGGCGATGTTTCGCACTCTCCCCAAGCCGTTACCCCGGTACGGCGGCGTCGCCAGCCACCGATACTCGATGCCGTCGACCTCCTCCCTCGCCTCCCGGCCGGGGCAGAAAGGCTGGTTCCGCCTTAGGTGGGAAAAGGAGGCTCCCACCACAACGACCCGGTGTCCCCGCCGCACCCACTCCCGGGCCAGGTAGTAGGGCCGAAACTCCATCCCGAGCGCCGGGGACCCAGCATAATGATTGATCAGGAGGATGTTCACGCGGATTCCCGGCTCACCCTGGATATCACGGCGCGAACCTTCCCCGACTTCGTCCGCTCCAGTTCCTCCACCTGCTCTACCACCACCCGCACGTCGCCGAGCCGCTCCCGCACCCGCTTGATGAGAACATCTCTTTCCTTCACCCCGAACGCGGGCGTGCCAATGACCCTGAGGCGGATGAGATCCCGCTCCTCCTGCACCACCTGCCCCTCCATGACGTTCGGAAGGCCCAGCCAGAGGCCGTGGAAACGCACCGTCTCCCGCCCGTCAGGTCCGATCACTGCATCCTCGACCCGGCCCAGCAGATCTTTCAGGACGGGCATCTGCCGCCCGCAGGGACAGGCCTCCTCGCTCCAGCTGGCCATGTCGCCCGTACGGTAGCGGATGAGCGGCTGATCGAAGTTCACGAGTCCCGTGGCCACGATCTCCCCCACCTCGCCCGCACCCACTGGCCTACCGTCGCCATCCAATAGCTCCACGATGCCGGCATCGGGGCTGACGTGCAGGCGGTGATGCTCGCACTCCGATGCCAGGCAGCAGGCTTCGACCCCGCTGTACGCATCGAAAACCGGAGCGCCGAACGCCTCTTCGATCGTCTGCCGCATTCCCGGCTCGAGTTTTTCACTGCTGGTCAAGACCGCCTTGACGGCCGGCACAGCTATCTTTTCTTCTACTATGAAGCGCGCGAGAAAAAACCACGCCGATGCGTAGCCGACGAGATAATCAGGGCGAAATTCCAGAAGCTCTTTCGCGTACCGCGGTGCCGTGTCGCGAGAGATGTGAAACGCTGATAAATATAGCTGTCGTTCC
>Ga0232062_1213307_pt1 | contig 9825 bp, 8 predicted proteins | sample LAC_MetaT_6_FD_165031 | JGI IMG/M metagenome (GOLD analysis project Ga0232062, IMG submission 165031) | Metatranscriptome of anaerobic ammonium oxidizing microbial communities from anammox membrane bioreactor (MBR) in UC Berkley... | ecosystem: Engineered > Bioreactor > Anaerobic > Unclassified ...
GTCGAGCTTGACCTCCAGCCCATCGATGGCGGCAGGCGCCCACTGCAGGCCCACGGTCCAGGTGTCGGCCTTCTCCGGGCGCAACCGCGGGTTGCCGCCGACGAAGTTGTTGATCTGGCCGGCGATGCTGCCCATGAAGCTGCCCACCTGGCCGGTCGGCACCCCGGTGGCCTCGCACAGGGCGACCAGCGCCGGGTCGGTGGGAGATGCATCGCTGTCGCAGGGGTCGCCCGCGATGTCGCCGATGGAGGAGGTGCGCGGCAGGCCGATTTCCAGCAGCGTGGGCGCGCGCACGGCACGCTGGAACATCGCCGAGAAGCGCAGTTCGTCGCTGGGCTTCCAGTCGGCGCCCAGCTTCCAGCTGGTGTTGTAGGCGTTGTTGCTGAAGGCGTCCCCGCCGATCGTGGCCTCGTTCCGGTAGCGTGCGTAGCGGATGCCGGCTTCGAGGTTGATTTCGCGCGCGAAGCGCAGGTCGCTCGCCAGCGGCACCAGCAGCTCGCCGAATGCCTCCCTGATCGTGATCCGCGCATCCACCGGCGAGCTGGAGCCGAACCCGCCTGCCAGCCCGGACTCGTAGATGCTGTCGGGGCGGGCGCGGCCCTTCTCCTCGCGGTACTCGAGCCCGGTGGCATAGCCGATGCTGGTGGCTGCCAGCGGAAGCTGCCAGGGCAGGTCGCCGCCCAGCGAGGCGCCGAAGACCTGCTGGCTGGTCCGGTCGGCCTCGATCAGGTTGCCCAGCCTGAGGTAGGCAGCGGCTGCCGGATCCAGCCGGTCCGCACCGAACAGGTCGGCGGCGACGCAGGCCGGGTCGTCATTGCCCGGGTCGGCATCGGCATTGATCCGGCAGGCGGCATGGCCCAGGCCATCGTCCACCACGTCCGCGGCGAGGCGCGCCCTGTCGAGGTTCACGTCATTGCTGAAGGCCTGGTTGCGCGAGGTGTGGCCATACTGGCCAAAGACCTCCCAGCGATGCCCTTCCCAGAGCGTCCCCGTGAGGCCGCCCACGAACTGGTACGAGGTGTTCTCGAAGTCCGAGTCGCGGGTGCCGAGCTCCGTCATGCGGCGCAGCATGAGCGCCTCGACGATGCCGTCGCCCGGCGTGTCGTCCTCGGCATCCACCAGCGCCCAGCGGTCGCGCAGCGACTGGCTGAGCAGCGGGTTGTCCAGGTAGTGGTACTGGAAGCTGTCGCTGATGACGGTCGGCGCGAGCACGGTCCCGACCTGGTTGTTGGCAAAGGACAGGCGGGTGAATGCCTCGACGCGGTCGTTGATCTCGTAGCGCGCCAGTGCGGTCCCGGTCCACAGCTGCTGCGGCACCTGCAGCAGGTTGTAGGGGTTGAAGTTGAACGAGCCATCGCAGGTGCCGGACACCTCGCCGGCCGGGGTGAATTGCAGGCAGCCATCGAGCAGGTCGCCGGCATACCCGGTGTCGAGGGCCGTGGTGCCGGGGATGTAGTAGCTGCCCTCGAAGTCCAGCTGGTTGTTCAGCGAGTTGCGCGACCAGCGGCGCTCTGCCTGCGTGACGGCATCGCGCTTGGTGTAGCCCAGGTTGACGACCACGTTGCCGCGCCCCCCGGCGAAGTTGCCGCCGGCGGTGAGACTGAAGTCGTGGGTATCGGCATCGTCGTGGTTGCTGCGGCTGGTGGTGGCACTGGCCTCGATGCCCTCGAAGTCTTCCCTGAGGATGAAGTTGACCACGCCGGCGATGGCGTCGGCACCATAGACCGCCGAGGCGCCGCCGGTGATGACCTCCACCCGCTCGATGAGGCTGGTCGGAATCATGCTGACGTCGACCACGCCCTGGTAGTCGTAGGGCACGAAGCGCCGGCCGTTGACCAGCACCAGCGTGCGCTGCTCGCCGAGGTTGCGCAGGTCCACGGTCGCGCTGCCATCGTTGCCGTTGTTGGTGTTGCTGCCGATGGCCGGGGTGAACTGCGGCGAGCGGCGCAGCAGCTCGTCCACCGTGGTGGCGTTGCTGAGGCGGATGGCCTGTGCGTCGATGATGGCGATGGGGCTGATGGCGGTCAGGTCCGGGCGCGCGATGCGCGAGCCGGTGACGATGATCTCGTGGATCCCGTCCTGGCCATTGTCCGGTGGTGGCTGCTGGGCCGGCAGGGCGCCAGGCAGCACGGCCAGCGCGGTGGTGACGAGGAAAGCCGTGCGGATGGTGCCCCGCTGCCATGACTGATGCATCTGAACCCCCAGCTACAACGCAAGCCCCGGCATCTGCCCGCGCCCCCCCGCCATGCATCGGGGCTGCGGCCTGCCGGCCTGTTCCATCAGGGGAGCCAGCTTGCCACGGCCAGCTTATGACAAACCGTGACGCAGGTGGCAGAACGGACCCGTGGCCGGCCCGCCCGCCTGCGGGCCGGGGCGGCGGGCCGCCGGCCTAGCGCCAGCAGCGCTCGGTGTTGTCCGCGCCGCCACCGGTCGCGGCGCTGCGCTGGCCGCTCTCGGTGATGCTGAATGTCACGCACTCGCTGTCATCGTGCTGCTCGCCCCCGGCGTCGACGGTGGCGGTCGCGGTGTAGCCGGTGGTCAGGTTGGCCGAGCTGATGCTCAGCGTGTAGTACCCGCGCTCCGTGCCGCTCATTCCCAGGCCCGCCGGCGGTGCGGCCGCCATCTCGGCATTCGAGGCGTAGGCGTTGTTCTGGATGTAGAAGCGCTCCTGCATGGCGGCCAGCCGCAGCAGGGCAGTGGTGGCGTCCGCCCGCTTGGCCCGCAGCACGTACTGGCGGTAGGAAGGCACCGCCACCGCCGTCAGCAGCCCGATGATGGTGACCACCACCAGCATCTCGATGAGGGTGTATCCGTCCGCGGTTCGTTTCATGGCTGCTTCCTCGGTGGCCCTGCTACTCGGTGCCGCTCTGGGTCCAGTGGGTGCGCCGCGGCGGGTTCGCGAAGCCGGGGTCGAAGCACTCCACGCCGATGCACAGCGTGGGCACCGTGCCGCCAGCGTTCTGCTCGTCCGGCTCGTCGCAGTTGTCGCTCAGGCAGGCCACGGGCTGGTTGTCGGCCTGCAGGTTGCTGTTCGGCAGCGAGAAGAACACGGCCGGGTCCGGCGCGATGCCGCCCTGGCTGAGCTCGCGGTAGCGGTCGGTGGCGGTCAGCGCCTCGGGCTCGCCGTCATCGCTGAAGGAGCCGTCGAGGTTGGTCACCGGCGCCGCATTGCGCACGTTGACGACATAGAGGCGGTTGAGCCCGCCCGCCGCCACGCAGGCATCACCGTTACCCCCCGGGGTGAAGGAGCTGAACATCACCACGTTGTTGAAGGTGAGCGACTCGGTGAGCACCTTTTCGCCGAGGCTCCGATCCATGCGCAGCAGCCAGCCCGCGGTGTTGTGGGGCAGCGTCGGCGCCAGGTCATCGGTGATGTCGGTCAGGTCCGCCTCCTTGATCGGGGTGGGGTAGCTGGCGGTAGGGATCCGGCCGAGGACCATGTAGTCGCGCAGCGCGTAGAAGCGGTCGTTGACCTGCGTGTCGAGCGGGTTCTCGCGGTGCCCGGAGCCGATGTTGATGCTCAGGTAGGCACGGTTGTCCGAGATGATCCGCGCCACGTCGGGCGTGGCATAGAAGCGCCGGGTGACCGCCTCCGGCACGGGGGAGCTGGTGCTGGCCGCGCCGCCCAGGCTGGCGAACACCCCGCCGTCGACCAGCTGGCTGACCGGCTGGCCGTTGCTGATGTCGAAGCGCCAGACCTGGCCTGCCATGTCGCCGACGTACATGCGGTCGGCCAGGTCGTCGCCGTCGAGGTCCAGCACGCGCAGCCCGGCCGGGATGGCGTGGGTCATGGCAGGGAGGTTGAGGTCGTAACCGCTGCCGTTGCCAGCGCGCCACAGCAGGCTGCCGGTCAGCACATCCACCATGTAGATGGCGTTGCCGCGGGCATCTGCGCTGCGGTAGGTGGTCTGGTCCTCGGCATCGTCATAGCCGCCGCCGAACAGCGCGACGTGGTGGATGGTCGAGCCGATCTTCACGTCGGCCACCTCCGGTGGCGACCAGGTCTGGCCGAGGTCCTCGAAGCCCGGCGTGCTGCCGTTGATCTTCCACAGCACCTTCGGGGCGCTGCGGTTGGTGACGTCGAGTGCGTACAGCGTATCCCCGCCGCGGCGCATGCCGAACAGCAGGATGACGCGCTCCGCGCCGCTGATGCCGGGCAGCCCGTCATCGTTGGCGATGTGGACCGTGATTTCGCCATCGAGCCCGTAGGAGCGCACGGTGACCGGCTCGTCGAGGTAGAGGTCGTAGAGGCGGCCCAGCATCTCCTCGGGGATGAAGGCCCACAGCTCGCTGCCGTCATCGGGATCGATGGCGTGCAGGTAGCCGTCGTTGGTGGAGATGTACACGGTGGCATCGGGGGAGGCCTCGGTGCCGCCATAGAGCACGCTGGCAGGGCGCACGTGCAGCGGGTCGCCCATCACGCGGCGCGTGTCGGTCGTGTCGCCGTTGTCGTTCTCGTCGAGGACGTCGAGCCCGCGTGCCCAGTCGATGATCATGTCGCGGTCGGCTGCCGGCGCGCCGATGTGCGCGGCGGTGAGGCCCGCATTCCCGACGCTCACCGCGTTGGCGGCGGCCGACAGGTTGTTGCCCGCGATGTTGGTGTAGAGCTTGCGGGTCGCGTAGGCCGGAAGCTCGCCGGCGGCGCCCCCGCGCTGTGCGGTGTTGCCGTCGGTGCTGCTGGACCAGAAGCTCCGCGAGGTGGATGAGAAGAAGCCGGTGTTGGGGTCGACGGCAGGATTGCCGTTGGCATCGAGCAGCCGGCCGTTGGCGAGGCTGTAGCGCTTCAGGTTGCCAGGCCAGTGCTCGTTGACGGTTGGCGCGAACACCGACACGTAGACCTCGTCGAGGTTGGTGGTGCGGTTGAAGGCGTTCACCGGCGCGGTCGGCGTGGAGAAGGTGGTGGCATCATCGAGGATGTCGTAGATGATCGCGGTCAGCGCCGACTGCAGCGAGGCCGAGTCGTTGGCAAGGAAGTATTTCCCGCCGCCACGAGTTGCGGTCTCCTCGAGGAAGCTGCTGTCCCCGTAGACGATGTCGTCCCCGAAGCCGATGGTGTAGGTGGTGACGTTCTGGATGCCCGGCATGGTGGGATCGAGGTCGTGCTTGTGGAGGTACTCGGCGATGTCCGCCATGCACTTGCCGTCGGACCTGCTGCCGCTGCAGTTGGGGTTCTTCACCGTGGCATTCCATCCGGGCAGGTTCTTCACCTTGCTGTTGGCGCCCACGTCCGAGACCGGCTGCCCGTCCGTCAGGATGACGATGAAGTTCTTCTGGCAGGCGTAGTTGACCGGCTTCAGGTAGGTGTTGCTGCTCATCACGCCGCCCACCCGTGATGCGGCCACGCTGTTGTACGACGGCTTCGGCAGGCGCGGCGGGTCGTTGCCGTAGACGACGGGGCCGCCGGTGTAGTAGTTGGCCGCCTCGTAGAAGGTTTCCGACAGGGGCGTGTTGCCCTTTGCGACGAGCGCATTGACCGCGTTCTTGATGCTGGCCCGCGCCACGGCGATGTCGGCGATCTCGTGCGCCACCGGGCCTCCCTCGTAAGACTCGGAGTTGAAGTGCATCAGGCCCACGTTGACGCCATCGAGGCTGTCGAGCAGGTTGTTGGTCACCTCGCGCAGGATCTCTATGCGCTGCTTGTAGATGCTGCCGCCGCTCGCCTGCCAGTTGAGCCAGTTGCCGTCCCAGAGCGTGTAGCTGCTGTTCCACGACGGCTCGGAGCCTGCGGTGGTGGCCCACGGGCCGGTGGTCTTGCCGTTGGCCGCGTATTTCTTGCTGTCGCCGGCGGTCTCGCCATGGACGCCCCGGTCGGCCTGGCACTCCACCTTGCGCGTGCGGCTGGTGGAAAGCGCCACCCAGTTCTTGCTGTCCCACGCCAGCAGGCGCCCGCTGTAGCTGCCAAGGGTGGCCAGCGGCGTTGCCGAAGCGCCGCAGTGGTTGTAGGTCTTCAGGAACCAGTTGGAGGTCCCCGGGTCGGGGATCGTGTTGTTGGTCGTGAAGTAGATGCGGTTGCCGTTGTAGGGGCCGCTGAAGTTGAGGGCCGGGTCCCAGTCTTCCTGGGTGAGCGCCGTGACCGTCATGCTCCCGGAGTTGTCGTAGATGAACAGGATGTTCGGCTTGGCGCCGGTGATGGCCGGGTCCTGCGAGGCGATGAAGATGTCGGTGTCGTCGGCGGCTGCCGGGAACGCGGCCAGGCTGCAGAGCAGGCCCACTGCCAGGGCGGCCGAGCGATTGCGGGGGTTGTTCATCACGGTGTACCTCGATTGGCCGGGTGCGCTCAGCGCAGGTCCAGGATGACGCGCGTCACCACCTTGTCCTCAAGGCGGTAGATCACCAGCAGCGATTCCGCCGACGGGGCGCGCTGCACCGCCTCGCGCATGTCGGCGAGGCTTGCGGGCTCCTTGTCCGGGCCGCCGATGAAGTAGAGCGTCTCGGCTGTCGTGCGCAGCGATACCGGCTGGCAGCCGCTGCACGGCAGGACGGTCAGCAGGCCCGACTCGACGATGGGCAGGCGGACGTCGCGCGGGCTGGACTCGTAGGCATTCTCCACGCTGGTCAGCGTGGCATCCGCCGCCGCAGCCACGGCAAGACACGCTACGGCGACTATGAGGCGGGGGCTGGGGAGCTTCATCATGGTCTCCTTGGCGGTGCCTGCTTCAGCAGGCATCCGGTCCGATCAGGAAGAATTCCTGCTGGTTGAGCTGCTCCGCGCCGCGTGCCGCCTCGCCGGCGGCAGCCACGCGGAAGTGGTAGGCCTTGAAGCTGGTGCTGTAGCCTTCCTTTATGGTGCAGGCCTGGTAGGTGGTCACCGCCTGGTAGCTGCCGAGGCGCTTGCCGTCGGTGACGACATTGGTCTGGGCAATCGTGTTCGGCGGGCAGGCGGGCCCGGCGCAGAAGGGGCCGTTGCTCATGGCCACCTCGATGCCGGTCTCGGCCAGCTGGAAGGCGCTCTCGCCGTACTGCATGTTGCCAGCCATCGTCAGCCCGAAGGTCGCGCTGTTCATGGTGGAGATCGCAAGCACGGAGATGACCAGCAGCAGCACGAGGCCGATGACCAGGGTGGCGCCCTGCTGGCGGGAGGGAAGGCGGGTGAAGGTGTTCATGTCCTCAGGAGCTCCGCATGTTGCGCAGCACGATGGTCTTGCTGACCAGTTGGCGGCGGAAGCGGTCGCCCGGGGCGTAGCCCGCGACATCGGCGAAGTCGTAGCTGTTCGCCTCGCTGAAGGTGTCATCGGGTGCCTCCGCGCGCATCATCAGCCAGAGCCGCACCGCGATGATCCGCGCGGGGAAGGCGAGCGGGCTGACCAGCGCGTTGCCCGGGTCGACGTAGCGGTCCACCACGCCGTCGGCGTCGGTGTCGACGCCCAGCTGCACCTGGAGGTTCTCGACGCCGGCCACCAGTTCCTCGTCCTGCCAGACGCTGCCGGCCAGCGTCTTGCGGCGGAGCGAGGGCACGCCCGCGCCGAGCGAGGAGCCCGAGGACACATAATAGGCATTGGTCTGCCAGTTGAAGACGCAGCAACCGCCGGGGCCGGCGCCGTCGTCGAAGACGCGGCTGTCGAGGCGGTCGCTGTGGATCTGCACCATGCCGGCTGCGGGCGCTACGGCCTCGCCGCTCGCGTGGCGGACCACCAGCACGTCGGTTCCGTCGAGGTAGGGCGCATCGGGCGGCGTTGCGCAGGGCAGGGAGTAGGCGCCGTTGCTTGCCTCCACCGGCTCCAGGTTGTTCAGCAGCCAGGCGCTGATGTTGCTGCCGTCCGGGCAGCTCACCGTGATGCCGGCCGGCACGTCGACGTTGGGCCCGGTGCTGTGCATGCCCCAGCTGCCGGTCATGCGCAGGTCGGGCTCCATCTGGCTGAGGATGAAGCGCAGGTTCTCCTGCATGCGGACCACGGTCTCGTTGGTGCGGTAGGTGGTGCGCGTTTGCGAGAACATGGCGACCACGCCGATGATGAGCAGGGCGCCGATCACGAGGGTGACCATCATCTCGATGAGGCTCAGGCCGGCCTCGCGGGCATGCGGTTGTCCCTTGCTCACAGCTGCACCGCCAGCGCGTAGCGCAGTTGCCCGGTGATGCCGGGCTCGTTCCATCCCAACGTGATGGTGTAGACGTCGGGCCCGCCGGCCACGTCCGTGAAGCCGACGGTTGCCGCCCCGGCCGGCAGCAGGGCCGTGACCTGCTGCTCCCAGAAGAAGAGGTCGCAGGCGGCCTGCGCGGCCGGCGCGAGGTTGCTTGCGGCGTTCACGCAACCCGAGCCGCTTGCCGCAGCTGGGCCGGCATAGGCGGACTGGCCGAGCGTGTTGGCGCGCATCCGGTCGGCGAGGTCGGCGGCCAGGTCCACCGCAACCGTGCGGTAGATCGAGGTGCGCCCCGCGCGCAGCCCCTCCACGTACATGGCGGCAATGCCGAGCATGCCGACCGAGATGACGACCATGGCCACCAGCGACTCGATGAGCGTGAAGCCCGCGAGGCGGCGGGGAGCGCGTATCCTGGCTGATCCGTTCATGCTGACCTCAGCACCCGCCCAGCGGGCCGCCCTGGACTTCCGCCTGCATGCGGTAGACCTGGGGCCGCCCGGTGGGGCCGATCTGTACCCAGCGACCCGCAGCCACGCCGCCGCCGGTGTCGGCGTTGCCGCGGTGGTCGCAGAACTGGATGTTGGTGAATGTGGTGCCGGCGGCTGCCGGCTGCAGGAACCCGTTGCCGCCATACTGGATGTAGCGCGCGGCCCCGGCATCGACGCTGATCTGCACGCCGTCGGCCGGAGCGGCCAGCGCCAGCAGCAGCGTGTCGCTGCCGTCGAGGCTGGCATTGGCGTTGTTGTCGACGAAGACGATCCACCCCCTGCCGCCGGCGAGGTCGCAGGACGGGCTGGCGGAGGACCAGTCGCTGCTGGCGCAGAGCGTGACCGCCTGGCGGCGCTTGACCGCCTCGGTGCGTGCCGCATGGATCGAGGTCACCAGGTCATTGGCTGCCGCGGCCATGCGGCTGTTGTCCATGAACTGGGTGAAGGAGGGGATGCCGATGCCGAGGACCACGCCGGCAACGGTCAGCGTGATCATCAGCTCGAGCAGGTTGTAGCCGCGCTGGCGGCCGGGATGGCGGGTGGGCATGGCGTTCATCCCTTCGGCCCATCCCCGCAAGCGGGACGGGCCGCCTCGTGGCTGGGGGCAAGCAGCACCGGCAGGCCGCTGGCCGGCAGGCGCACGACGCGCCCGGCTGCCACGGCCCCCGCCGCGCAGAAGGCAAAGCTGCCACCTCCTGCCGGGGCATCCTGCAGGCGGCCATCGGCGGCGTAGCCAAGGGCACCGGCAAACTCGGGCGAGGCCACGGCCAGCTCTGGCGGGGGCATGCGCGCGAGCAGGGCCTCGGTGGGGTCGCGCAGCTGGTTGCCGTCCTCGTCGATGAAGACGATCCAGCCATCGTTCCAGTCGCGGCTGTTGCAGTCGGTGCCGGTGCTGCTGGCGCACAGCGACACCGGGCGGTTGCGGGTGATGGCCTCGCTGCGTGCGAGGTGAAGACTGCCCACCAGCTGGTTGACGGCTGCAGCCTGGCTGTTGTTGTGGCCGAGCGATTGCAGGCCGGGAACGGCGAGCGCCAGGCCGATGCCGGCTATGGCCAGCGTCGCGAGGAGTTCTCCCAGCGTGAAGCCCTGCTGATTGTCCCGTCCGATCCTGCGCATGGCCTGCCTTGGCAAAGCTCGTGTTTCCGGGGGCGCAGGCTAGGTGGCAGGCGGGCCCAAAACAGTGACCCAGTTCCGCGAAGGGGCGCTCGCCGCCCCCCGGCCGCGACAGGCGAGCGGGACAGGATCATTCCACGGGTCA
>Ga0232062_1156868_pt1 | contig 9720 bp, 8 predicted proteins | sample LAC_MetaT_6_FD_165031 | JGI IMG/M metagenome (GOLD analysis project Ga0232062, IMG submission 165031) | Metatranscriptome of anaerobic ammonium oxidizing microbial communities from anammox membrane bioreactor (MBR) in UC Berkley... | ecosystem: Engineered > Bioreactor > Anaerobic > Unclassified ...
CATGGGACGGGTCGTACGCATCGGCAACGGCCAGGGGTTCTGGGGGGACTCCCCGGACGCGGCGGTGAACCTGCTCCACGGCGGGCCCTTGGACTACCTGGGGCTCGACTACCTGGCCGAGGTGACGCTTTCCATCATGATGCGCCAGCGCCTGCGCGACCCCGGCAAGGGGTACGCCACCGACTTCATCGCCTTCCTGCGGCGGGCCCTGCCGGAGATCGTGGCCGGCCGGGTGAGGGTAATCACCAACGCCGGTGGCCTCAATCCGGCCGCATGCCGGGACGAGGTGCTGAAGGTGGCGCGGGAGATGGGCTTTCGCGGCCTCGTGGTGGGGATCGTGGAGGGGGACGATCTGCTGCCGCGCCTGGGCGAGCTGTGCCGGGCCGGGCATCACCTGGTGCACATGGAAACCGGTGAGCAGCTGTGCCAGGTGGAGCACAACAAGATCCTTTCCGCCAACGCCTACCTGGGGGCGCGGCCGGTGGCGGCGGCGCTGGCGGCGGGGGCGCAGATCGTGCTGGCCGGGCGCATCACCGACACCTCGCTGGCGCTGGGGCCCCTCATCCACGAGTTCGGGTGGGCGGTGGACGATTGGGACCGCCTGGCGGCGGGCACCATTGCCGGCCACCTGATCGAGTGCGGCGCCCAGGTGACCGGCGGCAACTACTCGCGCTGGTGGGAGGTCCCGGCACTCTGGGACGTGGGTTACCCCATCGTGGAGTGCGAGGAGGACGGCTCTTTCGTGGTCACCAAGCATCCGGGTACGGGCGGGTTGGTGTCGATCGGCACGGTGTCCGAGCAGCTGCTGTACGAGATGGGGGATCCACGCCGCTACATCACCCCTGATGGCGTCGCCGATTTCGCTTCGGTGCACCTGGAGCAGGAGGGGGCGGACCGGGTGCGGGTGCGGGGGGCCCGGGGCGGTCCGGCCACGGACACCTACAAGGTATCGGCGTCCTTTCACGACGCCTTCAAGGCGGTGGGGCAGCTGGTGGTCTCGGGTCCGCGGGCGGAGGAGAAGGCCCGCCTGTGCGCGGACATCGTGTGGCGGCGTTTGGCTCGCGCCGGGGTGACCTTCCCGCCCGAGGACCGGGTGGTGGAACTGCTGGGCACGGGGGTGTGTCACCCGGGGGTGGCGGTGCCGCCCGCCGATCTGCCCGAGGTGGTGCTGCGCCTGGGGGTTCGGGGCAAGGATCGGGCGGCGGTGTCGCGCTTCACCCTGGAGCTGGCGCCGCTCATTACCTCGGGCCCGCCCGGGGTGACCGGGTTTGCCGGTGGGCGACCCAAGGTGCAGGAGGTGGTGGCCTACTGGCCGGCGCTGGTCGACAAGGCGGCGGTGGACCCCTATGTCACGGTGAGCGTGGAGGCAGCCTAACGCTCACCGCGCAGGATCTCGGTGGGCGCCAGGGAGGCGGCGCGGCGGGCCGGCTGCACGGCGGCGAGGGCGCACACCACCAGGGAAATGGCCAGCGCCAGGAGGTAGAACCAGGGGTACTCGGCCATGCGCAGGTGCTCGTTGCGCAGCAGCGCCGCCTCGCCGAAATCCACCGGCAGGCGGGCCACTACCCGGATGAGGGCCGCCCCCCCCAGCCACCCCAGGGCGGCCCCCAGCAGTCCCAGCAACACCCCCTGGTGGAGAAAGATCACCCCGATGTCGTGGCGGGAGAACCCGGCGGCGCGCAGGATGGCGATGTCGCGGCGCTTGTCGGAAACCAGCTGCACCAGCACGTTGGCCACCCCGAAGGCGGCCACCAGCACGGTGAAGAACACCAGCACCTGGGTGATGAGATTCTGCCGTGCGAAGGCCTCCGCCTGGGCGGCCGAGCGCTGCTGCCAGGAACGGCACACGTACCCCAGCGAGTCCTCGGCGAGGCGGGCGACGCGGTCCGCCTGGCGGGGGTCCGCCAGACGCAGGCGCACGCTGGTGACCTGGTCACCGGGCAGACCGGCGAGGGCCTGGGCGCGGTCCAGGTGGACCATGGCCAGCCCGCGGTCCACGGTGGCGAGCCCCGACTCCACCACCGCCACCACCCGCAGGGGCACCAGCCCCCCCGCCGGGCTTGCCGCCTGCAGCTGCGCCCCCACGTCGACGCCCAGCGAACGGGCCAGCTGGCCACCCAGGGCCACCCCATCGCGGGTGCGCAGCAGCTCCGACCAGCTGCCGCGGGCCACCCGCTCGTCCAGCACGGTCAAGGCGGCTTCCTCCTCGGGCAATACCCCGGTCACCAGCACAGCCCGCCGCACCGTGCCGAAGGACAGCACCGCCTGGGCCTCGACCGCCGGGGTGGCGAGGAGAACGCCGGGGATAGCCTGCGCCTGCGCCAGCACCCGGGCCAGGGGGCGCACCGTGCGCTTCTCGTCCGGGACGTGGTGGCGGCGCAGCGCGTACACGGCCTCGTCCTGCCGCAGCTCTCGGCGCTGCAGGGCGGCCGGCCGGCGGGGCAGGACCTCCACGTGGGGTGACGTCTCCACCGACTTGGCGATGAAGTCCTCGGACAGGCCGGTGGTGAGGGAGAGGGTGACGATGAGCATGGCCGTGCCCACCGCCACCGAGGCCAGGGCAATGGCCGACTGGCGCGGGCGCCCGCGCAGCTGCGCCTCGGCAATGGCCAGGTGGGGGATCACCGCCGTCGCACCCGCACACCCTCGGGGACGGTGTCCGCTGCCGCGATCACCTCATCACCGGTGTTCACCCCGGCGAGGATGTGGCAGTGGGTGGGGTCGCAGGCTCCCACCTCTACCTTGACCGCCACCGCCCGGCCCTGGGGGGATACCCGCAGCACCGCTCGCTCGCGCCCGGCGCCTCGCAGGGCGTCGCGGGGAAGGACAGGAACGCCAGCGAGCTCGGCGGTCACGATGTTGACGGTGGCGGTCAGATCCAGCTGGAGCGGCGGGGGGTCGGGGGGGAGGGTCACCAGCACGTCCGCCGACTTGGTGAGCCGGTCCACCGCTGGCACGACCCGCCACACGGCCCCGGTCAAGACGAGATCGGGAAAGGCGTCGAAGACCAGGCGCGCGGGCAGGCCGGGTTGAACCCGTCCCAGGTCCCGCTCGTCCACCGCCACGCGCAGATAGGCGCGGGTGAGGTCGACGATGGAGAGCACGTCATCCCCCTCGCGCAGGACGTCGCCGCTGCGCCGGTGCAGGGCGCTGATGGCTCCGGCGATGGGGGCGCGCAGTTCCACCCAGCGGGCCTGCTCCTGGGCCAGCGCCACCGCGGCGGCCAGCGCCTGGGTGCGCTGACCCAGCTCGTGGGCGCGCTCGCGCTCGCGAATCCATTCATTCTCCGGCAGCAACCCGGCGCGGTGTAGCTCCTCGGCTCGCATGGCGGCGTCCCGGGCTTGCAGCAAAGCGGCGGAGGCGGCGGACCACTCCCGCTCGGCGCGGGTCACCGCCAGCCGCGCCTCGGCGTCGTCCTGGCGAGCCAGCAGCTGGCCAGCGGATACCCGCTCGCCGGGGCCGACCAGGAGGGCAACGAGCGGTCCTGCACGGCGAGCCCGCACGGTGGCGCGCTGGTCCGTATCCAGGCGCCCGGTGGCGTACACCGCCTCCACCACTCTCCCGGGCGTTACCGTGACCAGGCTGACCTCCACGCCTTGCAGGCGCTTCCACACCACCCTCCCGACGACGCTCGCCAGCGCCGCGAGGATCAGCAGCAACACCAGCCATCGCCGCATCAGCTCCCTCCTCGGTCAAACCCCTCGTTGTCGTGGGCCGCGGGCCCCGGGGGGCGGCGCTCGTCGGCGACGATGCGCCCGTCCAGCAGCCGCAGGACCCGGTCCGAGGCCGCCGCCCAGCGCGGGTCGTGAGTCACCACCAGGATCGTCTGCCCCTGCTCCTGGTGGAGACGGCGAAACAGCTGATACACCGCCTGGGCATTGAGCGAGTCCAGGTTGCCGGTGGGTTCGTCAGCGAGCAGTAGCTGCGGCCGATTCACCAGAGCGCGGGCCACCGCCACCCGCTGTTGCTCACCGCCCGACAGCTCCCGGGGCAGTTTGCCGGTCTTGTCGCCCAGCCCCATCCACTCCAGGAGCTCCGTTCCCCAGGCGCGGTCCGCCCGGGAGCGACCTCCGCCGCGAGCCCACAACGGCATGAGGACGTTGTCGAGGGCGGAAAACTCAGGCAACAGGAAGTGAAACTGGTAGACGAAACCCACCAGCCGATTGCGTAGCCTGGCGAGGTCGTCGTCGCGCACCGCCGACAACGGCGTGCCGGCGATGCGCACCTCGCCGCGGTCGGGACGGTCGAGTCCCCCCAAGAGATAAAGCAAAGTGGACTTCCCCGAGCCAGAAGGGCCAGTGAGGGCGGCGAATTCGCCCGCGTGCAGGGTGAGGTCGACCCCCCGCAGCACCTCCCGCGCCGCCGCCCCGCTGCCCAGCCGCCTCACCAGGTCGGTGGCCTGGAGGACGGGGGCGTTTTCCCCGGGCTCCCGGGGGGGGACGGAACCCGGTTCACGCCACCCCACGGAGCACCTCCACGGGCGCCACCCGCACCGCCCGGCGAACCGCCAACAGCGCCGCCAGCAAGGAAATCAGCACCGCCACCACGGCGATCAACAGGTAGTAACGGGGGTCATTGGCCAGGTACAGCTCGGTGTAGGCCAGCGCCGCCCCCTCCCGGGCCGCGAAGCGAATGGGGAAGGTCTGGAAATACAGGATCCCCAGGGCGGCCACCAGACACCCCGCCAGCGCCCCGGCGAATCCCATCAGCAGCCCCTGGAGCAGGACGACTCCCCGCAGCGCCGGGCGCGAGAAGCCACAGGCGCGCAGGATGGCGATGTCGCGCTCCCGGTCCAGGATCATGGTGGCCAGGCGATTGCCAATGCCCAGGCCAGCAACTACCAGGACGAAGCCGGTCAGGAGGTAGGTGGTCAAGCCGATGGTGCGGAAGAGCTGCAGGGCGGCGCGGTTGGACTCCTGCCAGGTGTCCACGCGGTAGCCGACGGTGCCCCGGGCCCGGCGACGCAGGGGCTCGAGATCCGTGAACTCGTCGGTCCGCAGGCGAATCTCGCTGACCTCGTCGCTGCCCCAGCCAGCCAGCCCCTGGGCCACCGACAGGTGGACCAGGGCGGTCGCCTCATCGAGGGCGCCCACTCCGGCGGAGAGGATCCCCACCACCTCGAGATCCTTCGCCGCTGCGCCCTCCCCGGAAACCAGCAGCCGGTCACCCACGTCGGCACCCAGGCGCTCCGCCAGGCCAACGCCGAGGATCACCCCATCGCGGCGGGCGATCAGGGCGTCCCAGCTTCCCCGCGCCACCAGCCGCCAGAGCTCGGTGACCTGCTTTTCGGCGGCTGGGTCGATCCCCATGAGTGCGGCGCCCTCGGGGACGGCGCCGAAGGCCAGGACCGCCGGTGTGGCGGCGAGCAGCGACACTCCCCCGATGCCGGGCAGGGCGGCGAGCTGGGTGGCCAGACCCTGGGCGCCGCGCAGGGTGGGGCGCTGGTCGGGGACCGCCGGGCGCGACAGCAACAGCACCTCGTCGGCGCCGCCTCGCTGCAACGCCTGCCGCCCCGGGGCCGCCTCCAGACGCTCGGGCATCACCGTGAGGGTGGGGGAGATCTTGAGGATGCGCTCCGAGAAGAAGACCACCAGACCATCCATCATGGAGACCGTGAAGGTGAACACGGCCACCCCCACCGCCACCCCTGCGACGGTGAGGGCCACGGGGCGGGGTGCCGCCCGGAGCTGGCGCCACGCCAGGCGTGCCACGGCGCTCATGCCGGTTCAAGCGTAGCGCTTCCTCCCCCGGGCTCGAAAGGGGGGCACGCCCGCCCGACTCCCGGCGCTTGGGTGGGGTGGGACGTGCGCCGTGGCTGATTATCTGATGCCGCCGAGGTGGGAACTCGCTCCCTGGGCTGCTAGGATGCGCGGTAGTGGCGGGGGGAGGGCGGCGCGCGATGAGTCCGGAGGAGTTGCAAGCGCTTGCCGCGGTGGAGGCCGAGCACTGGTTCTACAGCGGCAAGCGCGAGATGGTGCGACGTTTGCTCGACCGCCTGGGAGTGCTGACGCCCTCGCGGCTGGTGGTGGACGTGGGGGCCGGCACGGGGCTCTTTGCCGCGGAGCTGCAACCGCGGGTGAGGGTGTTGGCCGTTGACGCGCTGGTGGCGGTGGCGGGGCTGGTTCGCCGACTGGGCCGGCGTCAGGTCGTGGCCGGTCGCGCCGAGCAGCTGGCTCTGGCCGATGGGGTGGCGGATGCCGTCACGGCCCTCGATGTGGTCGAGCACCTGGAGGATGACCTGGCGGCAGTGCGGGAGTTCCTGAGGGTGCTCAAGCCCGGCGGGGTGATGGTGCTCACCGCGCCCGCCTTTCCCGCCCTGTGGAGCGGCTGGGACGTGGCCCTGCAGCACCGGCGGCGCTATCGCCGGCGGGGGATACGAGCGCTGCTGGAGAGGGCCGGGGCGGTGGAAATCCGGGCGGCCTACGTGAATACGGTGGCACTCGTGCCGGCGCTGGTGCTGCGCCGTCTGCAAGATGCCCTGCATATCAGTCGCATCGGCGAACGGTTGGAGGACCGCGTACCGCCGGCTGCGCTCAACCGCGCCCTGCGATGGCTATTCGTCGCTCCGGCACTGGCGGGCCTGCCGGTGACGTTCGGACTCTCCGTGCTGGCGATCGCCCGCAGGGCGGGGGACGATGGCAGGTCGCAAGCAGAGACGGAGGCACGCCGGTGAAACCGGGGGTGAACCCTCCGGGCATGGGCGCGGCGGCGAGGCAGCGGTCGCCGACGAGCGAAGGAGGTGAGGCATGGTGCATGCTGAAGGGCGCACTTTCCAGTTTCTGGGGGTGGAGGCCGTCACCCGTGAGGTGCTGGAGACCTTTCCGTACGAGTACCGTGGACGGCGGGCCGAAGTGGTGATCTCCACCGACGAGTGGTCGTGCGTGTGTCCGTACTCGGGCCTGCCCGACTTCGGCACCCTGACGGTTCGCTATGTCCCCCGCGACGTGTGTCTGGAGTTGAAGTCGGTCAAGTATTACCTGACCTCGTTCCGCTCCGTGGGGATCTACCAGGAACACGCTGTCAACCGCATCCTCGAAGACCTGGTGCGGGCCTGCCAGCCGGTGGAGATGCAGGTGACGCTGGACTACCGGCTGCGGGGGGGCATCCACACGGTGGTCACGGTGCGTTTCCCGTCTCCAGGGGAGGGGCCTGGGACGAGCGGGTAAGAGGCAGCGCTCCTGCGTCGGAGGTGGGAACCGCTGGGCCCGTCGTGCCGGGCCTGGCGGCCCCGGTGGGCGGGGAGGCGGCCCTGTCCGGGGGGCCGAGCCGGGGCGGTCAGCCCACCGAGGCCATGCGCGAGGCGTGGCTCAGGAAGAACGACAGCAGCTCCAGGTTGATCTTGAGATCAACCGACTTGAGCTTCACCTCGGGGTGCCCTTTGAGCTGGGTGGGGGCGAAGTTGAGCACCGCCTGCACCCCGGCCTCCACCAGCTCGTCGTACACCCGCTGGGCGCTGGTGGCGGGCACGGTGATGACGGCAATGTGCACTCGCCGTTCTTTCACAATCCTGGCCAAATCGCCGGCCGGTTCCACGGCCAGGCCGCCGGGGATGCGCTTGCCTACCTTGTGGGGGTCGGCGTCCAGCACGGCGACGATGCGGAAGCCGCCGGTGTTGAAGCCGGAGTAGTGGGAGAGGGCGATGCCCAGGTTGCCGGCACCCACCACCAGGACTCGCCGCTCCTCGTCGAGGCCGAGGATGTTGATGAGGTGCTCCCGCAGCTGCGCCACGTTGTACCCCACCCCGCGGATGCCGAACTCCCCGAAGTAGGCCAGGTCCTTGCGGATCTGCGCCGAGTTCAGGTGGAAGCGGTCGGCCAGCTCCTGGGAGGAGACGGTCATCACCCCCTCGAGCTCCAGCTGCTGCAGGCAACGCAGGTACACCGACAGCCGGTTGATGGTCAGCTCGGAGATGCTTTCCACCGGGATGTAGCGTTTGAAGGCCATACCTCACCTCACCAGGGTGGCGGCCGCCGCCTCGGCCAGCTCCAGCAGCCAGGCCGGGAGAATGCCCAGGGCAACCACCGCCGCCGCGCACCCCGCCGCCACCAGGCGGATGGGCCAGGGCTCGGAGTAGGCGGGCTCGCGCTTGGGCAGCGGCTTCATGTACAGATAGAATACCACCCTGACGTAGTAGAAAACTGAGACCAGGCTGGCCAGTACGCCCACCACGGCGAGCCACACCCAGCCCTCGTTGACCGCTGCCCGGAAGACCAGGAACTTGGCGGTGAACCCAACGGTGGGAGGGATGCCGGCCAGAGAAAACATGGCGATGCTGAGCGCCAGGGAGAGTGTGGGCCGCTTCCACCCCTGCCCGGCCAAGTCGGTCAACAGGTGGGGCTCCTCCTCGTTCTCCGAGAAGGCGGCCACCACCGCGAAGGCGGCGATGTTCATGAGGGTATAGGCGGCGAAATACACCAGAATGCCCGCGAGACCGTCGCGCCCGAAGGCCACCAGCCCCACCAGGGCGTAGCCCATGTGGGCGATCCCCGAGTACGCCAGCATGCGCTTGAGGTCGCGCTGGGCGATGGCCACCAGGTTGCCCAGGACCATGGACGCCACCGCCACGGCGGCCAGCAGGGGGAGCCACTGGGGGGTGAGCGCGGCGGGCACGAAGGCAGCCGAAACCCTGGCCAGCACCACCAGCACCGCCCCCTTGGGGACCACCGACAGGAAAGCGGTCACCGGGGTGGGAGAGCCCTGGTACACGTCCGGGGCCCAGGCGTGGAACGGCACCACCGCCAGCTTGAAGGCGAAGCCGGCGAGGATGAGGGCCAGGCCGGCCAGCAACAGCAGGGTGGGGAGGAGGTCCCCTCCCGCCGCTTTGTCGGTCACCTCTACCAGGGAGAAGGTCCCCGTGGCGCCGTAGGTGAGGGCAATGCCGAAGAGCAGGATGGCGGCGGCGAAGGCCCCTACCACCAAATACTTCCATCCGGCCTCCAGGGAGATGCCGCTGGTGCGGTGAAAGGCGTTGAGGACGTAGAGGCTGATGGACAGGAGCTCGAGGCCGACGAAGACCACCAGGAAGTGGTCGGTCTTGGCCATCACCATGGCGCCGGCGGCGGCCCACAGTAGCAGGCCGTGGAACTCACCGAACTCGTGCTTGGTGCGGCGCAGGTACGGCACCGCCACCAGCGCCGCCAGCACCACCGCCACCAGCACGTAGGTGTCCACGAACCGCCCCAGCTCATCCAGGCGCAGGGCTCCGGCGAAGGCCATGCCGTGGACGGCCAGCGTCCAGCGCAGTACCACGGCCCCGAGGGCGATGATGGTAGCCAGGGGTCCAAAGGTCCGGCGCAGGGAGGGTGCAAACACCTCGGCCAGCACCAGGACGCCGCCACCCAGCACGAGGACGAGTTCGGGGAGAATGGCGAGGAGGTCGTGCGAGGTCACGCGTCTAGCCTCCGATCAGGTGGCGCACAGCCGCCTCGGAAAGTCGCAGGAAGGTGCCGGGCTGCACGCCGATCCACACCATGAACACCGCCAGGGGAGCAAAGGCAAGGGCCTCCCGCCAGGTGAGGTCGGAAAGGGTGCGGTTTTCCTCGTGCACCAGGGCGTTCCAGAACACCCGCTGGACGAGGGAGAGCATGTAAATCGCCCCCAGCACGATGCCGGTGGCTCCCAGGGCCACCGCCAGCGGGTGCCGGGCGAAGGCCCCGGTGAGGATGAGAAACTCCCCCACGAAGCCGTTGAGTCCGGGCAACCCGATCGACGACAGGGTCG
>Ga0232062_1017998_pt1 | contig 9718 bp, 7 predicted proteins | sample LAC_MetaT_6_FD_165031 | JGI IMG/M metagenome (GOLD analysis project Ga0232062, IMG submission 165031) | Metatranscriptome of anaerobic ammonium oxidizing microbial communities from anammox membrane bioreactor (MBR) in UC Berkley... | ecosystem: Engineered > Bioreactor > Anaerobic > Unclassified ...
CGGCGCCTGCATCCCGGCCAGCGCAACAACCTCGATGCGCTGTGCCGGCGCTACGACATCGACAACTCGGCGCGGAGCTACCATGGCGCCCTGCTTGACGCCCAGCTCCTGGCCGACCTCTACCTGGCCATGACCGGGGGGCAGGCGGCCCTTTCCCTGGAGGCGGCCCCCCGGGATGCCACCGGGCAGGCCGCTGGCCGGCACCTGGATCGCACGGGCCTCAGGCTGGTGGTCAGGCGTGCGAGCCCTGCGGAGGTCGAGGCGCACGAGCGGCAGATCGACTTGCTGCAGAAAAGCTGCCCGCAGGGGGCCCTGTGGAGCCTCGATGGCTGAGCAAGCCTGCTCTTCCCGGTGCGACATCATGCGCCGGGATTGTGACCGGTATTCTGGCGGTATCCGCGGCGTGCCGCCACAATGGCGCGGCTCGCTACGGGGCCTGGCCGCCCATGCCTCCCCCGGACACGCTTGGCATCGACGTTTCACGCAGGATGAGTGACAAGGGCATATGCTGGACCTCAACAAGCTGGATGAGACCCGGGTGGCCGTCATCGGCCTTGGCTATGTCGGCCTGCCGCTGGCAGTCGAGTTCGGCCGTCGCCTGGACACGGTGGGCTTCGACATCAATGCCGGGCGGGTGGCCGAGCTTCGCTCGGGGCGCGATGCCACGCTCGAGGCGAGCAGCGAAGAGCTTGCTGCTGCCACGCGCCTGCGCTACACCACGGACATCGAGCAGCTGCGCGACCGTGACGTGTTCATCGTCACGGTGCCGACGCCCATCGATGCCGCCAAGCGCCCCGACCTGCGGGCGCTGCTGGGCGCGAGCCGCACGGTGGGCAAGGTGATCAAGAAGGGCGCCGTCGTCGTTTTCGAGTCCACCGTCTACCCGGGGGCGACCGAGGAGGACTGTGCGCCGATCATCGAGGCCGAGTCCGGGCTGAAGCTCAACCGGGACTTCTTCCTCGGCTACAGCCCGGAGCGCATCAACCCGGGGGACAAGACGCATCGCCTGACCACCATCCGCAAGATCACCTCGGGCTCCACGCCGGAGGCAGCGGCCTTCATCGATGCCCTCTATGCCAGCATCATCACCGCCGGCACCTATCGTGCCTCGAGCATACGGGTGGCGGAGGCAGCCAAGGTGATCGAGAACACGCAGCGCGACGTCAACATCGCGCTCATCAACGAGCTCGCAATGATCTTCAACCGCATGGGCCTCGACACCGTGGAAGTCCTCGAGGCGGCGGGCACGAAGTGGAACTTCCTTCCCTTCCGGCCCGGCCTCGTCGGCGGCCACTGCATCGGCGTGGATCCCTACTACCTGACGCACAAGTCCCAGCAGATCGGCTACCACCCCGAGATGATCCTCGCCGGCCGCCGGATCAACGACAACATGGGGCTGTACGTGGCTTCCGAGGTGGTCAAGCGCATGGTCCGGCGCGGCAAGAGCCTGCCGAACTGCCGGATCCTCGTCCTCGGCTTCACCTTCAAGGAGAACTGCCCGGACGTGCGCAATACCCGGGTGGTCGACGTGATCCACGAGCTGCGCAGCTATGGTGCAGCCGTGGACACCTACGACCCATGGGCGGATGCTGCCGCCGTGCACGAGGAGTACGGCATCGACCTGCTGCAGGGCGTGCCGCAGCCAGCAAGCTACGATGCCATGGTGCTGGCGGTGGCCCACCAGCAGTTCCAGGACATGGGTGCTGCCGCCATCCGTGCCTTCGGCACGGATGGCGCTGTTCTCTACGACATCAAGAGCATGCTTCCCCCCAGCCAGGTGGATGCCCGGCTGTGATCCGGCAAGGGACGGTCGATAACCCATGAAGATCCTCGTGACCGGCGCCGCCGGATTCATCGGCTTTTTCGTCTCCCGCCTGCTTCTCGATCGCGGCGAGGAGGTGGTTGGCCTCGACAACCTCAACGAGTATTACGACGTCAACCTGAAGAAGCACCGCCTTGCGCTGCTCGAGCAGGTGCCGGGCTTCCGCTTTGCGAGGCTCGACCTGGCCGATCGGCAGGGCATGGAAGAGCTGTTCCGCGAGCATCGCTTCGACCGCGTGGTCCACCTGGCCGCGCAGGCCGGCGTGCGCTACTCGCTGGTCAATCCCCACGCCTACATCGACAGCAACCTGGTGGGAACCTTCCACCTGATGGAGGGCTGCCGGTCTTCGGGCGTCGGGCACCTTGTTTATGCCTCGACCAGCTCGGTTTATGGCGCCAACACCCGCATGCCGTTCTCGGCGCACCGCGCTGCCGACCATCCCATCTCGCTGTACGCGGCCACGAAGAAGGCCAACGAGATGATGGCGCACAGCTACTCCATGCTGCACGGCCTGCCGACCACCGGCCTGCGCTTTTTCACGGTCTATGGGCCTTATGGGCGGCCCGACATGGCACTGTTCCAGTTCACGAAGAACATCCTCGAGGGCAGGCCGATCGACGTCTTCAACTACGGGAACCACCGGCGCGACTTCACCTACGTCGACGACATCGCCCAGGGCGTGGTCCGGGCCATGGACAGGGTGGCCACGCCGGATCCTTCCTGGGACTCCGCCGACCCGGACCCCGCGCGCAGCTCGGCCCCGTTTCGCATCTACAACATCGGCAACAGCAGGCCGGTGGAGCTCATGCGCTACATCGAGGTGCTCGAGGACTGCCTGGGGCGCAAGGCCGAGAGAAACCTGCTGCCCATGCAGCCGGGCGACGTGCCCGATACCTATGCCGACGTGGAGGACCTCATCAGCGAGGTCGGCTACCGTCCAGCCACGCCGGTGGAAGTGGGCGTGGCGCGCTTCGTCGAGTGGTACCTCGACTACTATGGGATCGACCACAAGGGCGGGGCATGAGTGAAGGGTTGACCTTGATATGGCGCCAGCCAAGCCCTGAAAGCGCTGGATATCCCGGCGCCACGTCGCCGGAGGCCACCAGGAAGGAAGCATGCGCGTAACAGTTCATGGGACCGGCTATGTGGGCCTGGTCACGGGAGCCTGCCTGGCAGAGGTCGGCAACCACGTGGTTTGCATCGATGTCGATGCCGGCAAGATAGCTGCCCTCAACCGGGGCGAGATCCCCATCTACGAGCCGGGCCTGGCGGACATCGTCCGCCGGAACGCGGCTGCCGGCCGCCTGAGCTTCACGACCGACATCGGCAGCGGGGTCCGGCACGGGCCGATCCAGTTCATCGCGGTGGGAACGCCGAAGGACGAGGATGGCTCCGCGGACCTGCGCCATGTGCTGGCCGTTGCCAGGTCGATAGCCGCGGACATGGATGATTACAGGGTGATCGTCACCAAGTCCACGGTCCCGGTGGGCACTGCCGACAAGGTGCGGCAGGTCGTGGGCGAGGTGCTGGCGGGGCGCCCCGGTGCGCCATCCTTCGACGTGGTGTCCAACCCCGAGTTCCTCAAGGAGGGTGCGGCGGTCGGGGACTTCATGAAGCCGGATCGCATCATCGTCGGCTCGGAAAGCCAGCAGGCCACCGAGATGCTGCGTGCACTCTACGATCCCTTCAGCCGCAATCGCGACAAGCTGCTGGTCATGGATGTCCGCTCGGCCGAGCTGACCAAGTATGCGGCCAACGCGATGCTCGCCACCAAGATCAGCTTCATGAACGAGCTGGCCAACCTGGCCGAGATCTGCGGCGCCGACATCGAGCAGGTGCGGCTCGGGATAGGCTCGGATCCGCGCATCGGCTTCGAGTTCATTTACCCGGGGTGTGGCTACGGGGGTTCCTGCTTTCCCAAGGACGTGAGCGCCCTGATCCGCTCGGCCAGGGAGCACCAGTTCGACATGCAGCTCGTGCGTGCCGTCGAGGACGTCAACGACCGCCAGAAGCGCGTGCTGTTCGGCAAGATCGAGCGCTTCTTCGGCGGTAACCTGCAGGGACGGACCGTTGCGCTCTGGGGGCTTGCCTTCAAGCCCAACACCGATGACATGCGCGAAGCCTCCAGCAGCGTGCTGATGCAGCAGGTCTGGGGGGCGGGTGGGCGCATCCGCGCCTATGACCCCAAGGCCATGGACGAGGCGCGGCGGATCCATGGCGAGAGGCGCGACCTGGACTACTGCAGCTCGGCCTACGAGGCGGTCGAGGGTGCCGACGTGCTGGCGGTGGTCACCGAATGGCAGGAATTCCGCAGCCCGGATTTCGAGTTGCTGCGCGGCAGGCTTGCGGCCAGGGCCATTTTTGACGGCCGCAACATTTATGATCCGGCCTTGGTGCAGCGCATGGGCCTCCGCTATTTCGGCATCGGGCGCAACGGACCGGGCGGCTGATCCTGCTTCCGGAGCCGGCCAGCTGGCCTGCTGCGCTGCAGGCGTGACGGGCAGCTTGTCGCCCCCCTGGTTTCCTGGCAGGTGAAAATGGGAGGACAATCACTGCGCAGGGGCTGCAACTGTTAAATCATTCCGGATACGATTTCGGGTCCGGGCCGGTTGCGCCAGGCCGGTGCCCGACGACCATCGCATGTTCGGGCCCACCGGTGCTGGGTCGGGTTGAGGAAGGCCTGCGGGCCCCATCCGAGCGCTGGCAACAGATAAACAGGGGAGAGAAGGCACATGTGCAGACCATCATCACTGAAGCGGTTGCTGGCAATCGGCATGGCGGCATTGCTCGCGGGTTGCGTTGCCTACCCGGAACTGCCAACCACTGCTGCCCCGTCACAACAGTTGCAGTATCTCATCGGGCCCGGAGACCAGCTCGAAATCTTCGTCTGGAACAATCCAGACCTGTCGGTCAACATCCCGGTCCGCCCCGACGGGCGCATTTCGACGCCCCTGGTGGAAGACATGCAGGCGGTTGGCAAGACGCCAAGCCAGCTTGCACGCGATATCGAAGTGGCGCTAGCAAATTATGTCAAATCGCCACAAGTCAATGTTGTGGTTCGCCAGTTTTTTGGCACTTTCGGTGAGCAAATTCGAGTCGTCGGCAAGGCGGCACAACCGAGTGCATTGCCGTACCGCCGCAGCATGACGGTGCTGGACGTGATGATCGAAGTCGGCGGCCTTGCGCCCGGCGCTGCCGGAAATCGCGCAAAGCTGGTGCGCAATGTCGGTGGCGAGATCACCGAGTTCCGGCTGCGGCTGGATGACCTCCTCAATGATGGCAACCTGGCCACCAACGTAGAGGTCATGCCCGGGGATGTCATCGTGATTCCGGAGTCCCGGCTCTGAATCCTGCCCCAGGCTTGCACAGGGAATATCGATGGCCAGCCAGCAGCCCCGAAAGACCACCGCCCCGGACCTTGAACTGGTCCTCGACGTCATCCGCAGCCAGGTCCTCGGCTGCTGGCGATACCGCTGGGTGGCCCTCGGGGTAACCTGGGCCCTGTGCTGCCTCGGCTGGCTTGCCGTAGGGCTGATGCCCAATGTCTATGCTGCCTATGCTCGTGTCTACGTCGACAGCCAGAGCGTCCTGCGGCCGCTGCTGCAGGGCCTCGCGGTCGGCTCCGACGCCGTGAGCGAGATGGCCCTCATGGAGCGGGCGGTCATGAGCCACCCGAACCTCGAGAAGCTGGTACAGGAGACCGGGCTTGCGCGGCCGCCTGGCGATCGCAAGGCGGTGGAAATGGCGATCATGGAACTCGAGCGGGCGCTGACGCTGCGCTGGGAGGGCAACAACACGGTCTGGGTGAGCTATGAAAGCATCGACCGCGGCCAGTCGCTGAAGGTGGTGAGCACGCTCCTGAACCAGCTGATCGAGGGAGCCCTGGGCGAGAACCAGGCGGACAGCTCCACAGCAGAGCGCTTCCTGGCCGAAAAGCTCAAGGAATACGAGCAGAAGCTGAACGAGTCCGAGGCAGCCCTCGCGGCATTCAAGAAGAAGAACATCGGCATGCTCCCCGGGGACGGCAATGCCGACTACTACGGGCGCTTGCAGGTCGAGCTGGAGCAGCTGACCCAGATCGAGGGGCAGCTACGAGCCGCGAGGAACCGTCGCGCCGAGCTGCAGAGGCAAATGGAAGGGGAAGACCCGGTATTCGGGCTGCTGGCGGAGGACGAGACGCCCACCGTCATGACCACGCCACTGGACCGGCAGATCCTCGAATTGGAGCAGAGGCTCGCGGACCTGCGATTGCGCTACACGGAGACCCACCCGCAGGTGGTGGCGGCACGGGATACCCTGGACCAGCTTCGTGCCCGGCGGGACGAGGCGGTCAGGACCGGTGGGTCTCGAGTGCGGGCCTATTCATCGCTCAACATGAACCCGGTCTACCAGCAGATGAAGATACAGCTTTCCCAGGTGGAGGTGGAGCTGGCGCAGCTGCAGGCCCAGTACGCGGAGCAAGCGGGAGTGGTTGCCGGGCTGCGCCAGAAGGTCAACATCATCCCGGAGGTGGAGGCGGAGCTCAAGCGCCTCGTGCGCGACGATGATGTCAATCGCGCCCAGTACAATGACATGCTCAGGCGCGTGGAAGCAGCGCGGGTGACCGAAGAAGTGGGCTCGAACAAGGGCAGGGCCTTCAGGGTGATCGATCCGCCCAAGGTCCTGCCGGCGCCGGTGGGCCCGAATCGCCCGCTGCTCTTCACCGCGATCCTGATTCTGGCGCTGGGTGCCGGGGCAGGGACCGCCTTCGTGCTCAACCTGGTCAAGCCGGTCTTCTTCACCGGACGGGACCTTGAGCGGCGCTTTGGCCTGTCGGTGGTCGGGTCCGTCCGGCAGGGCCTTACGGCGACCGAAACGCTGGCCCGGCAACGGATGATGGTGGGCTTTGCGGGTGGCCTCGGGCTCCTGCTGGTCAGCTATGTCCTCCTCCTGTTCCTGGCCCGGCTCTTGGCGGCGTTCGGCGTGGCGGTTGGGGGCGGCACGTGAGCATCATCGAGCGCGCATTGCAGACATCCAGGTCGCAGGCAGCGGTGGCTCGCCAGCCAGCGGCAGCCCACGGCGTGCTGTCACGCATCACCGAGGTGCCACTGCCAGCGGTGTCGGGCGTGCCGCCGCTGGCGATCAGCGCCACCCTGGCGGCGGAGACTTATCCCGACCTCGACCGCGATATCAGGTTCCTCAAGCGACCGTTGCTGGCACGCCTGTTTGCCCCGCAGGAGGGGGAGGGGCAGCGCCATTCCCTTATGATCACCAGCGATCTTCCAGAAGCGGGAAAGTCCTTCATTTCGAGGAACCTGGCCGCGAGCTTTGCCCAGGAGAAGATGCTGCGGGTGGTGCTTGTCGATGCGGATCCGGTGCGCCGCTCGCTCAGCAAGCTGATGGGAGTGGCCGATCGTCCCGGCCTGATGGACCTGGTTGCCGGAGAAGTGACCCAGCTGTCCGAGGTGCTGCTGGGCACTGACATCGAGGCCTTGTACTTCCTGCCGGCCGGGCCGACGCGGCAGGATGCAACCGAGCTGTTTGCCAGCACCCGGATGAACGAGGTCCTCGCCGCGCTGAGCGATCCCAATACCGTGGTGGTGCTGGACTCCCCGCCGCTGCTCTTGTCCAGCGAGGGCCGCGTGCTGGCGGACAGCGTCAGCCAGGTTTTGCTCGTTGTTGAAGCCGGGCGCTCGACGGCAGCAGACATTGCGCAGGCAGTGGACATCCTGAGGGGGACGACAGCCACGATCAGCATCGCGATGAACAAGGTGCCGGTGGCGGCCCTGTCCTTCCGGCACGACATGTATTACCGCTAGGCGGAGCGGCGCAGTGATGCAAGCAGCAGGAAAAAAGGCCTTGTTCCTTCCGGCGATGCTGGTGCTTGGCGGTAGTCCGGGTATCGCGATGGCGCTCGACGTGTATCCGTCGCTCGAGCTGGCGGAGATCTACACTAACAATGTCGACCTTCAGCCCGATGGCATGAAGGAACACGAATGGGTCACCCGCGTGGCACCCCATCTCCGCCTGGAGCACGCTGGTCCTTCACTGGCCGTCGATTTCGATTACACGTTCGAGAGCCTCTTTTACGCCGAAGACTCCGACAGGAACGAGGTGTACAACCAGCTGGAATCCTCGGCGGTTCTCGACGTGCTCGGCAGGGACCTGCAGCTGGTGGCGGCTGCCGAGATCGAGCAAATCAACCTGGCGCCGGAGCGGCAGGTGGCGAGCTCGAACATCAATACCACCGGCAATCGCGGTGACCGCCGCATGTTTTCCTTCGGGCCCCGGTGGACCAGGAGCATCTTCGGTTCATCGGTCATCGATGGCCATGCAACCGCATCCCGCATCGACTTCTCCGGGGACGATTCGCTGACGCAGGATGTCGATGCGATCTACGGCAGGGTGGCACTGCACTCCGATCCTGGCCTTTGGCGGTCTCCGCTGTCCTATGAACTGGCATACGAGTACCACCGCTACGATTACGAGATCAGCGACGAGGTGGTCGTGCAGAGTGCCTACCTCGAACTGGGCTACGAGGTCTCGGACACCCTGATGCTCGTGGGCCTGGCAGGCCTCGACAGCGACATCGAGGACATACGCAGCCGCTCTATGGACGAGAGCCGCTGGGAGGCGGGCATCAGGGCATCGACCGGCTCCAACCGCCTGGTTGCGATGGCGGGCCACAGGTATTTCGGGACCACCTACACGCTCGAGCTCGAGAACATCCAGCCCAACGCCACCTATCGGGTCGCCTATCACGAAACCCCGGTGACTACCGAGCTGTCGTCCCTCGAGCAAGTCGGCAGGCTCGACATGCCGGAGGGATGGCCGGAATTCGTGCCGCCCGATTCGGCGCTGAGCCGGCCCGGCAGCGCGGTGCGCTACGTGAGCAAGCGGGGGGATGCCTCCATCGATTGGCGGGCGTCGCATACGACAATGCGCCTTGCCCTGTTCGTGGAAAGCCGCCGCGACCAGGTGATGCAGGGAGCCGGCGCCAGCGTGGCCACGGCACTGCAGGGCGAGCGGTCCTACGGCGGCTCCCTGGGCCTCACATGGGAGGCAGGGCCGCGGATGACGGCCTCACTCGATGGCAGGTGGATCCATCGGAGCGTCAACGACCTCGCCAGCTGCACGCCTGGTGATGGCAGTGGCTGCGAACCACAGCGCTACAGTGACAAGCTCACCAACATCCACCTGGCTGTTGATTACCGCCTTGGCGTGCGCACCACGCTCAGTGGCGCTGTCGGCTGGCTGGATCGGCGGGGGGCCTTGCTCGCCGACTACGACGAGGCCTATGCGCGGCTCCAGCTGGTCTATGCCTTCCAGCTTTAGGCCGGCAGGCGCTTGCACGAACGAGAAATAGCGTGGTGACCGGCGATGGCGTGCCCATCCACGCGATGTCCGTGGATGTCGAGGACTACTTCCAGGTATCCGCGTTCGAGCCCTATGTCGATCGATCGACATGGGATCAGCGCCCGCTGAGAATCGAAGCCAATATCCATCGCCTGCTGGACCTGTTCGCGGAAGCCGGTACCAAGGCAACATTTTTCTGGCTGGGATGGGCCGCGGAGCGCCTGCCATTCCTGGTCAGGGAGGTGGCTGCAGCAGGGCATGAGGTTGCCAGCCATGGCTACAGCCACGTGCGCGTCCACGCGCAGGCTCCTGCCGAGTTTCGGGCGGATGTCGAGCGCACGAAGTCGATCCTCGAGGATCTCTCTGGCTGCGCGATCAGGGGCTACCGTGCGGCCAGCTTTTCGATCGACGAGCGCAACCTGTGGGCGCTCGATGAGCTGGCCGAGGCGGGCTACCTGTACAGCTCGAGCATCAATCCGGTCAGCCATGACCACTACGGCATGCGCAGTGCGCCACGCTTTGCCTTCCGCCTCGAGGGCAAGCGCATCCCGGAGATTCCCG
>Ga0232062_1001286_pt1 | contig 9696 bp, 6 predicted proteins | sample LAC_MetaT_6_FD_165031 | JGI IMG/M metagenome (GOLD analysis project Ga0232062, IMG submission 165031) | Metatranscriptome of anaerobic ammonium oxidizing microbial communities from anammox membrane bioreactor (MBR) in UC Berkley... | ecosystem: Engineered > Bioreactor > Anaerobic > Unclassified ...
CGACTGGGAGATTTTTAAGCTGTTTGCCAAAAAAGTGAGCGAGCTGGCCGAAACGCACCTGCCGGAACCGGTGGTCGATCTGGTGGCCGCGCCGTTGCAACACGATAGCCCGGCCGAGATTGCTCAGCCCTCGGTGCGGGATTGGGCCAGGGGCGAATGCGACCCCATCCCCGGCATAACCATGCCGGCGCTCAAACTGGTGCAGCGCGATTACAAAAATCTGTACCGCCGCTTTGTTTCGTTTGGGCCGGCGGCGCGGGCGCAGGGCATCGGCGCGCACGGCGTTCACTGGCAAATTGACGATATGTACGACGAGTTGCTGCACACCCACCCCACCGTCCAATGGAACGGCCAAAAATTCCCGGCGCTCGACGATGTGAAAGACGCAGCCAACGTAATTTTGGCCCTGGCCCCGGAAACCAACGGCGAGGCGGCCTACCGCGCTTTTTTGTCGCACGAAAAAAAGGTAGGCCTGCCGCTGGCCGATCTGGGCGAAGCCGCTCGCAGCGTGCGCACCACGTTTGCCGATATTCAAACCCAGCCGCGCCGGCTGCTGACCAGCCCCTGCTGGAGCGGCATCATCAACAACGGCCGGGCCTACTCACCCTTCTGCCTCAACGTGGAACGGCTGGTGCCGTGGCGCACGCTGACCGGGCGGCAGCAGTTTTACCTTGACCACGAGGGCTACCTGGCTTTTGGCGAAAACCTGCCCACCTTTAAACCGGTCATCGATCCGCTGCTGTACGGCGACCTGAAAAATTCCAATCACGATGAGCAATCCATCGCCCTGAATTATTTGACGCCGCACGGCAAATGGCACATCCACTCCACCTACGGCGACACCCTGCGTATGCTGACTCTGTCTCGCGGCTGCGACCCGCTGTGGATGAACGATCAGGACGCCGCCGAAATCGGCGTGGCCGACAACGATTTTGTGGAAGCCTACAACGATCACGGCGTGGTGGCCACCCGGGCGGTGGTCAGCGCCCGCATCCCGCGCGGGGTGTGCATTCTGTACCACTCACCGGAGCGAACCATCGCCACACCCAAAAGCCCGCTGCGAAATTTCAGGCGGGCCGGCGGCCACAACAGCCTCACCCGCACCCGGCTCAAGCCGGTGCTGATGGTCGATGGCTACGGCCAGTTCACTTACGGTTTCAATTACTGGGGGCCAACCGGCGTCAACCGCGACACCTACGTGAAGGTGCGCAAAATGCCGGGCAAGGCGCAATACTAGGAGTCAGGAATCAGGAGTTAGGAGTTAGGGGGTGTTTTTCCCTAATTCCTAACTCCCAACCCCTAATTCCTCTGAACGTAACTACTTTTTTAAGGAGCAACCATGAACGTACGCGCCCAAATCTCAATGATGTTTCATCTGGATAAATGCATTGGCTGCCACACGTGCAGCATCGCCTGCAAAAACATCTGGACCGACCGGCAGGGCACCGAATATATGTGGTGGAACAATGTCGAAACCAAACCGGGCACCGGCTATCCCACCCAGTGGGAAGACCAGGACAAATACCAGGGCGGCTGGGAGTTGAACGGCAAACTCAAACCCCGCGCCACCGACAAAGTGCGCGGGCTGACCAACATTTTCCACCAGCCGCACCTGCCCACCATCGACGACTATTACGAGCCGTGGACCTACAAATACGAGGACCTGTTCAACGCGCCGCAGGGCGACGACCAGCCGACCGCCCGGCCCATCTCGCTGATCACCGGCGACGATATGGACATTAACGCCGGCCCCAACTGGGACGACGACCTGAGTGGTTCGCCGGTGTACGCCGCCAACGACCCCGACTTTGCCGACCTGACTCCCGCCGAGCGGCTGGCCTTTTTTGAAATGGAGCGAATGGTCTTTTTCTACCTGCCGCGCATTTGCAACCACTGCCTCAATCCCTGCTGCGTGGCCGCCTGCCCCTCCGGCGCGCTCTACAAACGCGGCGAAGACGGCATCGTGCTGGTCAATCAAAACATCTGCCGCGGCTGGCGCTACTGCATTTCGGCCTGCCCCTACAAAAAAGTGTACTACAACTGGCGCACCGGCAAATCAGAAAAATGCATCCTCTGCTTCCCCCGGCTCGAGAGCGGGCAGGCCCCGGCCTGCTTCCACAGTTGCGTGGGCCGTATCCGCTACCTGGGTGTGGTGCTGTACGATGCCGATAAAATCGAAGCGACCGCCTCCGCGCCGGACGACAAGCTGGTCGATTTGCAGCGGGACATGATCCTCGATCCGTTCGACCCGGCGGTCATCGCCCAGGCTGAAAAAGATGGCGTCCATTTCAGCGTGGTTGAAGCGGCGCAAAAATCGCCGGTGTACCGCTTTGTGAAAGAGTGGGGGCTGGCTCTGCCGCTGCACCCGGAATTCCGTACCCTGCCGATGCTCTTTTACATTCCGCCGCTGCTGCCGGTGCTGGGCCGCAACAACGGCGACACCTACCACGTAGATGAGGGCGGTGACTATTTTGGCTCGCTGGACAAGGCCCGCGTGCCGCTCAAATATATGGCCCGCCTCTTTACTGCCGGCAACGAGAAACAGGTGCGCACCGTGTACGAAAAGCTGCTGACCATTCGCCTGTACAAGCGGGCCGAGCAAGTGGGCGACATTGGTGCGGAAAAGGTGCAGGAGATGCTGCAAGCCACCGGCCTGACCGCCGACCAGTGCGAAGAAATCTACCGGCTCACCTCGCTGCCCACGTTTGAAGAGCGCTTTGTCATCCCGCCGATGCACCGGGAAGAGGGCATCGCGCTGATGGGCGATCCGTACACCTTCAAAGCCGAAACCGGCGTTGGCTTTAAAGATAAACCGGAACGAGGACTGTAAAAAGGAGTTAGGGGTTAGGAATCAGGAGTTAGGGCGATGTTTTTCCCTAAATCCTAAATCCTAATTCCTAACCCCTGATTTAGGAGACACCAATGGACAACCGCACAACCCAACGCATCTTTACTCTTTTTGGCGATTTGCTGGACTACCCCACCCCGGCGCTGGCCGACCAGGCGCAGGAATGCGCCGCCCGGCTGCTGCTCGATGCGCCGGAGCCGGCCAACCGGCTGGTTGATTTTATGGAATTTGTTCATGTCACCGAGCCGGGCTATCTGGAAGAAATCTACACCGGCACGTTTGATGTGAATCCGGCCTGCTACATTTTTGCCGGCTACATGCTCTTTGGCGAGAGCTTTGACCGGGGCAAATTTCTGGTGCGCTTGCAGGAGCGCTACCGCGAGCGCGGCTTCGAGTGGGGCCGGGAGCTGGCCGACCACATTCCGGTCATCCTGCGCTTTTTGGGCACGCTCCAACCCGGCGAAGAGCTGGCCCAAAATCTCATCGACAAGTGCCTGCTGCCGGTACTGCAAAAAATGCGCAGCAATTTTGACCCCGACGCGGCCCGGCTCAACCCCTACGCCGGGGTGCTGCGGGCGCTCATCGAAGTGCTGCTGCCGCTGGCGCAGGAGCCGCTCGATCTGGCGCAGTTGGTGGTGGATGGCCCGGCCGGTATGCGCGACCGGGAACAGCCGTTTTTGGGTGAGCGGGTACACTCTCTGGCCCAGCCGCCGCTAGAAATGGAATTCAGCATGTAGTCCCTGGTCATTTGTCATTTGTAAGTTGCGAGTGGTGAATGAGGCAGACTCAGCCTGTGGTGCGACAACAAAGAATGAAAGCTTAACTTATACCAGGTCAGGAGACCCTTAACCTAAAGGGCACAGGTCGCTTTGCTCAGGGCCTGTCCCGCATGTTTTAGGCGGGATGACATGCCTGAGCATTTCCCTAATTCCTGACTCCTGACCCCTGAATCCTGTTTTAAAGGAGGAATTTATGACCACCTCTCAACTACTTTACGGCGTGTTGCCCTACGTGGCGCTGGCCCTGGCCATTGTCGGGACAATCTGGCGCTATTTTGATAACCGCTTCTCCTACTCCAGCCTGTCGTCCCAGTTTTTGGAGAACCGGCAGCTATTTTGGGGATCGGTGCCGTGGCACTACGGCATTTTGTTTGTGTTGACCGGCCATCTGGTGGGGCTGCTGATTCCGCGCGGCGTGCTGCTGTGGAACAGCCACCCGCTGCGGCTGCTGGTGCTGGAAGTGTCGGCGCTGGCTTTTGGCCTGCTGACTCTGTGGGGGTTGCTGGCGCTCATTTACCGCCGGGCCACCAACAAAAAGGTGCGCATTGTCACCTCATGGATGGACTGGCTGCTGCTGCTGGCGCTGCTGGTGCAGGTGGTGGCGGGCGTGTGGACGGCCATCTTTTACCGCTGGGGGTCGAGCTGGTACGCCGGTTTTGCCGTGCCCTACCTGTGGTCGGTTTTTCTGCTGCGGCCGCAGATTGAGCTGGTGAGCAACCTGCCGTGGATGGTGCAAACGCACATCATCGGCGCGTTTGTGCTAACGGTGCTGCTGCCGTTTACCCGGCTGGTTCATTTTCTGTCGGCGCCGCTGGCGTACATCTGGCGACCGTGGCAGGTCGTCGTCTGGAATCGGCGCGCGCCGCGGAAAGCCTAAAAAAGAGATTTGGGGGGACACCCCCAACGCCCCCCGGCCTGACGGCCCGACCGTGGCAGGTCGTCGTCTGGAATCGGCGCGCACCGCGGAAAGCCTAAAAAAGAGATTTGGGGGGACACCCCCCAACGCCCCCCGGCCTGACGGCCCGGCCGTGGCAGGTCGTCGTCTGGAATCGGCGCGCACCGCGGAAGGCATAAGAATAGCGAATTGCGAATGGCGAAGGGCCAACGACCAATGACGAATGACAAGTGACCAATGACGAATGTCGAATGTCGAATGACGAATGACGAATGACAAATCCGGAGGAGGGATGATCGATGACGATGGATAACAAACCCCAATCATACACCGCGCTGGCAATGAATACCCTGGCGTTTACCGTGTGTTTTGCGGCCTGGATGCTCAACGGCGTGCTGGTCACATTTTTGGTAGACCGGGGCATTTTCCAGTGGAACGCGGCCCAAATTGGCTGGCTGATGGGCATCCCGGTGCTGACCGGCTCAATTATGCGTTTTCCGCTGGGCATTCTCACCGATAAATTTGGCGGCAAACCGATTTTCACCACCCTGCTGCTGCTGAGCGCCATCCCCATGTTCCTGCTCAGCACCGCCAATTCGTACACCGAATTTTTTATTTACAGCCTCGGCTTTGGGCTGACCGGCGCCTCGTTTGCGGTGGGCATCGCCTTCACCTCCGTCTGGTTTGACCGCGAACATCAGGGCACGGCGCTGGGTATTTTTGGCGCGGGCAACGCCGGCGCGGCGGTCACAACCATGCTGGCCCCCAGCCTGCTGCGCTGGCTGACCAACTACGGTGAAAATCTGGACAACTGGCGCAGACTGCCCGTGATTTACGCGGCGGCGCTGGCGCTGATGGCGGCGCTCTTTTTCTTTTTCACCCGCAACCGCAAACCAGTCGGGCAGCGCACCCTGCGACAGATGGTCAGCCCGCTCAAACACGTGCGGGTGTGGCGCTTTGGCCTGTACTATTTTCTGGTATTTGGCGGCTTTGTGGCCCTGTCGCAGTGGTTGGTGCCGTACTACGTTAACGTTTACGCCATGTCGATTGTGACCGCCGGCCTGCTGGCAACCACTTTCTCGCTGCCTTCCGGCGTGATCCGGGCGCTGGGCGGCTGGCTGTCGGACAAATTTGGGGCGCGGGCGGTGATGTATTGGGTGCTGGGGCTAACCGCGCTGGCCAGTTTTCTGCTCATTTTCCCCAAAATGGACATCGTCTCGCCCGGCAGCGGCGTGATGGCCAAGCAGGAAGGCATTGTCACCGCGGTGAGCGATACCGAGGTAAAAGTGGGCGACACGGTGTATACGCTCACCCCGCCGGCTGAGAAAAACTTCTCCGATAACGATCTGCTGCTGCTGCCGGTCATCAACACCTGGCAGGAGCCAAAGGTGCAGGTGGGCCAAAACGTGGCCAAACGCGAACTGCTGGCGCAGGGCGTTACCCACATCTATTTTCAGGCCAATGTCTGGATTTTCACGCTGTTGGTGTTTGTCATCGGCATCACAATGGGTATTGGCAAAGCCGCCGTGTACAAGTACATCCCCGATTATTTCCCGCAGGAGGTTGGCACCGTTGGCGGCACAGTGGGCGTAATTGGCGGGCTGGGCGGTTTTGTTTGCCCCATTATTTTTGGCTACCTGCTCAACGCCATCGGCCTGTGGACCACCACCTGGATATTCTTCTTCGGTGTGTCGCTGGTCTGCCTGGTGTGGCTGCATTTGGTGGTGCGCAGCCTGGCCAAAGTCGACTCGGTGCGGGTGCATCAAATGGCCATCGAACCCGTACCGCCGGCAGGTGTGGTCAAACCGGCTTCCCGCGCCCTGGCCAGCGAATAGCGAATAGCGAATGATAACTGACCAATGACAAAGAACAAAGGACAAATAATCTATGACAACGAGCGTTGAATTACCCGTTCCGGCGACCAAAAGCGGCCCAACCCTCACTCACTGGGATGTGGAAGACAGCCAATTCTGGGACAGCGCCGGTAAAAAGATCGCCAACCGCAACCTGTGGCTGTCTATTCCGGCGCTGTCGGCGGCGTTTGCCATCTGGATGTACTGGAGCATCATCACCGTGCAGATGAAAAACCTGGGCTTTCCCTTTACCACCGACCAGCTTTTTACCCTGGCCGCCATTGCCGGGCTGGCCGGAGCCACGCTGCGCATCCCCAATTCATTTATGATTGCCATTGCCGGCGGCCGAAACGTCATCGCCGTGACCACGGGGCTGCTGATCATCCCGGCGCTCGGCACGGGCTTGGCCCTGCAAAACCCGCAGACGCCCTATCTGGCCTTTGCAGTGCTGGCAGCGCTATCGGGGTTGGGCGGCGGCAACTTCGCCTCATCGATGTCCAACATCAATTTTTTCTTCCCCAAACGGATGCAAGGGTTGTCGCTGGGGTTGAACGCCGGGTTGGGTAACATTGGGGTGAGCATTATGCAGGTACTGCTGCCCTTTGTGATGACCTTTGCCCTGTTTGGTGCGCTGGGTGGCGCGGGGCTGGCCCTGCCGCAAGACATCGGCGGCAAAAGCGCCGGCACGCTGATTTACATCCAAAATAGCGGGCTGGTGTGGGCGCCCATTTTGCTGGTGCTCACCGTGGCGGCCTGGCTGGGGATGAACAACCTCACCGTGGCGACGCCCAATCTCACCTCAACCGCCGCGGCGGTGATCAAAATTTTGGGGTTGGTGCTGGTGGGGTACGTCGGCGCGACGGTGGGCTTGTGGCTGCTGCTGGGGTTGGGGCTGAGCATGTGGCTGGTGCTGCCCGTTACCATTGCGCTGACCGTGCTGTTGATGAAAGCGCTGCCCGGTGACATCCGGCTGAGTCTGAACAAGCAGTTTGCCATCTTCAAAAACAAGCACAACTGGATTATGACCTACCTGTACGTGATGACCTTCGGCTCGTTCATTGGCTTTTCGGCGGCGTTTCCGCTGCTGATCCGGGTGGTTTTTGGCGAACTGCCCGGCGGCGCACCCAACCCCAACGCGCCCAACCCGTTTGCCTACGCCTGGCTGGGGCCGCTGGTCGGCTCGGTGGCCCGGCCCATCGGCGGCTGGCTGTCCGATAAAATTGGCGGGGCCAAAGTAACGCAGTGGGATACGGTGGTGATGATTCTGGCCACAGTCGGTGTGGCGATTTTTGTCACCCTGGCCGGCGCATCGAGCCAGCCGGAAACCTATTTTCTGCCGTTCCTTATCCTGTTCCTGATTTTGTTTATCACCACCGGCATTGGCAACGGCTCCACCTTCCGCATGGTGCCGATCATCTTTAAACCGGCCGAGGCCGGGCCGGTGCTGGGCTGGACATCGGCGGTGGCGGCCTACGGCGCGTTCATCATCCCCAAAGTGTTTGGCCAGCAGGTCGATGCCGGCACGCCGGAGGTGGCGCTGTACGGTTTTGCCATTTACTACTTTACCTGCCTGCTGCTCAACTGGTACTACTACGCCCGCCGCGGTGCGGAAATTGAATGCTGAAAAACTGCATCGGCCAATCTCTTGACAACACCCGCAGTGAGCTTAAAATAACCCTCGTTGCCGCCGATTCCCTCTCTGCCCCGGACAAAGCCGCAAGGCGGGGAGCAAACAAAACCCAACGAGGTGACTGTATGCAAGAAGTTGTGCAAGATATTGACCGCTGGCAGGAAACAGATACGCCCATTGCGCTGGCTACGGTGGTGCAAACCTGGGGCTCCGCACCGCGAAAAGTCGGCGCAAAAATGGCGCTCACGCCCGGCAACCAGATCAGCGGCTCGGTGAGCGGCGGCTGTGTGGAAGGGGCGGTGTTTGAGGAAGGCGTCCGGGCTTTGAAAAAACAGCGGCCCAAACTGCTGCATTTTGGCGTGGCCGATGAAACCGCCTGGGATGTTGGCCTGGCCTGCGGCGGCACCATCGAGGTGTTTGTTGAGCCGCTCGACAGCCCCACCTATCATTTTATGCGCGAACTGCTGGCGCAGGACGCGGCCGGGGCGGTGATCACCGTTATCCGCGGGCCTGAGCCGCTGCTGGGGCGCAAACTGGCCGTCAGCCGCGCCGGGGGCCGGCTGGGCACGCTCGGCGACCCGGCGCTGGATGAGCAAGCCATCTCCGCCGAAGCTGCCGCCCGGCACTCCCAGCGGGTTCAATTGGCCAACGAGGTGGAAGTTTTTATCGATGTGGTGCGGCCGGCGCTACGGCTGGTGCTGGTTGGTGGGGTGCATATTGCGGTGGCGCTGACCAGCCTGGCCAAAATTCTGGGCTATCGAACCATCATTGTTGACCCTCGCCGCGCGTTTGGCAGCGCCGAACGCTTTCCGCACGCCGACGAACTGGTGCAGGCCTGGCCGGATGAAGCGTTTGAGCAGGTGGCGCTCACCCCGGAAACGGCGGTGGTGCTGCTCACCCACGATCCCAAAATTGATGACCCGGCGCTCAAAATTATTCTCAACCGGCCCGTTTTTTACGTGGGCGCGCTGGGCAGCGTCAGCACTCACGCCAAACGAGTGGCCCGGCTGCGGGCCGACGGCATCACCGAAGCCCAACTTGAACGCATCCACGCGCCGGTTGGCCTTGACATTGGTGCCTCCACCCCGGAAGACATCGCCCTGTCCATTTTGGCCGAGGTGGTTAAAACCCACGCCGGCAAGTGATGGACAGTTAATTCTCATTCCCCACGCCCTGCTCCAGTAAAAATTGATGGATGGCCTCCGCCGCCAGCCGGTGACCGGCCGCCGTCCAATGTTGATCGTGTTGAAAATGCAGCGGTGGCGTTTCCGGCTGGGCCGCGGCCTGCCGAAATATGGGCAGCAAATCCAGGTGCGAAATATTTTCCCGCTGCAAAAAATCGTTCAGCCGCCGGTTGGGCGCATCCAAATCCCAGACCAGCGATTGCAACGCCGGGTTGTGAGCAACGGTTTGATCCCACTGCGCCGGGTATACCTGTTCCGGCGCGGCAACCAGCACCACTACCAGTTTTGAGCCGCGTTTGGCCACTTCATCGCGCAGCCCGCTGAGGATGGCCTCCGTCAGTGCCCAGGCAGCTTCAAATTCCGGCGAGGGCGGATTTTGGTAGACAAAAAACGGAATGGGTGTGGTGGGGTTGGTGGCCCGAATGACAGCCTCGCCGCCCAAAATGCCGCTGCGGCCCACCGCCTGCACCACGGCCGGAATATCGCGCAGGTAAGGCATCACAAAGC
>Ga0232062_1037705_pt1 | contig 9660 bp, 9 predicted proteins | sample LAC_MetaT_6_FD_165031 | JGI IMG/M metagenome (GOLD analysis project Ga0232062, IMG submission 165031) | Metatranscriptome of anaerobic ammonium oxidizing microbial communities from anammox membrane bioreactor (MBR) in UC Berkley... | ecosystem: Engineered > Bioreactor > Anaerobic > Unclassified ...
AACCGAGAAAGACGGAACGGCAAAAGGGCTGATCGTAGGCTTCCTGGCCGGCAGCATTGTAGGCGCGGTGACGGCTTTGCTGTTTGCCCCCATGACCGGGCGCGAGCTCAGAGAGGACCTTAAAAAGCGCGGCGACGAGTTGACCGGCGAAGCCGAGGAATACCTCGCCCAGGCGCGCAAACGAGCCGTAGATATCATTAATGAAGGCAAGAAGCGCTCCGAAACGCTGGTAACCGATGCCCGCAAGCGGGCCGAATCCCTCATGGATGACGCCCAGAAGATCATGGACGACGCGCGCAGCAAGGTTTCGGAAAAGCGAACACCATCGCAGTCGTGACTCGGCATACCACATGGAGTTGCAGGCTGTAAGGTGTCACGGCCGGGCCATGACAGCGGCTTGTGTTGGTTGGCGTAACAAACTCGTGGCCCGCTGACAAGGGGCAAGATGTGCGAAAAACGCTCGCAATCGCAGTCTTAGGACAAAACTGAACCACAAAGACACGGAAACACGAAGCCACACCAGAGTAGTGAACCTCCGTGCCTTTGTGTTCCGTGGTCTCGGTCTCAATCAACCCCAGGATAATTTGTGGAAACTCTCCGCTCCATCATCGAACTCATCGCGCTGATCAGTGTCTCGGCGCTCTGCATCTATCTGATCGTGGTCCTCGTGCGCGTCAAGGACCTGCTGGCCCTTCTGCACAAAGACCTGGGAGAGATCGGCGAGAAGGCCAAACCTGTGCTGGAAAACCTGGAAACGATCACCGACCGCATGAAGTCGGTTTCGGAGAAGGTGGATGATCAGGTCGGCCTGGTCAGGGGTTCGCTGGAATCCGTCAAACAGGCCGCGGACAACTTCGTCGCCCTCGAAGAGCGTCTGCAGTCCAGCATCGAGGAACCCGTCATGCGCCTGGGAGCCATCCTGGGTGCCGTGGTGAATCGGGTGGCCTCATTCTTTGGCGGCACGCGAACAACGTAGGGAAATCCGAAATACGAATATCTGATGGGAATATGGGGGAAGATCGGCGGTATGATCTTGAACAGCGGGCTGAGGAATGTGCCAGAAGGGTGGGAGCCTTTGTCACCAGACTGCCTCGGACCATCACGAACATCGAATACAGTGGGCAACTGGCGAGGGCTTCAGCGTCGATTGGAGTGAACTATATTGAGGCAAACGAAGCGGTGGGAAAGAAGGACTTCTTTCTTCATTTGAGGGATTAGTAAGAAGGAATCAAAGGAAAGTCGATATTGGCTCAGGCTTGTTCAATGCGATCCGAAGGATGAGGACGAGAGGAGAGCGCTCATTCAGGAAACGACAGAATTGATGAGAATATTTGCCGTGATCATTCAAAAGTCCGCGTAACCAGGCCTTTGGAATTTCGTGCTTAGAATTTGTTTGGAATTTAGAGATTAGAATTTCGTATTTTTTCCTTCATCGTGACGAACAAGGCTGTAAATCCTCTCGAGGAGATTCACCGTGTCTTCCCCCCAAAAAGACTATCCATCTGACAAGATCCGCAACATTGCCCTGATCGGCCACGGCGGGGCCGGAAAAACCTCCTTCACGGAAGCCCTCATGTTCACCGCCGGAGCGTCCACACGGCTGGGCAAGGTGGACGACGGCTCGACGATTTCGGACTACCACCCCGACGAAGTTGAACGGAAAATATCGATCAATGCATCCCTCCTGCACTGCGAATGGCAGGGAACAAAACTGAATATCCTGGACACCCCGGGATATTCTGATTTTACAGGGGAGGTCCTGTCTGCCCTCCGCGTCGCCGATACGGCTGTCCTGTTCCTGAAATCGGTGGAAGGCGTGGAAGTGGGCACGGAAATCGTCTGGGGATATGCAAGGGAGTCCGGCATCCCCGCCGTCATCGTGGTCAACAAGCTCGACAACGAGAATGCCGATTTCGACCGCGTGCTTGCCGCCGCAAGAGAACGCCTGAGCCACGATGGTACGGTGGTCCAGTTCCCCGCAAACCAGGGCCTGACGTTCGATTCGATCGTGGATGTCCTGCGGATGAAGATGTTCCGCTATGCAAGGGACGGATCAGGGAAGCATGAGGAGGTCGATATTCCCGACGAATACAGGGAACGGGCCGCGGCTCTGCACGAGGAGTTGATTGAAAAAATCGCGGAGACGGATGAAGACCTGATGAACAAGTTCTTCGACGAAGGCACCCTGCACGAAAAAGAACTGCGCGAAGGACTGCATAAAGCCATGCTCGAGCGCAAGATCTTTCCCGTGCTCTGTGTATCGGCGGGATTGAACATTGGGCTCGCCCCGTTCATGGACTTCATCGTGAACCACTCCCCCGCGCCTGCTGAGCGGGGCCCGGTCAAAGCCGTCAACGTCCAGTCCAACGAAGAAATTCTGGTCAGTCCCGATCCTTCCGGCCACCCGGCCCTGTTCGTGTTCAAGACCGTGTCCGAACAGCACGTGGGCGAGTTGTCGTTCTTCCGCGTGTACTCAGGGACGATCACGGCCGGAATGGACCTCACGAACGAATCCAATGGAAAGGCCGAGAGGCTCGGACAGATCTTCGTTATGAACGGCAAGGACCGGAAGGAGGCCTCAAAGCTCCAGGCCGGCGACATCGGCTCGGTAGTCAAGCTGCGCGATACGCATACGAACAACACGCTCAGCAGCAAAGCCCTCCCGGTCGTGTTTCCGCCCATCGTGTTTCCCGACCCGGTCATCCGCATGGCCATCCGCTCCAAATCGAAAGGCGATGAAGACAAGATCGCAACCGGCCTCCATGCCCTGCACGAAGAAGATCCGACGTTCCTTGTGCAGGTGGATGGACAGCTTTCGCAGACGGTCATCGCGGGGCAGGGGGAACTGCATCTGCTGATTGTCACCAAACGGCTCAAGGAAAAGTACGGCGTCGAGGTGGATCTCGTGGAGCCGAAGATCCCCTACAAGGAGACCATTAAAGCCGTGGCTCCGAGCGTCGAGTACAAGCATAAGAAGCAGTCGGGCGGACGCGGGCAGTTCGGGCATGTGTATATCAAGATCGAGCCCTTGCCGCGCGGGGCCGGATTCGAATTTGTCGATGCGATTGTGGGCGGCGTGGTTCCGGGGCGCTTTGTGCCCGCGGTGGAGAAGGGGATCAGGGATGTTCTGCAAAAGGGCGTTCTGGCAGGGTACGAGATTGTGGATGTGAAGGTCACGCTTTTCGACGGTTCCCATCATTCGGTGGATTCCGATGAACTCTCATTCAAGATTGCCGGCTCCATGGCCTTCAAGAAAGGCTTCATGGATGCGCGCCCGGTGCTTCTTGAGCCCATTAGCGAGATCGAAGTCATCGTGCCCGAAGAATACATGGGCGACGTGATGGGGGATATCTCGGGACGGAGAGGACGCATTCTCGGAATGGAAACCGAGGGGCCATTTCAGAAGATCAAAGCCCTCGTCCCCATGGCCGAGTTGCACAAGTACTCCACCATTCTGCGCTCCATGACCCAGGGGCGGGGGTTGTATCGTTCGAAGTTCTCGCACTACGACGAGCTCCCTCGCGAACTGGCGGAAAAGGTCATTGCCGCATCGGAGAAGGCGAAGGTGGAGGCTGAGTAAGGGCTCGGAGGAAGAGTAACCACAGAGACACAGAGACACGGAGACACGGAGACACGGAGGTACCAAACTCAGTGTCCTTTGTGCCTCCGTGGTTTCCTTATCGCACGGCGACAACGGAGGTGCCAAACTCAGTGATCCTTTGTGCCTCCGTGGTTTCCTTATCGCACGGCGACAGGGAGGTACCAAACTCAGTGCTCCTTTGTGCCTCCGTGCCTCCGTGGTTTCCTTATCGCACGGCGACAGGGAGGTACCAAACTCAGTGGTCCTTTGTGCCTCCGTGCCTCCGTGGTTTCCTTATCGCACGGCGACAGGGAGGTACCAAACTCAGTGGTCCTTTGTGCCTCCGTGCCTCCGTGGTTTCCCTATCGCACGGCGACAGGGAGGTACCAAACTCAGTGGTCCTTTGTGCCTCCGTGCCTCCGTGGTTTCCCTATCGCACGGCGACAGGGGGTACTAAACTCAGTGTTCCTTTGTGCCTCCGTGCCTCCGTGGTTTCCTTATCGCACGGCGAATGGGACACGGAATACAGCCCTCCATCCCCGTAAAGCCCCATCCCACAAACATTTACTTGATTCATACCCCAAATCTCCCTATAATTCTGCGCTTATGAAGCGTCTCTTCTCCCCCTGGAGATCTGCCTACATACAGACGTTCAAACACCCGAAAAAATCCGGAAAATGCCTGTTCTGCAGGATGGCCAGGGAGAGGAGGGATGCGAAGAATTTCATCGTTTATCGGGGAAGACATGCCTTTGTTGTCATGAATCTGTATCCGTACAACAGCGGCCATGTGATGATCGTCCCTTATAAACACACGGATACGATTGAAAAACTGGGGAACGAAGAACAGTCCGAGATTCTCTCCCTCACGGCAAGGGCCCAGAAGGCCCTTCGCAGGCTGAACAAACCCCACGGTTTCAATTTTGGTGCCAACTTCGGCCGCGTTGCCGGCGCAGGCATCGATGACCATGTGCATTTTCATCTGGTCCCGCGCTGGAACGGCGACACGAATTTCATGCCGGTTTTGGCCGACACGAAAATGATATCGGAGGAGATGAGGAAGACGTGGGAAGGGCTGAAAAAGGGCTTTGGATGAGCTTTTGGACGCGAGACGCAAGACGTAAGAAGTGAGACGTGGCTATTGTGAATCAAGAAAGGGGGGTGTTTTGTGGTTCGCGAAAAACCGCACAAGAAACTGAGATTATGGCAGAAGATTATGGATCTTGTTGTTGCGATCTACCAGTCGACACAACACTTTCCGAAAGAAGAGGAGTACGGACTGAAAGCGCAGTTGAGAAGGGCGGCGGTATCCGTTCCTTCGAACGTGTCGGAGGGGCCTTCCAGGAAATCGAAGAAAGACAAGTTGCATTTTCTGAATATGGCACAGGCTTCACTGAGTGAGATTGACGCTCAATTGGAGGTCTCTGACAGGTTAAGATTTCTCCCGAATCCAGAGGCTGAGAAAGCGTACGAATTATTGACAGATGTTGAAATGATGCTCAATGGGTTGATGCGGAGCATTCGTGACTAAACCCAGCCACGTCTCGCGTCTTGCGTCTCACGTCTTGCTAGGTAGGTGAATGGCTTTGTTTCTCAGAACCATCCTCATATTCCTCCTCCTCATCCCCACCCTGTCGGTGTACTCTCAGGACGGGCTTCGTTCCAGGGCCGAGGAGGCCCTCAAGCGCATGTCCGGCGAGGAGATCGACGCCAAACTGGGCGAAATGGGCATGACGCGCTGGGAGGCCATCAGGCGTGCGCAGGATCAGGGCATCACGCTCGAACAGTTCCTGCAGGCAACGGATAAGCGCCCGCTCCGTCCCGACGAGAGGAGCCGTGATACCGTGCGGGTGGGCAGATTGCAGGATCTGGTACAGCCGCGGGCCGACGAAGGGGAGAAGAAGAAAGTCCGCAAAGTCTATGTCCCCGGTTTCACGAACCGCTTCGGTGTCGACAGCACGATCGTCCCGTTCGGCTTCGATATATTCGCCTATCCCGCCTCCACCTTCGAGCCCGTCCTGAACATGGCCACGCCGCCCACGTACGCGCTCGGACCGGGCGACGAGATCGTGATCACCGTCTGGGGTGAAACCAAGCTCTATCACCAGCTCGATGTGAACAGGGAAGGCAACGTCATCGTGCCGGATGTCGGACCCGTGAGCGCGAACGGTCAGACCATCGAGCAGTTCCGCGAACGGCTCCTGCGGCGGATGAGCGAGGTATATTCAGGTCTCAACAACGGTCGCCCGGGCGCCAACACGTTTCTGGATGTTTCGCTCGGCAAGCTCCGTACCATCCAGGTTTTTGTCCTCGGCCTCGTCAAGCAACCAGGCGGCTACACGCTTTCGTCCATGTCCACTGTCCTCCATGCCCTGTATCTGGCCGGGGGACCGACAGTGGAAGGGGGATTGAGAAACATCGGAATTGTCAGGGCGGGACGCAAAAACATGACGGCCGATCTCTACGAGTATCTTGTGACGGGAAACCGCACCGGCGACGTCAGGTTGCAGGACGGGGATGTCGTCTATGTTTATGCGGCGGCCAAACGCGTGGCAATTATAGGCAATGTGGTCCGTCCGGCCATCTATGAGCTGGGCGAAAAAGAGACCCTGAAGGATCTTCTGGAAATGGGCGGAGGCACCCGGTTTAACACCGATTTTCGCAGGGTCCACATTGAGCGCGTTGTTCCGTTTGACCAGCGCGACAAATATCCACAGGGCATGCTCGATATCGACGTGAGCTTCAGGTCCCTTTCCGAGTTCAGGAATGCCTCCACGCCCCTCGAGGATGGCGATATCGTGTCCGTCTATCGCATGACCACCCTGCCGGAGAACCGCGTATTTATCACCGGCAGTGTCAACAAGCCCGGCCCGTTTGCCTATCGGTCCGGAATGCGCATCAGCGACCTGATTGCCGATGCCGACAGTCTGGCTCGCGGCACCTTCATGGATCGGGGGCTATTGTTCAGAATGCTTCCCAATTTGCGGCGCCAGACCATGTCCTTCAGCGTTCAGGGTGTCATGGAGAACCATCCTGGGGACAATCTGGAGCTGGCCAACGAGGACAGCGTGGTGTTGTTCAGAGAGAAGGAATTCCGGCCTGTCCGCAGTGTCGCGATCAGTGGTGCCGTGGCCGTGCCCAATTACTATACTCGTCACGAGGGCATGACTGTCCACGACCTGGTTCTGGTCGCCGGGGGACTCATGGAGGATGCGGCATCGACGGGCTGGGAGATTTCGCGGATCGATACCACGGAGCTGGGAGTTTATACGCGGGTCATCAAGCTGAACGAGCCCTTCGATTATTCGTCTGATGCCGGTGCCGGCAGAGTCGAGCTTCGGGATTTCGATTACGTGTTTGTGCCGTCCGATCCGAAGTTCACCGTTCAGAAGTTTGTCGATATCGGTGGTTACGTCATGTATCCTGGTCCGTATCCGATCCGGTACGAGGGCGAGCGTTTGGCGGACATTATTCAGAGGGCTGGAGGGCTGAGGCCCGGCGCGTATCTCGAGGGTTCGCGGTTTTACCGTCGCGGGGGCTATGCGGATTCCATTCAGACCGGTCAGATTCCCATTGATTTCCGCAAGGCGGTGGGCGATCCAAATTCACGCGACAACGTTGTGTTGTATGAGAACGATTCGATATACATTTCGTATTTCGAAGATGTTGTTCGTGTCTTTGGCGAGGTGTTTGTGCCGTCGGCAATCTTGTATAAGGAAGGGGAGGATGAGGATTACTACATAGAGCAGGCGGGCGGCTTGAAGGACGAAGCCGACGAGAGCCGCATCTACGTCATGCTTCCCGGCGGCAAGAAGTGGGAGAAGGGGGACATTTTGCCCGGTAGTGCCGTGTATGTGCCGAAGAGGGTTGAGAAGGAAGATAAAACGCTTCCCGTTCTCCGCGACCTGGCGACAATCTTAGCAAGCCTCGCGGCGATCACGATAGGAATCATACAGGTTACCAAGTGAGGAGCGGGCAGAAAGCCGGAGCCATCGTCCCGTTCCGATGCGGTTTACTGGGAAGGCTCATGACAAAACAGAAAAAGGAAAACAACAAACCGAAATGAAAAATCAAAAAGAAAAGAGAAACGTTTGGGCATGATGAGGTCCCGGATCTGATGTCAATCGCCGGAACTGTGTTACTCCTTCTTTTTGTTGTTTGATTGTTTTATTGAACCAAATGGGATCTTGATCGGGATTGCTTCACATTTGCCCCCTGGCCCGCGAAATCGAGGGGGCGCGGGGAGGGAGTCTTGGATCCCCGGTAATTGATTTGGATGATGGTTGCAGTAACTGATGGTCATAGAGAAGAGAGTGGTAGTAATTCCTTTGGCGTGCGTTTCGATTTCGCCGTCCTTTTCCCGCTCTATAAAAGGCTATGGATAGCGGGATCCCGCACAGCGGGACTTTTCGTCGATTTTCTTTGGACGAGCAAAGAAAATCGACACGCCGTAGGCACGAGTTCTATCGAAGAGAAAGCAGACCAGCGGTAGCAAACAGAGGCCAATAACCAAATAACCAATTTAACCATTGGGGGGATACCATCATGGGCATGACCTTCATCGAGGGGAGCATAGAGGGACCGACCGGAAAAGACCGGCGGGTCCGGTTTCTTGTTGACAGCGGGGCAACCTATACCTTGCTTGGGGAGGAGCATTGGAGGGCCGTTGATCTTGTCCCTGTTCGGGAAATGGATTTCACGCTTGCGGATGGAACCGTGATACAGCGGAAGGTCTCCGAGTGTCGCATCGTGTTGCCGCAGGGGAGCGGTCACACGCCTGTCATTCTGGGCGAGGAGGGCGATGAATCGTTGCTGGGGATGGTGACGTTGGAGATTCTCGGATTGAAGCTCGATCCGTTTCGCCGCACCCTCGAGCCAATGAAGATGATGCTTGCGAGGGGATGGTAGAAAATGGTTTCAGGTTTCGAGTTTCAGGTTCCGAGGTTCGGCGGCTTGCTGGGTGGAAGTGCTGAATCATGGGATCTTGATGAAGAGTGCATGATAGATGCCCCATAGCCCGCGAAATCGATGAGTAACGAGGCTCATGACAAAACAGAAAAGGGAAAACGACAAACCGAAATGAAAAATCAAAAATAAGATAGAAAACTCTTGGGCGTGGTCGGGTCGATGGATCTGATGTCGAGTGCTGGAACCGTGCCCTTTCTTTTTTCCTTTTGCTGTTTTATTGCTTTTTGATTTTTGCAGTTTGCTTTTTAACATCTGTAATGACAAAAAACCAGGACATACAAGCCTTAACTGAGGACCAGGAAAGTTCCATAGATTGGGTAGAGCTGATCTCAGTTCTCCGGAGATCGTGGAAACTCATCGCCATCGCAAGAAGCAAGAACGTCGATTATTGATTAAATTCTGATGAAACAAGGGGGAGGCGGTGAGTCAGACACTCATACGAATTGGTAAGCCGATAGACAATGGGGACGTCCGAATCTCAGACCACGGTTACGATGAGTTGTCGTCGGAGAACATTCTCGTCGCTGAATTGATCGACGGGGTCAAGAAGGGTGTTGTCGTTGAGGATTATCCTGATTATGCGAAAGGTCCTTGTGTCTTGGTGCTCCAATCGAGTTTCGACGGCCGGCCAGTTCACGTTGTCTGGGGCATCCCGAAAGGGAAGAGTGGACCTGCGGTGCTCGTGACGGCTTACAGGCCAACCAAAGACAAGTGGAGCGATGATTTCTTGAGGAGGAAGCGATGATGAAGAGAGTACATACAAAGCTTGTGCACGAGGGAAAATATGTTGCCGAAGTTGATGTGGAGTTGGTGGAAACCGATGATGCGTGGTCTCCGTACTTGTCTGTAGAAGATGCTCAGAAGATTGATGACGTTCGCGAAGCGTTACGTCAGGGGGATATTGGCAAAGCATCACTGTTGGCACGTGTCTTCACGCTGACACCGGTATCTCGTCCGGGCCCCTAGCCCCCGAAATTTCGGCGGCTTGCTGGGTGGAAGTGCTGAATCATGGGATCTTGATGAAGAGTGCTTGATAGACGCCCCTTAGCCCGCGAAATCGATGGCGGAGTAACGAGGCTCATGACAAAACAGAAAAGGGAAAACGACAAACCG
>Ga0232062_1095938_pt1 | contig 9623 bp, 9 predicted proteins | sample LAC_MetaT_6_FD_165031 | JGI IMG/M metagenome (GOLD analysis project Ga0232062, IMG submission 165031) | Metatranscriptome of anaerobic ammonium oxidizing microbial communities from anammox membrane bioreactor (MBR) in UC Berkley... | ecosystem: Engineered > Bioreactor > Anaerobic > Unclassified ...
CGGCTATACTGTTGGCATGTCGCCCGTATTTTTTCAGACGCAAGCCGCACTGCGCGAATGGTTCCTGCGCCATCATGCCGATACGACGGAATTGTTTATCGGTTTTTATAAAAAGGGCGCGCCGCAGCAGGGCATCGCTTATCCACAGGCATTGGACGAGGCGCTGTGTTTCGGCTGGATTGACGGCGTGCGCAAAAGCATTGACGCGACGCGCTGGATGATTCGTTTCATCCCGCGCAAGCCGAAAAGCATCTGGAGCGCGGTGAATTTGAAACGCGCGGCGGAATTGGAACGCGCGGGAATGATGCAACCCGCCGGTCTCGCCGCGTTTCACGGACACGACAAGAAACGCACCAGACAGTACTCGTTCGAGAACCGACCGCAAACGTTGAACGCGGCGGACGAAAAAAAATTTCGCGCGGACAAAAAGGCGTGGACGTGGTTCCACGCGCAAGCGCCGTCGTATCAACGCGCGGCGCTTTGGTGGGTCGTGAGCGCGAAACAGGACGCAACCCGCGCGCGACGATTGGACGCGCTGATTGCGGACTCGCGCGCGGGCGTGCGCGTAAAATCATTGCGCCCTTATCTGGGAAAATGAAACCGAGAGCCAATCCGCTTTACATTGTTCAAAACGCTTTGCACGCCGCGCAGCGGGACGAGAGCGCGAAACACAAACGCGTCGCGGAAGCGGGCTTGTCGCCGCAGATGGCGGAATTGCGCGCGTTTCAGGTGGAACGCATTCGCGCGACGTATCGCGATTTTGCCGCGCAGAAACAGTACGCCGCGGCGCTGGATTTTTTCACGAACGATTTGTACGCGCCGCGCGATTTTTCGCAGCGCAATCACGACGCGCAGCGCGTGCACGCGTTCTTGCAAAAATTTCTTCCCGCCGAAATGTTGAAACTTGCCGCCGACGCCATCGCGTTGACGCGGCTCAGCGACGCGCTGGACGAAAAGCTGGCGACGATTTTGCAGCAGGACCTCGCGTTCCAAAATAATCTCACGCCCGCGTTGTATGCCGAAGCGTATCGCCGTTCTAAAAACGTCCGCGCGCGCGAACAACAAATTGATTTGCTCGTGACCGTGATGCGAGATTCCGCCGATACCGCGCGCATGCCGTTGACGGGCGTGGCGTTAAAGCTGGCCAAGGGGCCCGCGCACGCGGCGGGGTGGCACGAACTCTATGCGTTTCTGGAACGCGGGTATCACGCGTTCGCGCAAGTGAAACAGCCCGCACGATTTTTGGAAGCCATCGAGGACCGCGAGAATGAGATTATGCGCCGGATTCTCGCGGGGGCGGCGGCGCCGTTTCGGATATAGTGCGCGCTTGCAATTCCTTGGCGAATTTCAAGGTTGCAAGATTATCCCCATGTTTCCCAAGTTTTTAAAGGAATGAATTTTCAATGCTTGTGCCGCATCCGATTCCGTATCAAGGCAGCAAGCGCATCTTGGCAAGCGCGATTCTGTCGTTTTTTCCGTCGTATGTGGAACGTTTGGTTGAACCGTTCGCGGGGTCGGGCGCGCTATCGCTCGCCGCCGTCGCATCCAAGCGCGCCGAAAATTTCCATTTAAACGACGTGAATGAATCGCTCGTACGGCTCTGGCAGGAAATTTTCGAACGTCCTCAAACGCTCGCAGACGGTTATGAAACTTTATGGCGGCGACAGATCGGGCGCGAGCGTGAATTTTATACTGAGGTGCGGCGCGCATTCAACCAAACGCATCAGCCCGCCGACTTTTTGTATTTGTTGGCGCGCTGTGTAAAAGCGTCGGTGCGTTACAACGCGTATGGCGAATTCAACCAGAGCCCCGACAATCGCCGCAAAGGGCGACATCCGGATAACATGCGCCACGATATTTTGGCAACCTCCAGACTCTTGGCTGGACGCACGATTTTGAGCAGCCAAGATTATGGCACGCTATTGACACAAGTAACCGTCACCGATTTGGTGTATCTGGACCCGCCGTATCAGGGAGTCTCGCAACGGCGCGACGCGCGGTACGTAACTCAAGTTCAATTTCATGAATTTGTACAGGCGCTCTACAGTCTGGTCGAACGCGAGATTCTATTCATCGTCAGTTATGATGGAAGGCGCGGGGATAAGGTGTATGGCAACGGAATGCCAAAAGACTTGAATTTGCGCCACATCGAAATACGCGCGGGACGTTCGACAACCTCGACATTGTTGGGCGGCAAGGATATTACATACGAGTCGTTGTATTTGTCGCCTGCGCTGATTCGGGAGTTAAAGATTGGTGCGGAAAAGAAATCTGCACACCTGTCAACCCAACCAACGCAACTTGATTTGCCCCTTATCGCCGCGTAATGGAAAACAACGCAATCCCCGCTGAACTTGTCAAGCGTTTACAATCTGTCAAAAATAAACGCGCGCGTGGTGATTGACCACATCATCGCGCATGGATTTATCACAACCGAAGACTTGCAAAAATACGGATATAATCATCCTCCACGTGCGGCGCGTGATGTGCGTGAGGCAGGAATTCCGCTCGAAACCTTTTTTGTTGAATCAAGCGATGGACAAAGAATCGCAGCATACAGGCTTGGTGACCCGAGACAGATTCGACATGGAAATCTCAAAGGGCGCGGTGTTTTTAGTAAAAAACTCAAAAAGCAACTATATCAACTGCAAAATGGGCGATGTGCAATTTGTGGCGGACAGTTTGCGCTGCATGAATTACAGGTTGATCATCGAATTCCGTATTTGGTGACGGATGGTAATGGAGAGCTGAAAGAAAATTCTGCTGATTACATGTTGCTGTGTGCCGTTCACAATCGTAGCAAGTCGTGGTCTTGTGAACATTGTCAAAATGGAAAGCAAGACAAGGACGTTTCGGTTTGTGCGATATGCTATTGGGCGAGCCCCGAAAACTATTCACATGTCGCCATGCAACAGGAACGACGCGTAGAAATTACTTGGCAAGGCAATCAAGTTCGCGAGTATGAAAAATTGAAACGTGACGCAAAGAAACAAAAATCTAATGTTCCTGACTATATAAAGAGTCTGCTACGTGGTATGTTTGGTAAAAAATAAAAAAGAACGGGCGCTGAAATCTTCAGCGCCCGTTTTGTTTTCCACATTTACGGTTTCAACACCGCCCCCTCATTCGCTTGACTCACCAGCGCGGCGTATCTTGCCATGACGCCGTGCGTGTAACGCGGTTCGGGCGCGCGCCAATCTTTTTTCCGCGCGTCTAGTTCCGCGTCCGTCACTTCTACGCGCAGCGCGCGCTGGTTCACGTCAATCACGACCATATCGCCTTCTTGCAGCAAGCCGATGGGCCCGCCGACATACGCTTCGGGCGCGACGTGTCCAATCATCAAACCGCGCGTCGCGCCGCTGAAACGGCCGTCCGTAATTAACGCGACCTCTTCGCCCAATCCTTGCCCCACAATGGCGGCGGTCACGCCCAACATCTCGCGCATTCCGGGACCGCCGCGCGGACCCTCGTAACGAATTACGACCGTGTCGCCCGCATAGATTTTGCCTTGCGTCACCGCATCCATCGCATCCTCTTCACGATTGAAAATGCGCGCGGGGCCGCGATGATACGGGCGTTCATGGCCCGCGACTTTGACCACCGCGCCGTCGGGCGCGAGATTGCCTTTCAAGATGACGAGCCCGCCCGTCGGTTTCAACGGCTGGTCGAGCGGACGAATCACGACTTGGCCCGCGGCTTCGTGCGCGTTGTTTGCTTCTTGCGCGTACGTGTTGCCCGTCACCGTCAACGTATCGCCTTGTACGTAACCGCCATCGAGCAATCGTTTCGCAATCACGGGAATGCCGCCCGCGCGGTCCACTTCTACCGCCGTATATTTTCCGCCCGGCACGAGGTCCGCCATCAACGGCGTGCGCGCGCTGATGGGGTCGAAATCGTCAATGCTCAACGGCACGCCCGCTTCGTGCGCCAGCGCGAGCAGATGCAGCACCGCGTTCGTCGAGCCGCCGGTCATTGCCACGCAGGCAATCGCATTATCGAACGCGGCGCGCGTGAGAATGTCGCGCGGCTTGATGTCGCGTTTCAACGTTTCCAGCGCCAGCGCGCCGATATTGCGCGCGACCTCTTGTTTGCGCGGGTCAACGGCTGGCACGCCGTTCGCGCCAAAGGGCGTCAAGCCAATAATCTCCATCACCGTCGCCATCGTATTGGCGGTGTATTGTCCGCCGCACGCGCCGGGACCCGGACACACCACTTGCTCGAATTCGCATAAATCGGCGACCGACATTTTGCCCGCCGAGACCTGACCGATCGCTTCAAAAATCGAACCGACCGCGTAATCTTGGCCGCGCCAATGGCCCGGCATGATCGTGCCGCCGTAAAATACAATGCCGGGGATATTCAAACGCGCGAGCGCCATGCCTGCGGCGGGAATCGTTTTGTCGCAGCCGCACAAGACGACGAGCGCGTCGAAATAATACGCGCGCGTCATCAACTCGATTGAATCGGTAATCAAGTCGCGGCTGATGAGCGACGTTTTCATGCCTTCGGTGCCCATCGTAATGCCATCGTGCGCGGATACGGTGTTGAATTGAAACGGCATACCGCCCGCGGCGCGCACGCCTTCCGCAACGTGCGCCGCCAATTCGGGCAGATGAAAATTGCAGCTCATTTGCGCGTACGGCACGGAAATGCCGACAACCGGTTTTTGTAAATCTTGGGCCGAGTAACCCACAGCGTAATAGTAGGAACGCGCGGCGGCGCGATTTACGCCGTCGAGCAGAACGCGCGAACGCGCGCGCGGATCGGGATTCATAGCTAGTCAAGTCAAGTTAAAAGCCAAAGCGAAAAACGCGTGCGAGCGCTTACTTTGGGCTTTACTTGTTACCTTTCGTTATGGAGATACATTTACCTGTCCAACCATCATCGGGTTTTCGCTTATATAGTACGAATAGTTGCCTGCGGCGTCGAATTGAAACACAAAGAATCCACCGGGCGGCAGCGGCGGCGAGGCAAAGAATTCATTGGGCTGACCGGGGATGCCGCTCAAAATGGTCAAAGGCGCGTTGGATTGATTCACCCACAACACGGTTTGACCCACTTTAATTTCAACGGGCGTCGGCGCGATTTGACCGTTTTGTAAATTGACTGTCGCATCGGCGCGCGGCGGAATCGCGGTGGGCGGAACCGGGGCTGTGGTGGGCGGCGGCGGCGCGGGCGTAACGACCGGTGGCGCGGGCGGCGCGGGTGGCGCGGGCGCGGGCGCTTGATTGCCGTACTGGACCGAACCGGGGCAGGGAATAATCAGAGTTGTGTTTGGACGCAGGACGCGTCCCCACAAATTATTTGCGTCGCGCAGGGCATTGATGGTGACGCCGTGATTGTATGCGATGCGAAATAAATTATCGCCGGGTTTGACGAGATACGCGGTTGAGGGATTGCATGCGGCTGGCGGCGGCGGCAGCGCGGGCGGCGGAACCGCGCCGCATGGGACGTTGAGCGTTTGGCCCGCCCAAATGTAATTTGGATTGTACAAACCATTGATTTGCGCGAGATACCAATAGGAAACGCCGTGCCGAATGGCGATGCGAAATAAATTATCGCCGCGGCGCACGACATACCAACAGCCGCCGCCCCAATCGTTCGCGGAAACGTTTGCGCGCGTGACGCGTTCGTCCGCCGCGCGCGCGATGGAAACGTGGAGCAGCGTTTGACCGCCCAGCCCCAACGCGCCCAAGATTAGCCCTACGCGAATCCATTTCATAATAACCTCATTCTTGCGCGCGCGCCTTGCATTTTTCGATGCGCCTTGCCCGCTGCGCGGTTGCGCCTTTATCCTTTTAGCGTCACCGGTTTGCCGCCTTGCCGCGCGGATTCATTGATGGCGTCCCACAATTTTGCCATGCGCAAGCCGACTTGGGGCGGACACGGATTTTCCATTTTGCCCGCGCGCACATCGAGAAATTGTTCCCACACGCCGAGCGTCGGCGGGACCTTGACGTTGCGCGGCGTAAAGCCAAATCCGCGCGCCTTGCCGTATTGCACTTGGAGCCGTTCGCCCCAAATGCCGGTGCGAAGCAAGCCGCCATTGCCGACGACAATGATTTCAGAAGCCCATGTCGGGAACGCGTCGCCGCACGCGTTCAGCGTCACATACACGCCCGTTTTTGTTTTCGCCATCACGGTTCCGATAATATCTACGGGCGCGCCGCGATGATCGAGCCACGCCGCGACCTCTATAAAATCTTCGCCGACCAAATCGCAGGTCGTATTCAATAAATGCGCGCCGGTGTCGAACAAAAAGCCGCCGCCGGAAAGTTTGGGCATTTGACGCCAAGTGTTTGCGGTGTTGGTTTTCCAATTTTGCCACGCCATGCCGCTGACGCTTTGCAGCGCGCCAATTTTTCCTGCGCGCAATATATTTTTCGCTTCGCGGATTTGCGGCGAGAGCGAACCGGGAAACGCGACGACCAATAAACGCTGCGTCTCTTGCGTGACCTTGATAAGTTTGCGCGCTTCCCGCGCGTTCATCACCATCGGTTTTTCGAGCAATACGTCGAGACCGCTTTCCAAACATGCGGTCGCCTGTCGCAAATGAAACGCGTGCGGCGTCACAATTAACGCGGCGTCGAGTTCGTCGCGAAATTCATCCAACAGCGTTTCCAATGCGGGGCCCGTCGCGGGAACGGGCAGATTATTTTTTTCAAACAGCTCTGCCGCCAATTGCAATTGTTGCGGCGACGGGTCGCACAGCGCGACGATTTCGGTGGTCGCCTGCTGTTTCAACATCGTTTCGATGTGATAGCGCGCCATGCCGCCCGTGCCAATGATTAGGGTGCGAACTTTATTCACATTCAGTTGGAGCCAAGCATTGACATTCCCGATTGCGATTCGATACGCGAATGGGTCTGTCAGCGCTTTGCCCCCCTACGCGCGAGCTATCACGCGAGGGCCTCTGTTAAATTTTTCTTGCCGAGCGCCAAACCTTCTTGGACCAATTCTTCGGTGCGTTCGTATTCGGGGTCTTCGTGTTCGATGGACAATACGCCGTCGTAACCGTTCGCGCGCAAAACGTTCGCCCAGCGTTTCCAATCAATTTCGCCTTTGCCGGGCAGACGATACTGCCACCAACTGCCCCACCCGGCATTGAGAATGGAATTATACGCGCGTTTGTCCGCGAAAATTTCCGTGTCTTTGGCGTGCGTGTGAAAAATGCGCGACGCGTACTGCGGAACAATGTCATAGTAATTGACGCCGAGCCAAACGAGATGCGACGGGTCGAGATTCAAACCAAAATTTGCGTGCGGCAAACGCGCAAACATTTCATCCCACAATAGAGGCGCGTACGCGAGATTGCCGGGCAGACCTTCAAATTGCCAGTCGGGCATCGGGCAATTTTCGATTGCGACGCGCACGCCGCGCGCCCCTGCGTAATCGAGCAACGGCGCAAACGCTTGGCCCATCGCGTCAAAATTTTCCTTTTGCGTTTTGGTCTCGTCGCGGCCAATGAACGTGCTGATATTTTGGACGCCGAGCCAATTTGCCGCGTCAATAATGCGATACAGATGTTTTATATTTGCGTCGCGTTCGGCGGGGTCGCGCGCGAGCGTGTTGGGGCAATACGTCAGGCACGAAAACGCGACGCCGTGTTTTTGCGCGAGCGCGTTGAGCGCGTCCGCTTTTTGCTGGTTAAACGTTACGACGTCGAGCGAAGGGTCCACCGCGTCGGCGGCGCGGGGCCACGCGGCGAGTTCGAGCGCCGCAAAACCGTTCGCGCCCGCCCATTCGATAATGTCGGGCAGCGCGCGATGATGAAAACAGTTGGTGAGAAAACCGATGCGCATGTGTGGGTTGGAGGTAGCAAGTAGCAGGTTATTTTTGCTACCTGCTACTTGCTACCTGCTACGTATCTAATGTCCCAGAATGGGATGGGGTACGTATGGCTCTTCGAGATAATTCATTTCTTCGCGCGAGAGTTTAATAGTCGTCGCGATATTTGCATCTTCGAGTTGATACATTTTCGTCGCGCCGATGATGGGCGCGTCAATGCCGGGCTTGTTCAATAACCACGCGAGCGCGACTTGGGCGGGTTTATAGCCCATGCGCGCGGCGAGTTCGCTCACGCGTTCCACGACTTGGAAATCCGCGTCTTGATAATACATCTCTTGCGCGAACGGGTCGCTTTTGGCGCGCGTCGTTTCGCCGCCTTTGTCGCGCGTGCGATTGCCGGCGAGAAAACCGCGCGCGAGCGGCGACCATGGAATCAGCCCGACGCCCATGTCGCGGCACAGCGGAATCATTTCGCGTTCTTCTTCGCGGTACACCAGATTGTAATGATTCTGCATCGAAACGAATTGCGTCCAACCATTTTTTTCGGCGACGTACTGCGCTTTGGCAAACTGCCACGCGTACATCGAGGATGCGCCAATGTAACGCGCCTTGCCCGCGCGCACAATGTCGTGCAGCGCCTCCATCGTTTCTTCAATCGGCGTCTCTTGGTCCCAGCGGTGAATCTGGTACAAGTCCACATAGTCCATGCCGAGCCGTCGCAGCGAATCGTCAATGGCGTTCAAGATATGTTTGCGCGACAAACCGCGTCCGTTGGGCCCCTCGCGCATTTTGCCATGCACTTTGGTCGCGACGACAATTTCATCGCGCTGCGTCAGCGCGCGCAGCGTGCGGCCCGTGATTTCTTCGCTGACGCCGAGCGAATACACATTCGCCGTATCAAAAAAATTGATGCCCATTTCGAGCGCGCGCTCTACAAAGGGCAGCGCGTCTTCGGCGGACAAAACCCAATCGCGCCAGGCGGGCGAACCATAGGACATCATGCCCAAACAGAGGCGCGAAATTTTCAAGCCGGTTTTTCCAAGCGTGACGTAATTCATGCAGGGGCTCCTTGACGGCGACGAACCGTCTGTACATATTATAAAGGATTTTTTCTGGACGGACCTAGCGCTCAGCCAACGTGAAATTGCATAATCCACATTCGCCCGTGCCAAGGCGGCGTTAGAGAACGCCTTGCTGCGCATCCGCGCTCTGCAATGGCATCAAATCCAAGCGCTAGGCCGCGGGCGCGAGCCGAATGTGATGCGCGCGGCGCTGGGGCGTGTGGCAGTATATCAAAATTTGACGCGCTGCGTCATATTCAAACGAACCATCCGAAACCGTGACGCGCGCGCCGCGCGGATATTGAAACGTCGGCACGAAAATTTCCGTCGGCGCGGCGATGGTATCGTCATGCTCGAACGAAAATTCGAACGCGCGCGCATGCCAATCAAAATGGACGCGTGTGGGTTTGCCCGCCGTCGCGCGCGGATAAGGTCGAATTACCGCGCGCAGCGCGCGCCCGCCCGAATGAATGTCTTGCGGCTGCGCGCGTTCGGATTGCGTGAAAATGCTCAGGTCTTCGCCGTTGAACGAATCGCCAATTTCAAACGTATTGTCGGGCGAATAATTCCACAGCGTCCCGTTCATCAAATTTGCTTCCAACGCGCGAAACGAACGGTCCAGCGCGCGCGTGGCGAGCATTTCGTCCGCCCGACGCAACAACGCGGGTTGATGTAAATCAAACGGAATGCCAAACTCGCCGAGCAGCGTCGGCACGCCGCCCAGTTCGACGTTTGCTTCGTGACGAAATACGGCGAGCTGCGCGGCAAAGGAAC